>Ga0074195_1003220_pt1 | contig 15924 bp, 11 predicted proteins | sample EPASupsiteHSE623_FD_64525 | JGI IMG/M metagenome (GOLD analysis project Ga0074195, IMG submission 64525) | Bioremediated contaminated groundwater from EPA Superfund site, New Mexico - Sample HSE6-23 | ecosystem: Environmental > Aquatic > Deep subsurface > Groundwater > Contaminated ...
TGTTTTTGACTCATCCGGTACATTTACTGTCTTTCTGGAAATTACGAATAACTTAGGCTGTACGGCAATAGATTCTGTAATCGTTCATACAGGGCCACATCATTTTGTGAACTTTGATATTTGTTTTCTTGCCGATCCTATGGTTGTTGACTCTTGTAAACATTGCCCACGTGATAGTATTCATTTTACAAATCTTACTACAGATACTTTGTGGAATCCTGTTGATCCTAGTGACTCTTTATATGTTTGGTCATGGTTTTTTGGCAGTAATCAATTTGAACCAACTGAGATGCTCGATCAATACTTTGCAACACAAGATACCGGATGGCAATATGAATTATGGCTCAGGGTTAATTATAACGGTTGCAGGGATTCCGTTGTTCTGGATCTGGACTCATTAACAATAGACAGTATCGGACTATATGTTTACGCTCCTTTTATTAAAAGTTTATCTGATAGTATTAGCTGTGACAGTACTTATAAACGCTGGTTTTTTGCTGATATTTTTGAAGCACAGCATTGGGACTGGGATTTGGGAGACGGTACACAAATATTAAATTCTACGCTCGACACAATAGACCATGTATACCCAGCCAGAGGGCAATACTGGGTTAAACTAACTGCATACAGTGACTCATCGGGGTGTATATTTAAAGATAGTATGCTGGTTACAATAACCGATATCATATCCAGTTTTACGCCATTGTCAGATACTATTTGTTATGGGCAAAGTGTCCATTTTGATGGGAACTCTTCCCAAGACGCAATAATTTTTGATTGGTATAATGATGGAATATTTACAATTTCAGACGACACTGCCAATATTACTTTTTCTGATACAGGCTTAGTCCCAGTGATGTTAATTGCATATGATATGCATAACTGTTCTGATACGTTTGAAACTCATATTAAAGTAACCAGACCTAATGTCGACTTTATTGCTGATACTTTGTGGGGTTGTTCACCTATCGGCATACAATTTATAAGCCTGGCAACATCAGAATTTGGAATTGCAAACTGGACCTGGCAGTATGGAGATGGATTTAACACTGTAGGGCAGGATACTGTAACTCATATCTATAATACAGCGCCAGGGGTCTCATATTTTAACGTATCTATGCAGGCAACCGACTCTCTAGGTTGTAATAATGCTATTTCTAAGCCAACATATATTACAATTTACAGTGTAAATTCCAATTTCCATTATCTTGATAATTTTGTTTGCCTCGGAACTAGTATTAATTTTTCAAACTGGGCAGCAGGAGCCGGATTATCTTATCTCTGGGATTTCGGAAACGGAGTTACAGATACAGCAACTGCTCCTGTCTATCTTTATCCTCAGTCAGGAATTTACTCTGTAACGCTTATTGCTACCGATTCAGTAGGTTGTACAGATACATTATACAGGAACGACTGTATCGAGATCCAGGAGGCCATGGCAGATTTTACGGTAAATTCTACCGATACTACATGTTATCCCTTCACTCCTGTATTAACTAATCTAAGCCCCCCTGATTTTGGACCAATATACATATGGAACTATGGAGACGGTTCAATTTCCGCAAGCCAAACACCTGTTCACACATATACACTACCAGGTGATTATTGGCTTACATATCAAATCACAACATCAGAAGGTTGTTCTGATAAAGACTCAGTACTTATTCATGTCGGAGGCCCATATGGTATAATGAACATAACCCCGGATAACTTATGCAAAGGTGATTCTGTGCAATTTAATCTGACTGACACTGTAAACCTTGCGGTAATAAACTGGAATTTTGGAGACGGTTTTGGATCTAATGATATTGAGACAAGTCATATTTATACCTTTGTCCCAACAAACGGAGAGTTTTATGTATCTCTCATTTACTGTTCTGATTCTTTTTGTTGCAAACCAGCAGATTTAGACACTATATATATTGAACAAGTTATTTCTGGGTTTAACATTGTCAATTCTGTAACTCAATTGCCAGAAACGGAAAGCTGTTCTCCCTTCCCCCTTGATTTTCCAAATACCTCAATAGGAGCTAGTACCTGGTTTTGGGATTTTGGAGCCGGACAAACTTATTCTGGAAATACACCTCCAACAATAACATTTTTCAATCCTACACACTCAGATACAACTTATACTATTACTCAGATAATTCAAAGCGATTTTGGTTGCACTGACACTTTAAGAAAAGATATTACCGTATGGGCAACACCTCCAATGACTATATCAAACGATACTTCTATTTGTGTAGGTGATACTGCTTTTTTATCTGCGACAGGCGGAGACATTATACTATGGACTCCAACCCAATGGCTTAGTACTCCTAACTCTTATAACCCATTTTCAATTCCCTCCAATAGTATTTATTACTATGCAGAAATATTTGATTCAAGCGGTTGTGTTAATAGTGATACGGTTTATGTATACGTACAACAACCACCAAATATCATTCATTCTCCCGATACAATTATAACAATGGGGGATATGACACAATTATTTGTTACTGCAAATCAACCTGGGTTTACATACAACTGGTCACCGGATTATAATATCTCTGATACTACAGGAACTCTTATAACGGCATTTCCATATGAAAGTACAGAGTACACTATTCATATTTATGACAGTTCAGGATGCTTTGATTTTATTCAAACAATATTTATCGAAGTTACTAGCAGTACCATTGATATGCCTACAGTGTTCACTCCTAACGGTGATAATTCAAACGACAAAGTTTATGTCAGAGGCTGGGGACTGAAACAGCTTTTGGAATTCAGCATTTACAACCGCTGGGGCGAAAAAGTATATTTCTCCGACGACCTTCTTCAGGGCTGGGACGGAACATTTAATGACAAACCACAGAATATTGACACATACACCTATTATGTAAAGGCGATAACCTTTACAGATAAGATCCTTGAAAAGAAAGGGAACATTACTCTTATCAGATAAACTGCTTTTTTATGGATTTTCACAGGCATCCCAAAAGGCTGTTTCGCCATATTCTTGGCGCACCAGTTATATACAGTATTCTTTTACCAGTAGTGATAATGGACCTTTGGGTTGAGATTTATCACCGTATCTGTTTTCCGCTTTACGGCCTGAAGTATATATCACGTTCTGCATATATTCGTATTGACAGGCAGAAGCTTAGCTATCTTTCGTGGACCGAAAAAATCAATTGTATGTATTGTGGGTATGTAAACGGCTTCCTTCATTATTCTTCAGCGATTGCAGGTGCTACCGAAAAGTATTGGTGTGGCATTAAGCATAAAAAAGGAGATGGCTTTATTGAGCCAAACCACCATGCTGAATTTATCGATTACAATGATAAAGAAGCATACATGAAAAACAAAGAGCGTCCTGCTTCGCAGAACGCCCTCTGATTGCTATGTGGTATGAAGAAACTTAGAACGCAAGGTGTATACCGGCTGTCCATGGATAGAGTTCTGGACCTTCGTTGTCTTTGAATAGTGAGGAAAGAGAGTAGTTTACAAAGAGCCCAACTGAACCGTAAGCTATCTGACCGGTGAGACCATACCTGTACCAGTTCATGTGAAAATCACCGCGCTGTTTGTCTTTTATATCGTTACCCTTGTAATCGTATATCATTTTTGTGTGTCCGCCCAGACGTACTGCACCAAGTACCCCGAATCCCAGATTAAGGCTCTTGTCGTTTACAGGAACTTTGAATTCTAGAAGAAAAGGCATGGTTACCCAGGGAACAACAAGTTTATTCTTTGTATAGGTAGTAGTGCTGTCGTAATATGCATACAGACTGGATGAGTCGTTAGTGAGTACATAGTTCTTCGACAGGCGGTAATTGTTGAATTCAATTCCAAGGCCGGTTCCAAATCCGACATATTTCTTGTAAAGTGGGATGTCGAATTCAATAAGATTAAGAGCAAACGTCCATGATTTTCCCTGATCAAGGTCAAGATAATCATCAGCAAGAAGTGGTTTAAGCTCTTTTTCGTTATTCATAAATCCGTTTAATCCGAAACTGAAACCGCCCCATTCCGAATCGAATTTGTTGTCGTCTTCTGCATCTTCAGCATCATGTTCATTGTCTGTGTCGTCAACATCTTCAACATTTAATCTAAGAGTATCGGAACTTTCGCTGCCTTTTTCGGTAATAATTATAACCTTGCTCTTGCCAAGGTCAAACCTTGTTGTGTCATACTGTGCATTGGTGATCATTGCTGCCAGTAACATCGCGATTGTAAGATTTAGCGTTTTCATATTTTTTTGTTTTTGTGTTTTCTGAACGTATGACGGATAGCTGTTAAAAAATGTTACAGGTTTTTTTACATAATTTTCTTTGGTATTGAAATTCTGATCGTTAAGAAAGGTGTTTGATTGGTTTTAGCGAAATATGTTACTTTTGCAGATATAATCTGATTACATTGCCATACCGTATTTATAAAGGCGAAGAAGTTCATATAAAAAGCTGGTGTAATGATCCTGAGGAAGGAACTCTGAAACAGGCAAAGAACATGGCAGCATTGCCATTTGCGTTCAGCCACACCTGCCTTATGCCCGACGCACATGAGGGTTATGGGATGCCTATTGGTGGAGTTCTTGCAACTAAAAATGTTATTATACCAAATGCCGTAGGTGTGGATATCGGTTGTGGAATGCAGTCTGTAAAAACTTCGCTTACTGAATTAAATGGAGATACAATTAAAAGAATAATGTCCGGAATAAGGTCTGTGGTCCCACTTGGATTCAGGCATCACAAGAAAAAACAGGAAATACCGGCAGAACTTACATGTCCCGAAGGAGAGATATGTAAACGTGAATTAAAGGATCTTTCATACCAGTTAGGAACGCTTGGTGGAGGAAATCATTTTATAGAAATTCAGAAGGGAAGCGATGGGTGTATTTGGTTCATGATACACTCCGGAAGTCGTAATCTTGGCAAGCAGGTTGCTGCTCATTATTCAAAAAAAGCAAGAGAGATAAATGAAAAAAGCCTTAAACCTGTACCAAAATCGTTCGACCTTGCCGGCTTTGAAGCGGACAGCAGGATAGGAAAGGATTACATCGCAGAAATGAATTATTGTCTGGACTTTGCAAGGGCAAACAGAAGAAAAATTGCAAACTTAGTAAGTGAAATATTTAGTGAGATTACAAGCTGTAATTTCTTTAAAGGGATAGATGTTCATCATAATTATGCTGCTTACGAAAAACATTTCGGCGAAAAGGTGATTGTTCACAGAAAGGGTGCTATTTCTGCACAAAAGAATGAAACAGGAATAATACCAGGCAGTCAGGGTGCTTCCAGTTACCTTGTCAGCGGACTTGGAAATCCCGATAGCTTTTGTTCCAGTTCGCATGGTGCAGGTAGAAAAATGGGGAGGAACGAAGCGATAAAGAAACTAAACCTTGAATACGAGAAACAGAAACTTGATGCTTTGGGAATAGTACATTCTGTAAGAGGAATCAGAGATCTTGACGAGGCGCCGGGTTCATATAAAGATATTGAAGAGGTTATGAGAAATCAAAGCGATCTGGTTGCAATAGAGCTGAAATTTGATCCTCTTGCAGTAATAAAAGGATAGGTATGATAAAAGGAATTGTCACAAAAACAACCGGGTCGTTTTACTCGGTGAGGACCGAAAGCGGTGATACACTTAACTGCAGGATAAGGGGAAAGATTCGGCTTGAGAACTCTAAAAGTACCAGTCCGGCTGTAGTTGGCGATGATGTTAATGTGGAAAAGGATAAAAACAGCGAGAATTATTTTATTACTTTCATTCATGAAAGAAGAAATCATATTGTAAGGAAGTCTATCAACCTTTCAAAACAGACTCATGTTATAGCTGCTAATATAGATCAGGCAGTACTTATAGTAACAATGGCTTTTCCTCAGACCTCACTACAGTTCATCGACCGCTACCTTGTTACATGCGAAGCATACCGTATTCCAGGAGTTCTTGTCTTCAATAAAATTGACCTCTATAACAAGGATGAAAAAGAATTAATGAGTGAATACATTGAGATTTATTCAAAAGCTGGTTATAAATGTATCACAGTGTCTGCCATTAAGAAAACCGGAATGGATGTGTTCAGGGAGCTTATTACAAATAAAATTTCACTGCTTTCAGGACATAGCGGTGTTGGTAAATCAACTCTTATAAATGCTGTAGAACCGCGACTGAATCTTAAAACTCAGGAGATTTCAGATTATCACTTGAAAGGAAAACATACAACTACATTCAGTGAGATGCTTCCACTGTCAGCTGGGGGATTTATTATAGATACGCCGGGGATAAAGGGATTTGGACTGGTGAATATCGAAAGAAAAGAGCTGTTTCATTTTTTTCCGGAGATGTTCCGTTTAACTTCTCAATGCCAATATTACAATTGCACCCATGTGCATGAACCGGGATGCAGAATACGTGAGGCAATGGAAGCCGGTGAAATAAGTTACTCAAGATACGTTAATTATATAAGCATGCTGGAGTCGTCGGAGGAAAAGCACAGGTAGCATAAAAGCACGAAACCTGAATAAAAAGCTATATTAGGAATTAGTGCTTCGTGTTTTAATTCATGCTGCATCCCGGGCAGCACCCACCGGACGGGCACGATGATCCCATTCCATGTTCGTGGTCATCGCCACTCTGGTTGGGCGAATATTCGCGGCCTTCGCCACCACAATCGGGACACTGTGCATTGTATATTACACAAGGGCCATAAACCGGATCAATGTATTCGTTCTTTTTGCCTTCGGCATTAAAATGTTTACGGCATTCTGTGCAGACAAAGTCGAGTTTCATTTTATTTGGGATTTATTATCAGAGTGAGAATGAAGAAAAAACAGAGCGGGAATCAGATTCCAACGAGTTACCTCATTCTTTTCTCTCATTCCCGCTCTGTTTTTGGGTGGAAGATGGGATTCGAACCCACGACCCTCAGAACCACAATCTGATGCTCTAACCGGCTGAGCTACATCCACCATTTTGAGACTGCAAAAGTAAACAATTTTTTTATTACAGCAAAAAGTATCAGTCTTATCTCTTCTTCAGAAGTATTGTTCATTGATAATTGAAAATTTGACATTGAAAATTATATGAAGGAATGATCAATTTCAAACAAACAATGAACAATGTTCAAGTAAAGCAGCACTTGCTCATTGAAAAATGAACATCTGACATTAAGCGTCCTATTATCCTTTCGCTGCCAACTTCCCCCATTCTCTAAGCTTTTTCCGACATTCCATCGTCCGTAGCGAGGCGGAGGACATGGAATCGTCGGTAGGTTTCAGTGAATATATCGTAATCGCGTGATTGCGTAATGGCGTGATTGTGTTGCACACAACCAAACGCAATTACGCAATTACTCAATTACGGATACACGCAATAACGAACCTGAGAGAAAAGAATGTTGCTTACTTTCCCTTTGCTGATGCTTTTACCCATGCGTCTTTAAGGGTAACTGTACGGTTAAAAACAGGTTTTGCGGATGTAGAATCAGCGTCGGTACAGAAATATCCAATGCGTTCGAACTGGAATTTGTCGCCCGGCTTAGTTTCTGATAACGATGGCTCAACAAATCCTGTAACAGTTTTAAGTGAATCGGGATTCAGGTTCTCTTTCCAGTCGCGTCCTTCTTCAACATCGTCGGGTGATTCGTTAACAAAAAGGCGGTCGTACATACGTATTTCAGCAGGTACTGCGTGTTTTGCGGAAAGCCAGTGTATGGTACTTTTCACTTTGCGTCCGTCGGGTGAGTTACCGCCACGGCTTGCTGGATCGTAGGTGCAATGAACTTCAACAACCTCGCCTTTATCGTTCTTTACAACGTCGGTACATTTTATAAAATATGCATAACGAAGTCTGACCTCAGTTCCGGGTGAAAGACGGAAATATCCCTTGGGCGGATTCTCCATAAAGTCTTCCTGCTCTATATAAAGTTCGCGGCTGAAAGGTAATTTGCGTGAGCCTGCATTTTCGTCTTCGGGATTGTTTATTGCATCCAGTTCTTCGGTGGTATCGGGATAATTGGTGATGACAACCTTTAAAGGATTCAGCACGCCCATGACCCGGTTTGCCCTTTTGTTCAGGTCTTCGCGGATGCAGAATTCAAGCAGTCCGACGTCAATAACATTCTCGCGTTTTGCAACACCTATCTTTTCGGCAAACATGCGTATTGATTCGGGTGTATATCCGCGGCGGCGCAGTCCGCATATTGTAGGCATGCGTGGATCATCCCAGCCCTTCACAAGATTTTCCTTTACGAGTTGCAGAAGTTTGCGCTTGCTCATAACGGTGTAAGAGAGATTGAGGCGTGCGAATTCTATCTGTCGTGGTCGTGGCAGAGGCAGTTCTATAGCGTCCATGAACCATTCGTATAACGGGCGGTGTACTTCGAATTCAAGTGTGCAGATCGAATGTGTTATTGTTTCGATATAATCGCTCTGCCCATGTGCGTAATCGTACATCGGATATATGCACCACTTGTCGCCGGTGCGGTGGTGCGAGGTGTGAAGTATGCGGTACAGGACAGGGTCGCGCATGTGCATATTGGGAGAGGCAAGGTCAATTTTTGCCCTTAAAGTTCTGGTGCCATCTGGAAACTCGCCGGCTTTCATGCGGCGGAAAAGGTCGAGGTTTTCTTCGGGGCTGCGGTCGCGGTAGGGACTTGGCTCAGCCGGTATCTGCGGTGTGCCGCGCATTGCAGATATCTTTTCAGCATTAAGGTCGCATACAAAAGCTTTACCTTTTTTAATCAGAACCTCTGCCCATTCGTACAATTGTTCGAAATAATCGGAGGCATAAAACTCTTCTGCCCATTCAAAACCGAGCCACTTAACATCTCCGCGAATTGAATCAACGTATTCCGTGTCTTCCGTTACAGGGTTTGTATCATCGAACCGGAGGTTTGTCTTTCCGTTGTATTTAAGGCCCAGTCCGAAATTAAGGCATATCGATTTTGCATGTCCTATGTGCAGGTATCCGTTCGGTTCAGGCGGGAAGCGCGTGAGCACCTTTGTATAACGGCCTTTCTGAAGATCCTCGTCAATAAAGTCTTCTATAAAGTTCTTCTGCGGGTTCTCGTTTTTAATGTTGTCTGTCATATATTAAAAATGTGGAATGCAAAAATAATTATTTTAAAGTGATGTTATCACTTCTGCCTGAAATACACTGTTATCGGCACGCCTGAAAAATTCCATTTTTCCCGCATCTTGTTTTCAATATATCTCTTGTATGGATCTCTGATATACTGAGGCAGATTGCAGAAAAGAACAAATGACGGATATGGCGTGGGGAGTTGTGTGGCGTATTTGATTTTTATCAGTTTTCCCTTGTAGGCGGGTGGCTGATAGTTATCAAATGTTTTAAGTATATAATCGGTTAGCTCGTTAGTCTTTATTCGTCTTGTACGGTTTTTAAAAACTTCAATGGCCGTTTCCATTACCTTAAAGATCCGCTGTTTTGTAAGTGCAGAAGTAAACACAACAGGAATATCGTTAAAAGGAGCACATTTGCTAAGTATTGAAGCTGTGTAATCGGTTACACTGTAATTATCTTTTTCAACAAGGTCCCACTTATTCACACAGATCACGATGCCTTTGTTATTGTTGGTGATAACACGAAGAATGTTCATGTCCTGTGACTCAAGTCCCTGAGTAGCGTCAATCATTAAGACACATACGTCAGAATTTTCAATGGCCCTTACGGAGCGCATTACGCTGTAAAACTCAATATCTTCTTCTACTTTTGTTTTGCGGCGGAGACCTGCTGTGTCGACAAGATAAAAGTCCATGCCGAATTTATTATAGCGTGTAAAGACCGAGTCGCGAGTTGTTCCGGGTATAGCTGTTACAATATGTTTGTCCTCTCCCAGTAATGCATTAAGGAGTGATGATTTTCCGACATTTGGTCGTCCGACAACTGTTATTTTAGGAAGGTCCTCAGGGATGTCATCTTCTTTTTTCTCGGGTAGTGCCTTTACCATAGCGTCGAGCAGTTCACCGGTTCCGCTTCCTGTCATCCCTGCAATAGGGTAAAGCTCTCCCAGCCCAAGCGAGTAAAACTCGTGAATGTCGTTCATGTGCATAGGAGCGTCAACTTTGTTGACAGTGAGGAATACAGGTTTCTTTGATTTTCTTAAAAGCTTTGCAACTGCTTCGTCCAGATCGGTAATGCCATTCTGTACATCAACAAGAAATATTACCACATCGGCTTCAGTTACTGCCAGAGCAACCTGTTTACGTATCTCTTCCTCGAAAATATCATCTGAATTTACAACATATCCTCCTGTGTCGATTATCGAAAAAGGGACACCATTCCATTCACTTTTGCCGTAATTACGGTCGCGTGTTACGCCGGCAGTTTCGTCAACTATTGCCTGACGCTGTCCGATAAGGCGGTTGAACAAAGTACTCTTTCCTACATTGGGTCTTCCAACTATTGCTACTATTCCTGACATAAAATTACCTTGTATTAATAACCGAATCGTTTTATCTGTTCAGCATTACTGCGCCAGTCGTCTGAAACTTTCACGTTAATCTCCAGATATACCCTTGTGCCCAGAAACTCTTCTATCTGTTTCCTTGATGTTATACCGAGTCTTTTTATTGCTTTACCGTTTTCTCCGATAATAATGCTCTTCTGACTGTCGCGTCCTACGAATACTGTAGTTTTTATTACTGTGATGTTTTCCTTTTCTGTGAACTCATCAACCTGTATCTCGCAACAATAGGGAACTTCCTGCTGGTACTGCATGAAAAGACTTTCACGTATGATCTCTGAAACAAAGAACCGGAGATTACGGTCCGACAGATCATCGCCGGGGAAAAATGCCTCGTGTTCTGGAAGATTCAACAGAATATTTGCAAGTACCGATTCCACATTGAACTTGTTTACAGCGCTTACAGGTATGTGCATTGCTGCCGGCAGAATTGCTTTCCAGGCGTCAAGTTTTAACATAACCTCTTCCTGCGAAAGAACGTCAATTTTATTCAGGATATGTATTACCGGCCTTTTTGTCGTGGAAAGCTTTTCGGGAAAGTGCGCTTTTTGCGGATCCATAGCTGCCTCTGTAACAAGAATAAAAATATCTGCATCGCTTAATGCCTGCCTTATGTATTCGTTCATCGCATCATGCAGCTTATACCCCGGCTTTTCAATAATACCCGGCGTGTCGCTAAAGACTATCTGATATTCATCTGTAGTGAGTATTGCACGGAGACGATGTCTTGTTGTCTGAGCTTTGGGAGTTACAATCGATAGCTTTGTGCCCATAAGTGCATTAAGCAGAGTAGACTTGCCTACATTGGGCAGTCCGATAATACTTACAAAGCCGGCCTTAAAATTATTCATGTTGCAAAGGTAGTACAGTATTTTCCGAAATACAATAAATATTATATTTTGATATATTTAAAACATGTTTATGTTCATTAAATATTATTTCATAGCTTTGGAAAACTAATGATGTAGTATGAGGCACAGTTATATATTAGTAATTATAGTTTCGTTTTTTAATACAATCATATTTTCACAAACAAAGTCTGACCTGAAAACAATTACTAAGATCGAAAAATCAGTTATTACTGATTTCGATATTGTCATTGATTCAAACTACAAATCAAATCAACCAATCACATTTCAATGTCTTTTAAAAACAGATAATGGAAAGCAGATAAATGCATCTGGTTATGTGGCTTATGTCTTTCTAAACATGGTCGGGAAAAATGCAAAAATAAACTCAGCAGGAAATCTGGAGCTTGACCATACCAATATTGGTATTGAAAGTTCTGTAAATATTACTTTCCGGTTTAAGAAAGATACAAGCATTACAAAAACCCTGAATTTACCTGTCAACTTTAAGGGGTCTTTGTGTCTTGATTACAGGGGAGAGAAGGGAAAAGATGGTGAACATGGCAAGAATAACAACAGAAAGGATACTGATCCTTTATCTGTTTTTGCTATTGGTGGAAACGGTAAAAATGGTGAAAACGGTGGAAACGGTAAAAATATTTATGTTTGTATTGAAAAAAGAAATATTGAAAAATTAGGTAAGGACTTTTTGGTTATAACAGTATTGGATAGTGCTTTAAATAAAACTGATATTTATTATTCTGATCCTTTAGAGTCTAACTTGATAATAAATATTTCAGGAGGAAATGGAGGAAATGGGGGAATTGGAGGAAGAGGAGCAAAAGGAGACCTGCCACCGGCTGGTAATGGAGTACCTAGGATTGCAGAGGACGGATGGTATGGAGGAAATGGAGGGAACGGCGGAATGGGAGGAGACTGTGGCAAAATTTCTTTAAAAATATCGTCATCAGCTGCTTTTTACAAACCTTTTATTGAAATTGTTTCCATAGAAGGAAAAGGTGGGAAAAGCGGACTGCCCGGAAGAAGAGGTGAAGTGGGTGATCTTGAATATATGGGTAAAAGATTCGCAGCAGAAAAATATCATATCAGAAATCCGTCAGATTTATATGAAAATCCTGGTAAACCTGGAATTGATGGAAATTGTAATAAGGGAAATATTTTAATAATTGATAATTAAAATACAATTTAAAATAATTGTTTATTATAAAAGTACGTAAGAAGAGTATTCTGAGTAAAACTAAGGTTATTGTTGTCCGACCAGGATTCGAACCTGGAAAGGCAGAACCAAAATCTGCAGTGTTACCATTACACCATCGGACAATAACGGGCTGCAAAACTAATATAAATATGTAAAAAAACAAAGCATTGTGAAGCATACAAAAAAACTGGGTCAGTATTATATTAATTCTAAGCGCTGATTTCAAGTCACAGACTCTAGCATAATTCAGATCAGCTTTTGCTTTGAATAGTTGTAATATTTAAATAAATTTGAATCTGAATTTGTAACAACGAATGGTAAAATATAACTGGACCGAAATTGCCGGAAGATACTCGGACTCTGAACTCAAAAGAATATTTAAGGACAGAGATGTAGAGCCTGATGAAAAGGTTGATGCTGTAATTAAGGAACTTAAAAGAAGAAACCTGATTTCTGACGATGAAATTGTTAAAATTCAGGATGATGAAGCTAAGGTTAACTCTGCTTCAAGCTATGTCCTGTCTGTAAGACCAAATGCAGAAAGGGCAAAAATTGCAGCCATTTTAATTCTGGTGATGCTGGGAATAGATATAATGAAAATTGTTTTCGACCTCCTTCAGCTTGACCTGATTCTTGATATTAAGAACAATATCCCGGTTTCTCAGCAAAGAGTCATGTATAACACTATCAGAGAATTTCTTTGGGCTTTTTTATTCATTGCGACATACATTTTTTCAATAATAACATTTATTCAGTGGTTCAGAAGAGCGTATTTTAATTTGCATCTGAGAATAAGTAAATGTAAGTATTCCGAAGGATGGGCTGCCGGAAGTTGGTTTGTTCCAATAATCTCTTTATTTCAGCCCTATGAAATAATGAGGGAATTATGGAAAAACACAACGACCTTAATAAAAGGATACAGCTCAGAGGATTCTGAAAGGAGCGGGGCAATAGTAGGATGGTGGTGGGTGTTGTTTATTTCTGATAACCTTCTTTCAAATATTACCAGCAGACTTGAGCCCTTCTACAATTCAGTTGATAACCTTATTTTTGCGACAATAGCTTCATTAGCAATATGTGTAATTCATATTATACTTGCAATTGTTACTTATACAATGATAAAGAGGTACTCTGCCATGGAACATGAGTTGTTCGAATTAGAGAAGAGGTCACTGATAACTGATAATATTTAGTTTTTTACCATTATGTAAACAGGATAAAAATACTTATTCCTGATAATTTTTTGTCAATGCTTTTTCACCTTATTTTTTAGAATTACTTTTGCATTTCACCTGAATTTTACCGGATATTTAAACAAATTCAGTGTTGACCTTACAGAATTAATAAAGTAACTTGGGTTAATGTATTCAGATTATGAGAATTGACAGATTTTTCCTGAGCTCATGCAAGTCATGTTTTTTTTTAAGTATCTGGTTTATCTGCTTATTAATTGCAGTAAATGTAAATGCAGGAACCGACAGCCTAAAGGTGTTGTTGCAGGATTCAAAGTCAGATACAGCTTCAATTTCAATTTTAATCAAACTTTCAGATGAGTATTCGAATTTTTCACCTGATTCGCAGCTTATTTTCCTTAATAAAGCGTTATTGCTTGCCGAAAAGATAAAGGATGAGCAAAGGAAGGCTGATGTCGGAATTAAATTCGGGATTTATTATGGAAATGCCAACGAATTTGAAAAAGCGATTGCATATTTCATTTCGTCGCAAAAGATATACTATAAGTTAAATGACAAGAAAGGGATAATAGATTGTTATATCAACATGGGAAAAAGCTATGATTATTCCGACAATTATCCTTCTTCAGTATTTGTTCTTCAGAAGGCAGTTAAGCTTAGTGTTGAGATTAACGACAGGAAACGAATAGCCAGTTCACTCAATAATCTAAGTATAGCCTGTACTGATATGGGAGATTTTGAAACAGCACTAAATTATCTTGGAATGGTTAAAAGTCTTTATACAGAGCTTAAAGACGAAGAAGGTCTCATGAACTGTTACGGAAATATTGCAAATGTTTATATAGAGATTAATAAGAACGATAAGGCTTTACAATATTATATTGAGGCACTTAAGATTGCTGAGAAAAATACTGATCTGGCAAAACAAAACGATTTTTGTAATAATATCGGCATTATCTACGAAAACATGGACAGGTATGATAAGGCAATAGAGTATTATGAGTTGTCGCTTAAATATGCAGAAAAAATTAACGATCCCCTAAGCATTGCTTTTTCATATGGTAATATTGGTAATGCCTATTCAAATTCAGGTAATCTTGAAAAGGCATCGGAATATCTTAAAAAATGTCTCGAGATCCTTTCAAAAATTGAACACAAACATGGACTGGCTATTTGTTATTCAAGCCTGGGTATAGTATATGGGGAACAGGGAAAGCTAGAGGAGTCAAAGGAAATGTTCCTTAAAGCACTAAGCATAAACAGCGAGATAGGCAATATGGCAAGTCTTGTTAATTCTTATAATAATCTGGCCGGGCTTTATGTAAAGTTACATGATTACAGGACTGCTATTGACTACGTTAATAAATCCCTGGAATTGTCACAGGAGTTGAGGATACCCAAAAGTCAGATGTTTTCTTATCAATACCTTTTCTCAATTTACGATAGCCTGGGAGACTATAAGAAAGCTTACCAGTATCACATATTGTACTCTGATTTCCGCGACAGTGTTTTTAACGAGCAATCCTCTATGCAGATAAATGATATGGAGGCAAGATATCAGAATGAAAAAAAGAAAGTTGAAATTGAAAAGCTTGAAAAAGAAAAACAACTTTCGCAGGAAAAGATTAAACTTCAGGAATCTGAAAATAAAAAACAACGTATCATTATCATTTCTGTTATTTCTCTTCTAGCCCTCCTGAGTTTGCTGCTGTTCTTTATTTTCAAACTTGCCGGACAAAGACGAAATGCAAATATTATTTTGCAGCAGAAAAACGAAGAAATTCTTGCACAGCGTGATGAGATATCTGCACAACGCGATCTGGCCACTAAACAGAGAGACATTATTGCTCATCAGCAACGTGATATTAAAGACAGCATTCACTACGCATTTCAGATACAATCAGCTCTTTTCCCAACCGATGATGAAATGATGATAATCCTTAAGGATTATTTTATCCTGTACCGGCCACGCGACATTGTTTCGGGCGATTTTTACTGGGTAAGCAAATCGGACAATAAGATAATTGTGGTTGCATCAGACTGTACCGGGCATGGTGTTCCTGGTGCATTTATGAGTATGCTTGGTGTTGCATTTCTTAATGAAATAGTAGGCAAGGAAAAGGTTACAAGCCCTGAACAGATTCTCAACCGTCTTCGCGAAAACATAATCCTTGCAATGAAACAGCATGG
>Ga0074195_1003221_pt1 | contig 15923 bp, 14 predicted proteins | sample EPASupsiteHSE623_FD_64525 | JGI IMG/M metagenome (GOLD analysis project Ga0074195, IMG submission 64525) | Bioremediated contaminated groundwater from EPA Superfund site, New Mexico - Sample HSE6-23 | ecosystem: Environmental > Aquatic > Deep subsurface > Groundwater > Contaminated ...
CCCCGCTTCGGCCTGCCTGAGAAAGCCAATGATTTGTTCTTCTGTATCTCTGCTCTTTTTCATGTCCGTCATTCTCCATGATTTGACGGACTTCTCTACTTTACTTCGGTATGGCAGGATGGGGGCAGGTCAACCCACCGGCCCATCGCTACCGCAGATTATATCTACACTGTCAATCTGTAAAACGTGCTCCGGTGCCACCGGTTGTCGCGTACCCCCCCCTTTCCCGCTCACAATCACCCAATTGCCGCCGTCGGCAGCCACAGAGTCAAAGGCGAGTCGGGAAGCCGCTCGAATTCATAGCGTTCGTACCAGCCACGCGCGTGCTCATCCTTGGCATCCACGATTACGCCGATCATGCCGATTTCGGTGGAAACTCTCAGGCAGCGTTGCAAGGCATCTGCCAGAAGCAGTTCGCCGAGTCCTTGGCGCTGGTGGCGCTGAGCCACCGCCAATCGCGCCAGGCGGGCGACAAGCAGCGGAAAGTTCGGGAAGCGGCCGAGATATTTGTCCGGCAGGTTTTCCTTGCGAATGCCCGACATGGCCAGGTTGTAGAAGCCGCGAATCTCGGCGTTATTGACTGCGACATAAGTGCGGCTGATATTTGCATCGGCATGCTGGCGGGCGAAGCGCCGCAGGTATTCGTCAAGGACGGCTGCGCCACAGGAAAAGGCGCGCCGATCATGGTTCGATGCCAGCGGCTCGATGCTGACGGGAAAAATCAAGGCTTACCCTGCAGCCAATCGCGGTGACGCCCGATAGCGGCGGACAGCTTCGGCCTAGGTTTATCGATATTGTCCAGCGCCTCGGCAAAGGCATTCCAGTCACGGGAAGTCAGGGTAAGCATCTCCCTTTCCGCGAGGATCTGTTTGGCGCGATCCTGAGCTGCGCCGAGCAGGAATGCGCTTAACGACATGCCGGCGGTGGATGCTGCCCGGACAATCAATTCCTTGATTTCCGGTGACGCGCGCAAATCGATGCGCTCGTGCGCTTGTGCGGAGGCGGACATAATGGACGAATCCTGTACGGAAGAATTACGGTTAATTGTAGGGCTTGGCCGCTTAACTGTAAAGGTTGCCGTACAAATTCCGTAATCGCGGCAAATTGTTACGGACAACTCAATTTCAGAACAGGGTTCAATCTTTGCCAGTCGAGGTGCTGTTCCAACGTATCGGCCAAGCGGTCGAGCGCGGCTTCGCGTTGCGCGGCCAAGTCGAACGGGGCGGCGTCTTTTAGGCCCGCCCAGTCGAGCAGGGCGGCGAGGGCTTGTGGCGTGTCGAACAGACCGTGCACGTAACTGGCGAATATCTGACCGTCCACCGATAGCGCGCCGTCGGCGCGGCTGACGCCGCCTTCGCCATCGAATAGCGCGGTGGGCCGGTACAGCGCTATGCCGCTGGAGATGCCGGCATGGATTTCGTACCCGTTGATCTGGGCATTGCCGGGCAGCGTCAGGCGGCCTCTGACGTTGACCAGTTGCTTCTCCGCCGCCAGCGTCGTTTCGAAATCGAGCAGGCCAAGTCCGGGCATATCACCGGGACAGCCTTCCACCCCGAGCGGATCGCGCAGTGTGTGGCCGAGCATCTGCATGCCGCCGCAGATGCCGATCAGCTTGCCGCCATAGCGCAGGTGGCGACGGATCGCGCTTTCCCAGCCGTTTTCGCGCAGCCAGACGAGATCGGCCTGCACCGCCTTGCTGCCGGGCAGCACGATCAGGTCAGCGGGCGGAATGGCTTCGCCCGGCCCGACGAAACGGAACGCCAAATCAGGGTGCAGGCGCAACGGATCGCAGTCGGTGGCATTCGAAATGCGTGGCAAAGCGGGGGCGATGACCCGCAGGCGGGAGTATGTGCTCCCCGTGGCATCGCGCGGCAAGGCATCCTCGGCATCGAGATGCAGGCCGTGCAGATAGGGCAGCACACCCAGCACCGGCTTGCCGGTGCGCCGCTCCAGCCAGTCCAGCCCCGATTGCAGCAGGGCAGGGTCGCCGCGAAAACGATTGATGACGAAACCGACGATGCGATTCTGCTCGCTGGGCGAGAGCAGTTCGAGCGTGCCGACCAGATGGGCGAACACGCCGCCGCGGTCGATGTCGGCAATCAGGATCACCGGGCAATCGACCGCCTCGGCGAAGCCCATGTTGGCGATGTCGCGGTCGCGCAAATTGATTTCCGCCGGGCTGCCAGCGCCTTCCACCAGCACTGCCTCATATTGCGCCGTGAGACGGTCGAAGGATGCCAGCACCGCCGCCATCGCCTGCGGCTTGTAGTCGTGGTAGGCGCTAGCCTCCATGTCGCGGCGCGCCTTGCCGTGGATGATGACCTGGGCGCCGGTGTCGCTGCAAGGTTTCAACAACACCGGATTGAAGTCGGTATGCGGCGCCAGCCCGGCGGCTTGCGCCTGCAATGCTTGGGCGCGACCGATTTCGCCGCCGTCGGCGGTCACCGCGCTGTTGAGCGCCATGTTCTGCGGCTTGAACGGCGCCACGCGCACGCCGCGGCGGCGCAACACGCGACACAGTCCGGCCACCAGCGTGGTCTTGCCGGCGTCGGAGGTCGTGCCCTGCACCATCAGGGTGTCTTTGCGCATATTTTTTTCCGAGCTGGCATCGAATCTATTGTGCCAGAACAAGCAAGGTGCTGTTCCTCCCCCGCTGGATTAAAATCCATTCTGACCTGAAATCGTCGGTGACCGGCAACCATGCTATTGCTCGAATTGGTTCTTTTTCTGTTGTTATGCGCAGTAGCCTTGGGCTGGGTCGCCCGGCATTTCAAATTTCCTTATCCAATCGCGCTTGTTGTCGGTGGCGCCCTGCTTGGTTTTATCCCCAAGCTGCCGCAATTCCCTTTCGATCCGCAACTGATCCTGGTCATCGTTCTGCCGCCGATTCTTTACCAGGCTGCGCTACTGACTTCATGGAACGATTTCAAGGCGGAAATCCGTCCGATCGGCTTGCTTGCGGTCGGACTCGTGATCGCGACCACGCTTGCTGTCGGGGCCGCGTTAAAGCTGATGGTGCCGGACGTTCCGTGGGCGGTTGCCTTCGTGCTGGGGGCGATCGTCTCGCCGCCGGATGCGGTCGCCGCCACGGCGATTCTCTCAAGGCTCAATATTCCACGCCGCATCGTTACCGTGCTCGAAGGCGAGAGCCTGGTCAACGATGCCTCCGGCCTCGTGATCTACAAATTCGCCATCGCGGCAGTGCTGACCGGAGCGTTCTCGCTGGCGGAGGCCAGCGCCCAATTCGTCGCCGTGTCGCTCGGGGGCATCGGCCTTGGATATGTCGTTGCGCACGTCTTCATTTTTATCCATCGGCGCCTCGGCGACCCCTTTATCGAAGTGCTGACCACCCTTGTCATTCCCTACATGGCTTATATCGCTGCCGAATCCTTGCATGTTTCAGGCGTGCTAGCCGTGGTGGTGGCGGGACTGGTGCGCGGGCGTTACGCCCCGGAAATCGTGTCCGCCGAGATGCGCATCATTGCGCGTTCGGTCTGGAACATCCTGGTATTCATGCTCAACAGCCTGATTTTCATGCTGATCGGCATTCAGATGTCGGAAGTGATCGAAAAACTGGGTGGCTACTCGGTGGCGCAACTGCTCGGGCTAGGTCTTGTTGTCAGCACGGTGGCAATTGTCGTCCGCTTCGCCTGGGTTTATCCCGTTGCCTACCTGCCGCACTGGTTGAGCGGCTGCCTGCATGAGCGCGAATGTCCGCCGAACAAGCGCGAGTTGTTCATCATCGGCTGGTGCGGCATGCGCGGCATCGTTTCGCTCGCCGCCGCGCTCGCCCTGCCCGCAACATTGCCTGGCGGGGAGCCTTTCCCGTATCGCGACATGGTTATCTTCCTCACCTTTTTCGTGATCGCAACCACGCTGGTTGGACAGGGCCTGACCCTGTCCCCGTTGATTCGCCGGCTCAAAGTCGGCTCGAACTGGAGCCTGCTGAGCGAACAGCAGCGGGTGCGTGGGGCCATGAGCGAGGCAGCGTTGGCTGCTATCGACAAATTGCTGGAAGCCGAGGGCGCCCCGAGAGAATGCGCCGACCAGTTGCGGGCGGAAATTACCGGACGCATCGCGCTGGCTGCGCCGCAAGGACTGGAAATGGTTCCGCAAGCCCAGTTGATGATGCGTCTGCGCCATGCCGCAATCAAGGCCGAACGCAAGGAACTGATCCGTCTGTGGCGCGAGAACGAAATCAGCGACGATGTGATGCATCATCTGGAGGAGATACTGGATTATCAAGAGGCGCACATATAAAGCGACCAACCTGCAACATCCAAACCCAATGCCACTCCAGACTCCTCGCCTCTGCCGTTTGAGAATGTACCTGACGCTGCTGGCCGGGATTGTCATCGCCGTTGCGGCACACGCAGAAATCGAGGTGCGCGACGACACCGGGCAACTGGTGCGGCTAGCTGCGCCAGCGCGGCGCATCGTCAGCTTGGCGCCGCACATTACCGAGAACCTGTACTCGGCCGGCGCTGGCGGACGCATTGTCGGCGCCGTCGAATTCAGCGACTTTCCGGAAGCGGCGAAACGCCTGCCGCGTGTCGGCGGCTACGAGCGTCTCGACATTGAGACCATCCTTGCGCTCAAGCCCGACCTGATCGTCGCCTGGCATAGCGGCAACATGCCGGTGCATCTTGCCCGGTTGAAGGCGCTCGGCCTGCCGCTTTACATCGACCAGCCGCAACGCATTGACGACATCGCCAGCAGTATCGAACGCTTTGGCGAACTGGCAGGTTCCACCCAGGTTGCGCGCAAGGCTGCGCAGGCTTTCCGCAACCGTCACGCCGCGCTGCGCATGCGCTATGCCGGACAGTCGCCAGTGCGAACTTTCTACCAGATATGGAACCAGCCGCTGATGACCATCAACGGCGAGCAGATCATCGGCGACGTGATGCGCCTGTGCGGCGCCGAAAACGTTTTTGCCGGCTTGCCGCAACTGGCCCCGGTCGTTACCGTGGAAGCGGTGCTGGCGGCAAACCCTGAGGCCATCGTTGCCAGCGGCATGGGCGATGCCCGCCCGGAATGGCTGGATTCATGGCGGCGCTGGCGCGAACTGCCGGCGATTGCCCGCGACAACCTGTTCTTCGTTCCCGCCGACTTCATCGACCGCCATTCGACGCGCCTGCTCGACGGCGCCCAGCGCCTGTGCGAGCACATGGAGGCGGCGCGCGGCAAGCGTTCGCGAAGTGTAAGTCAATAGGAACCGAAGTCAGCGCCGTCCGTACGTGCGCGCCATGGCATCGATTTCGGCCACGTATTCCGGGTTTTCGCCAATCCACCGGTCGAGCGCCTTGCGCTGGCGCGCCAAATCCGCCGTCAGCGTGGCACTCTCAAGACGCATGCCGAAACCGGCACAGTTACGCCCTTCCCTGCTGCCGGAAATCCGGTCCAGCACTTCGTTGCCCAGAGCCACACGGAAATGCGAGGTTTCGCGATACCAGCGCATGCGCGCCGTGGTGTCGCCGTTTGCCGGCATGGGTTCGGCGGTGCAAGCGCTAACGCCGCTAAAGTCCCACAGGGCAGCCCTGTCTGGTCGAGGAGATGCAGCCGCAATTGTCATCAGGTCGCGTTTCCAGGCTTCATAGGCAGGCCAGAGTCCGGCTGCGTCATAAAGGTAGTTGTGGCGTGCATGGATGGGGTTGATGACCAGGGTGAGCTTGATATCCTGCTCTGCCATGAGAGCGGCAAGGGCGCGCAATTGCGCCAGCGCCTCTTCATAGCTGCGGCGATATTCGGGTGAGGCTACATTGCGCAAAGTGGCTGCCAGGAAAGTTGCTTCAACACGCAAGGACGCGCTTCGATGCCCGCCTTCGCGCATCACTTGGTCCATGTCGGAAGCTTCATCCCTTAATCCCGAAGGAAGATAGATGGCCACCGGTTTTTTCTGGTGGGTCAGCGACCACCAGCTATCGGCCAGGGTGGTACCGGAAAACAGGATGATCGCCAGCCGCCGCCACTTGCGGCTGGCATCGGAGATTTTGCCTGACTCATCGGTGAGCAGCGCGATATCCTCCTGTTTTACTGGCTTCAGCACGGAAGCGTCGAACATGGTGTAGTCGAGGGTCAGCAACACGTGGCGTGGCTTGCCGATGGCGATGGCTTCCAGCAGGTAGCGCCGCATTTGTCCTATGCCGGCCCCGCCCAAGGCCAGGTTGTAGGCGGGACGCTCGTTAAAACTGGAATGATCGGGGTCGTAGCCGGCTTCTGCGCGCGAATTGCCGACGATGACCGTGGCCGGGCGAATGTGGCTGATAGCCAGCGCCTTGGCTAGCGGGAGGTGATGGTTGAATCCCAGGGTCAATTTATTGACGCCGGCAATGCGTGGAACGTCGAAATATCCGTAGGGATTGATGAAGATGTTGATGCCGGCGATCGCCGACAAAATCCCGATTACCGAGATGAGCAGGCGGATGAGGTAGGTTTTCATGGATTACGACAGAGTGGCCGAGCTCATGGTTGCCATCAGAACTGGTAGTAGAGAAATTCGCTTAGATGCGTGATGTTGATCAAGGCGAGCATTAGCAGGCTGGCCGTTACCAGCGCCCACTTCATGTCGGGCTGCCAGATTTGCCAGCGTTGGCGCGGTGGGGAAACTTCACCGGGGTAGGTTTCCAGCGCGGGTCGATAACGATAAAAAATATGCTGGATGTTGGGCAGGCTCCAGACGATGATGAACAACGACAGCAACCACTTTAATTCGAGTATGCCAAAGTAGTTTGGATCGACCTTGGTTACCCCGTTCAGGCCTGCCATGCCCCTGAGGATAGCCAGCGCTGCGTCCATGGATTCGGCGCGGAAAAATACCCAAGCCACCACGACTGCGAGAAAGGTCAGCAGCCGTCCCAGCCATCGACCGAGCATGTCGGGTACCCGGATCGCGGCCAGATGCCTCTCGCGCAAGGCCCGCCAGAAGTGGTTGATGACCAGATACAGTCCATGCAGCCCCCCCCATAAAACGAAGGTCCAGCCGGCGCCGTGCCAGAGGCCTCCCAGCAGCATGGTCGCCATCAGGTTGGCGTGGCAGCGTATTGGGCTGCAACGGCTGCCGCCGAGGGGAATGTAAAGATAGTCGCGCAGGAAGCGCGACAGCGTCATGTGCCAGCGTCGCCAGAAATCGATGATCGAGGTGGCCTGGTAAGGCGAGTTGAAATTGGCCGGGAAGACGATGCCAAACAGGCGGGCCAGTCCTATCGCCATATCCGAGTAACCCGAGAAATCGAAATACAACTGGAACGTATAGGACAAGGCGCCGCCCCAAGCAGCCAGGAAGGTCAGGGGCTGCCCCTGCTGGGCGGCGGCAAAGACCGGGGTGGCAAATTCGGCAATACCGTCGGCCAGCACCACTTTCTTGAACAGTCCGATAGCGAAGATGCTCAGCCCGATGGCAAAATTTTCGGCGTTAAGACGGAATGTTCCGGGCTGGCCGAATTGCGGCATGATCTCGGCATGGTGCAGCACAGGCCCGGCGATCAGGTGTGGGAAGAAAGTAACGAACAGGGCGTAGTGAACAAAACTATATTCCCTAACCTCCTTGCGGTAGGCATCCACCAGATAGGCAATTTGGGTAAAGGTGAAAAAGGAAATTCCTAGCGGCAGAACGATCTGCGCTATCGGCAGGTGCGTTCCAAACAAGGAGTTGGCGCTGATGGCGAAAAATCCGGCATATTTGAAATAACCCAGCAACAACAGGTTGCCGACAATGCCAAGCCAGAGCACAGCCTTGTCGCTGGCCAGCTGCTGCGGGTTTTTGCAAAGGTGCCTGCCCACAGCATAGTTGAAGACGATGGAACCCAGCAGCAAAGGCAGGTAAAGCGGGTTCCACCATGCGTAGAAGGCCAGTGAAGCGACGGACAGGAAGCCGACGGCGGCGAGGGGTTTCTCAAGCCGCCCAAGCAGGAAAAAGCAGAATAATGCAGCGGGGAGGAATGCGAACAGAAATTCGTAGGAGTTGAATAGCATTGCAGCGTAAAGAGATATTTTGAAAGGTAAAGCACGCCGCCGATTTTACCCTGCCGGGTAACGGTGGGGCAGGAAACGTCGTGATGGTTTGATTTGTCTTGATCACTGCCCAACCAATTGCGGATCGAGCGCCCTTCGATCCGATGCCATCGACAGGATTGACGAAAGGGGTATCGTTTCATCCGAAAAACACCGATAGAATCGAGCAAGTATTTGCGCGATTTGTCCTGCTTTGCAGCATCTCATTCATCAAACAGAACCGTTAATGACTATCGCAAGTAATCCGGGCATGGCTCGAATGACCAATGCCGGTGCCTATCGTGGCCGGTTTGCCCCTTCCCCGACCGGCCCGCTGCACTTTGGTTCGCTGGTGGCGGCGCTCGGCAGTTATCTGGAGGCGAAGAGCCATGGCGGACAGTGGCTGGTGAGGATGGAAGACGTCGACGAGCCACGCAGCCAGGCCGGCGCGGCGGACGACATCCTGCGCGCGCTTGAGACATTCGGCTTCGAGTGGGACGGCGCAGTGCTGGTCCAGAGCCGGCGTGGCGACGCCTACCGGACGGCGCTGGAGCAATTGCGGGCGGCAGACTGCGTCTATCCTTGCGGCTGCACGCGCCGCGAATTGGCGCTGCTGGCAGTGACAGATTCTGACAATCCACTATTGGCGCAGGACGGCGCCGCCATCTATCCTGGCGCCTGCCGCAACGGCCTGCCGCCGGGCAAAGCTGCCCGCGCATGGCGGCTGCGGGCCGGCGATGAGGAGATCGCCTTTGATGATGCCATCCAGGGTCGTTTTTCCCAAAATTTGTCGCGTGATGTCGGCGACTTCGTGCTGCTGCGCGCCGATGGTTTCTTCGCCTACCAGTTGGCGGTTGTCGTCGATGACGCCGAGCAAGGTGTTAACGCTGTGGTGCGCGGCGCCGACCTGCTCGATTCAACGCCGCGCCAGATATTGCTGCAACGCTTGCTGGGACTGCCGACACCGCAATACGCCCATCTGCCGGTAGCAGTCGATGCCAATGGCGAAAAACTCTCCAAGCAGACGTTGGCGCTGCCGGTGAATGCCGCGCAACCTGTGCCGGCGCTGCTGGCGGCATTGCGCTTTCTCGGGCAAGCATTGCCGCCGGAACCGGATCGGGAAAACGCAGGGCTCGACGAAGTATGGCGCTGGGCGCTTCGGCATTGGCGGCTGGAGAACGTGCCGCAGCAACGCAGCCTGCCTGCGCAGGATTTGTGATGGCGTCCTGTGTCGGGTGTTAGCTACTCCGAAGCCGATTTCCCGTCGCCGCTATTCTTCTCACGAATGAAATAAGCGAATTGCAAATCGTGTTCCAGGATGTGGCTGGACAGCCAGTGCTTGAGGAAGGCGATTATTTCGCGGTCAAGCGGCAGCGAATCGGTTTCGATACGGGTATTGAGCGCGAAGATGGTATCGAAGAGCTCTTCATGGAGCAGGTGGTGATTGTCTGTTTCCGGATAATCGTGAGATTTCATGGCCGCTTCCTCGCGATCGAAGTGTTCCTCTGCATAGGCGACGAGGCGGTTCAGGATGTTGACCAGATCGCGGCGCTGCCGGGATTGCTGGAAGGCGTCGTGGAACTCGTTGATCAACCCAAACAACGTCTTGTGATCGTTGTCCAGCGTTTCGACCCCGATCAGGTAATCTTCTTTCCAGCTTATCCAACTCATGGGCCTCTCCTAATGTTCGCCGCCGTAACCGGCAATGTTCACCATCAGCCGGACGGCGTAGAAACAAAGCCGGTACAGGGCGCGGACAAGCAGCGGCTTGTTCTTCCATTCATCGTGTTTGACTTCCTGCGCGCCCGCGCTGATCGTCGCCTGAAGGCTGCTGCGCAAGCCGGTGGCAAAGGCGGAGTTTTCCACCACCACGTTGGCCTCAAGCGCCAGCAGCAGGCTGAATGGATCGATATTGCTCGACCCGACCGTCGCCCAGTGTCCATCGATAACCGCTACCTTGGCATGCAGGAAACCCCTGCGATATTCGAAAATACGCATCCCGGCCGGCAACAGCATACCGTAAAGCTCCTGGGTCGCATAATGCAGCAGCCGGTATTCGACGCGTCCCTGCAGCACAATAATCACGCGCACGCCGCGCCGCGCCGCGTCCAGCAGGGTTTGGCGAAAGCGCCGGCCAGGCAGGAAATAAGCGCTGGCCAGCACGATCTCATTTTGCGCCGAGGCGATGGCGGCAAGGTAAGCGTCCTCGATGTCGCGGCGATGCTGTAAGTTGTTGCGGACGACGAACGCGGCCTCGACGTCGCCGCAGGGAGAATCCACGACGGTTAGATGCGGCGGCGCCAGAAGCCGGCGCGGCAGATGGCGCAGACTGGCCCAACCCACTATTTGCCAGAGCCGGCACATCGACGCATGCAGTGGAACAAGCAACGGTCCCTCGATGCGCACTGCGTAGTCGTAGCGCGGCGGGATCTGCTTCGGCGTATCCATGTCGTCGATGATGTTGATGCCGCCGACGAAGCCGATACGGGCATCTATCGCCGCCAGTTTGCGGTGCATGCGTCGTAAGCGATGACGCCGCAGACGAAAGCGCGCCACTTCAGGCCGGTAGATCAACACCTTGACGCCAGCCTCGATCAGGCTTTGACCATAATTGCGCAAGAAATCAGGAGAACCGAAGCCGTCGACCAGCACATACGCGGCGACGCCGCGCAGTGCGGCGCGGGCAAGCGCTGCGGCCACCTGCTCGCCGGTAGCGTCGTTCTCGAAAATATATGTTTCCAAGCGGATTTCGGTGATGGCCGAATCGAACGCTTCAACCAGGGCGGGGAAAAATTCATTGCCGCCTTCGAGTAGCGCAATGCGGTTGCCGGGCAGGAATTCCGGGGCCGATGGCATGGCTATTGCGGCAGAAGATGCGCTGAAAGCGCGGCATGGTCGGAGATGCTTGACCAGGGCGCGCCAAAAAGCACCTTGCAGCGCTTCATCCTGAAACCTCGCGTATAAATGCGGTCAAGGCGGAGCAGCGGCAGCGAGCTCGGAAAACTTTTGGGCGGCGAGCAATTCTCGCCGCCAAAGACGTCGGTAAGGCCGAGGCGCTCGATCAGTATGCCGCTGGCGCGGTTGCGCCAATCGTTGAAATCCCCGGCAATGATCAGCGGCGCCTCGGGCGGCACATTCTGCTCGATCCACTCGGCCAGCGCGTCCATCTGTTTGCGGCGCGAGCGGCCGATCAGCGAGAGATGCACGCAGACACAATGACAAAGCAAAGTCTCTCCTGATAGCTGTAGTTGCAGCGTGCAATGCAACAGCCCGCGTTTCTCGAACCGAACCTGGGTGACGTCCTGATTGTGTTCCGAGATGATCGGGAAATGCGTCAGGATGGCATTGCCGTGATGGCCGAGGGCATATACGGCGTTGCGGCCATAGGCGGTGTTGTCCCACACATCTTCGGCGAGGAACTCGTGCTGCGACTCCTCCGGCCAATCGCTGTGGCGCTCGGCGTGGCCGCTATGCCGCCCCTGCACTTCTTGCAGGAACAGGATGTCCGGCGCCAGGGCGCGCAAGCGCTCGCGCAGGTCATGCACCACCATGCGCCGATTGAACTGGGAGAAACCTTTGTGAATATTGAAGGTGGCGACGTGCAGTGTCTTTGGCATTGTTGGGAGTGATCGGCTAATCGAAGCGGGGGCGCGCCACAAGCTAAAGCCCCAAGGCTGCTTTGATTATAGATGATGGGCGTTGCGCTTAGCGGGCATGGCGATTTCAGGTCGCCCATTTCTTTAACCAAGGAATGCCTGAACAAGTCCTGCGCCGTCATTCCCGCGAAAGCGCCCCTAAAGGAGTAGCCTTGGGGTGCTTTCGCGGGGACGACTTATTCAGAGACCCCCTAGAATCCGACCAAATCGTCGACCGGTAGCGCAAGCGAAGCGCCTGTGATCCGTTCAAGCGTATTGCGGATGATTTCGACATTGTTGTCAAAGCCACCGTGAGAGATGCTTTCGGTCTTCATTAACAAATCGGTGCCGTTCCCGCGTCGTGTAATGATCTTCTCCTCGTTGTGGACAGTCAGGCGATCCTTAAGCTTGCTGATTTCCACGGCATTGCGCCAGTTGGCAAGCGCCTCGGCGGTGCTCGATGAGCCATCCCAGCCGGAATAGTGCGGGTTGTAAACGTTTTCCAGGCCGAGGATAGGCATGCGCAAATCGGCCTCCAGCGCGTTGGACACGAAGTAGAGCAGCGACTTTTGATAGATGAATGCCACGTTGTCATCCTGTTCGCGCTGCTCTCCCATGATGTCCAGATGCAGCCGGCTCATGATCCCGGCCTGGGGCGCGTAGTGCCGGTTGGCGAAGGCGACCGTGCACGCCGGGGCGTACAAATGGACGGACTTGACGCTATCGGCCAGGCCTTTCTGCGCCAGGTTGCCCAGCAATCTACCCAGGATGATGGAGCCGGCGGAATGGCCGATGAGGTGCAGCTCGAATTTGTCGCCCCAACTGCTGAACAGGGAGCACAGTGCATCGGTCAGCAGGTCGCCGCCGCGACCACTTTCCGCGGCAAGCTCGGCGTTCTCCTTCATTTCGCTCCAGAGTGGGCGGGCGAAGGGCCGTCCGATGGTTTTCTCGATAATCGGGTCGGTGAGCTTGTCCGTTAGCCAGCCGCCAACCTTGCCCGCGGTATCGGCGCTGGTTTTATCCGACAGAATATCGCCCAACGATTCGAGCAGGCCGCTCTTCCACACCAGAAACAGGGGATAACAGCCATTTCCCAGGAAATAGCGTCCCATTGCCTGGGCGCGCTGAATCGCGCTTCCTTCGCTGTTTAGGCCGCCGTGGGCATAGATCACCAGGCGTTTTTTATTGTGTGGATTCTGGTGGAACCAGTTATCCGGCATTACGCAAGCCTGATTCTGCAAGGTGCGGGTTACGCCGTCCAGATTGTCGAAGCGCTCGACGCGGCCGTTGTTGCCCAGCACGATACTGTGCCGGTAGGCCGTTGCCTCATCCCACCAGTTGGTATGGGCGGCGGCGTATGCCGCGCCCGCCATGGTTCTGCCGCCTGACGCGAGGCGACCCGAGACGACTCCCGGCACGCCCATCGCGGCGACCCAGGCATCCATGGCGTGCGCCAGCCAATCTACGTAGCCGATCACGGCGAAACCGCCGGCCCCCCAATTTTTGCCCCAGGAATTCTGAATCACGAAGCCGACACGGTTGAAACCCACCAGCGCGAAAGCATGGCCGCCGCTACGCGATGGTTTACCGTCGTAGTCGATCACCGGCAGGGACGCATGCGATGTCGGCGGCTTGGCGCTGGTTTTTAGCGTATCCCAACCTTTATGGGTGTAGGACGAAACGTATATCGCCCCGACTTCTTGGATCGCCGCCTGCAAGTCGGTGATAGCCTGAGGGTCGATGCGGTAATACACCCCCAGCGTGCGTTCGATGGCGTCGCTATCCCAGCCCGATAGCGGCAGGGCGTCGTCCCCCGCCGCGTAAGACCACCGGGATTCAAGGCAGACGCCATTGTGATACCAACCCTTGAGCGCGCCGCGGCAGCTCGATCCGTCGTAGTTCTCGCCTTCATATTCATCGTAACGCCGGGCGAACTGATACAACATGCGCGGGCTGACCGACTCGAGTTTCCTAGGCATCCCGCCAGAGCGCCAGCGCAGATAGTTGATGACGCAGGCCAGGCCGAAACCGGTGCATGCGCCTTCCCGCCCCTGATCCAGAATGAGTCCGGCCTGGGTGTAGGCGCCCATGAAATGCTTGATGTCGTCGTCCGCCGGAAATATCGGCGGCAGGGAATGTGGCGGCGGCAGGTACTGCCGGTCGCGCAAATCCGCTGGGTCGGGGGCCACATTCAGGCTGGCGCGTCGCGCCGCGATGGAGTCTGCTGCCCTGACCCGCATCCCTACGGGTGGTAGCGCGGCGGCGGCCCACAACTTCTGCGCCATGCGGAAAGTCTCGGAAAACCGCTCCAGACCGTGACTGCCGCCATTGACAACTTTGCGCGCCGCCTTCATATCTTTCTTGTCCAATGCCGCGGACAACTTTTCCCTGTTCTCATCCAGATAGGCTGCCAGCAGACAGGCGGCAACTTCCGGCGCGCAGGCGCAATCAGGGTTATCCACCAGCGAAATATCGAGCGCTTTGCCGTATTTGACGTAGTTGTCGCGCCCGGTCAATTGCACGTAGCCGCGCCCGCGATAGCGGCCGCCATCGCCAGGAATCCGGTTGCCCAGCTTGCATTCGTAGGCGCTGAAGGCGGCTTGGCCGGGCAAGGTATTGAAGTGGGAGGGCAATTCGGCAATCGGCACGAAACCCTCGGTTTCGGCGCGTATCGTGCCCAGCGCGACGCTGATCATGTTTGCGTCGGTCAGGTTAAAGGCCGCCAGGGCTGCGGTCACATAAGGCAGGTTCTTGGCGATGCTGGATGTCCTGGTATAAGGAAACAATTTGCTTACCGTGGCAGCGTCCATGTTGACAGCCAATTTTGCGAGCGGCGCAATGCCCAGGGCGGACAGGGTGCGCGGCCCGGCGATGCCGTCTGCGACCAGTCCCACGCCGGATTGCCAGGCGCGCAGGGCGGTCTCGGTGTCGGCGTCGAATTTATCGCCTTTGACCAACCCCGGATAAGCTACCGCGCCTTTGCCCAAAGCCTCGCGCAAGGCTTTCTTCAACGTGGCGACCTCCTTGCCGGCGTTGCCCCGCATCAACAGTAACATTGAAATTTTCGCGCTATTCATTTTTCGTCCCCCTTCATAGTGGTTGAACCAACAACGCTGTTTTGAGACCCGGTTGCACACCAGGAAAAAATGCTAGCGCAGCAAGGAGAATAAGACACCTGTTAGAAATAACAGGTTGTTGGCGCGAAATTTCGCGGAATTGCGAGCGATCGGACCGGGATCAAGCGAGAATCAAAAAAGGCGCTTTACCCCTCGATTGCCGGATTTGGATTCGTCAAAGATTTTCAGTGATAGGACGCGGCTCGATCAGTTCAGCGATAACATCTGTGGTTTTCGACTGTCTGAGTGGAACGATTTCCCGTCCGAGCGGAAGGATTTCGAAGGTAAATCCGCCGATTTCAACCTTGATGTCGACAGTTGTTTTATCCGCCAATAAGGTGAAACCGGTTTCTTTGTAGTTCCAGCGATGCTTGATCAGTATCGCCTCTGGAAAATGCGACTTGAGCAAACCGATTTGTTTATAAACCCAGTCGATGGCACCATCCGAGGAACGCAACCCACCCGCCACGTCAAACGGGCCGACGTCGTATGCCGATCCATCTGCTATCGAGACGTGGACAAAGAATGTCGAAGTCATGGAGACTCCTTGAGAGAATGTGGCAGCAAGCAGTAAGAGTACCCGTCCAACGGGCGGCGCGCTCTTGCAGTTTGAGAGTGTTGGAGAACCTGTCAAGTCCATCACGCGTGATGTGCCAGCCGCAGGAAAATATCAGACGTGCGTCCGGGCGTACAAAGTCAAGAACGGCTTGCGCCGTCCCGGTGGCGTATTGTTCGCGCCCCCAAGGGACCAAAACGGTGAGGACAACATCGCAATCCGCGACGGCACGTTTGATAATGTCACGGTTGTTCGTAGCGCCGGGGAAGATGGTGATGTGATCCTTGAATGTATCTAGTTTTGCAACGCGATTCACGGCAGACACTGTTCACTTTGTAGCCACGATCCAGGCAATGCTGCACCATATAACGTCCAAGTTTGCCAGATGCGCCAATAATACAAACGGTCTTCATGGAGAATGCCCCTCTTGGTTCGAACTTAGATGTTTAGTCCCACGGTGTGCTGGACTGGATTGATTTTGAATCTGTCGGGCTCATTTGTCCATGCTTTGCAGATGAGTTCGGGGGACAAGCCCTTCAACGTTTTCAGTCTTCTCGCGAAGTTATAGGCCATCAAGAACGTCTGTAGAGGGGACTTGAGTTGATCGTGGGATTGATAGTGGTAGCG
>Ga0074195_1003222_pt1 | contig 15923 bp, 15 predicted proteins | sample EPASupsiteHSE623_FD_64525 | JGI IMG/M metagenome (GOLD analysis project Ga0074195, IMG submission 64525) | Bioremediated contaminated groundwater from EPA Superfund site, New Mexico - Sample HSE6-23 | ecosystem: Environmental > Aquatic > Deep subsurface > Groundwater > Contaminated ...
GGAATAACTTATTGAACGGTAGGCTGTGATTCTTTTGTTTTGTAGAAAATATATGAACCCAAAGAAGGCTTACCCAAAAGGTAGGCCTTTTTTAATTTTATTTGACAACCATGACACAACTGAAGATCGCCATTCAAAACAAAGGGCGTTTGTATGAAGATTCAATGGAATTGATCCGGGAAGCAGGAATTCGCTTTTCCCTGAACGGAAGGGAATTGCTTGCACAGGCGAAAAATTTTCCGCTCGAAGCGCTTTTTCTGCGCGACGATGACATTCCGCAAACCGTAGCCGATGGCGTGGCCGACATTGGGATTGTCGGCGAAAACGAAATGCTCGAAAAAAAGCAGCATGTGCTTATCGCCAAGAGACTGGGTTTCAGCAAATGCAGGCTTTCTCTTGCAATTCCGAAATCGGACGAATACAATGGATTGAATTACTTTAATGGAAAAAAAATTGCTACCTCTTATCCGGTTATTCTACAGGATTTTCTTGACAAAAATAATCTAAAGTCTGATATTCATGTTATTACTGGTTCGGTTGAAATCGCACCAGGGATTGGCCTGGCCGATGCGATTTTCGATATTGTCAGCTCCGGATCGACACTCATCAGCAATCGCCTGAAAGAAGTAGAAGTCGTTACGCCCTCTGAAGCCGTACTCATTGCCGGTCCGAATTTAGACCCTGAAAAAAAAGCGTTAATGGAGGAGCTGATCTTTCGCATGGAATCCGTTCAACGGGCGGAAGGCAAAAAATATATTCTGCTGAATGCTCCCAATGATAAAATCCAGGAAATTTCAGCCATTCTTCCCGGGATGAAAAGTCCGACTGTGACGCCACTGGCCGAAGAGGGATGGAGTTCCATTCATTCAGTAATTGCTGAAAACGAATTCTGGGAGATTATAGGAAAGTTGAAACAGGCTGGAGCACAAGGCATTTTGGTAATCCCGATCGAGAAAATGATCTTTTAGACAGGAAGCTGTTAGCTTTTAGCTATTAGTTTCGGGAATTTGACAATTTAACCATTTGATAATTTTTATGAAACGATATAACAATCCTGACAAAAATGACTGGACCCGGATCCTTGAACGTCCGGGGTTCAATGCTGCTGAACTCACAGATAAGGTCCGTGCCATTCTCAGCGAAATAAAAACAGACGGGGGAAAAGCCATCCGCAAATTCACAGAACAATTCGATGGAGTAATTGTCAGTGAGTTTACTGTGAGTCGGGAAGAGATTGAGGAAGCATCAAAATTAATCGACCAGGATCTTCGGACAGCAATTGAAAAAGCCGCCGCTAATATCAGGCAATTTCATGAGATTCAAAAACCGGAACTCAGACAAATAGAAACAACTCCGGGAGTTGTTTGCTGGCAAAAGGCAGTGCCCATTGAAAAAGTAGGGCTTTATATCCCGGGTGGATCCGCTCCCCTGTTTTCAACCGTTCTCATGCTGGGCATCCCAGCGAAAATAGCAGGTTGCAGTGAAATTATCCTGTGCACTCCTCCTGATAAACAGGGCCGTATCAATCCGGCTATTTTGTTTGCTGCCAAAACAGTCGGAATAACAAAGATATTCAGACTCGGAGGGGTTCAGGCAATCGCCGCAATGGCTTACGGAGCCGATAAGATCCCGAAGGTCAACAAGATCTTTGGCCCGGGTAACCAGTATGTCATGACAGCTAAACAACTGGTCAGTATCAGTGATGTGGCAATCGATATGCCGGCCGGACCTTCAGAAGTAGCGGTTATGGCCGATGAATCGGCGCTTCCTGAATTTGTGGCTTCCGATTTGCTTTCACAGGCCGAACACGGTCCGGATTCTCAGGTAGTTCTGGTAACCAACTCTCCGGCATTGGCCAACCATGTTGAACTGGAGCTGACAAGTCAGCTGGAGCTACTCGACCGGAAAGACATTACATCAAAGGCTTTAACTCACAGTGTCAGTATCATCCTTAACAACGAAGAGGAAATGATTGATCTGATCAATTCCTACGCGCCCGAGCATCTGATCATCTCAATGAAAGACTACAGCAAGGTGGCCGGAAAAATTGTGAATGCCGGTTCCGTGTTCCTGGGAAATTATACACCTGAAAGCGCCGGAGACTATGCGTCCGGGACCAATCATACCCTGCCTACCAACGGATGGGCGCGATCATTCAGCGGAGTCAACCTCGATAGTTTCTTAAAAAAGATCACTTTCCAGGAAATATCGGAAGAAGGAATAAAGAACCTTGGCCCGGTTATTCAAACAATGGCAGCAGCAGAACAGCTCGATGCTCATAAAAATGCGGTGACAATCAGACTAAACCAAATTAACAAGTAAATCAGATGTGCCCTGTTGTACCTCTGTGTTTCAATAAATGAAAAACAAATGGAACTTGAAAAACTAATACGAAGCAACATAAAGAACCTGAAACCCTATTCATCTGCACGTGATGAATACTCAGGCGAAGCGATGGTTTTCCTTGATGCGAATGAAAATCCCTTCAATGCACCTTATAACCGTTACCCGGATCCGTTACAGCGAAAATTAAAGGACAAAATTGCAGCAGTCAAAAAATGCAGGGCAGATCAAATCTTTCTGGGAAATGGCAGCGACGAACCAATCGATCTGGTGTTCCGTGCCTTTTGCGAACCGGGGGTCGACAACATGGTCTCCATCGATCCTACCTATGGCATGTACCAGGTTGCAGCCGACATCAATCACATCGAAGTCAGAAAAGTCTCACTAAATCCTGATTTTAACTTCTCAGCCTGTGATTTACTGAATAAAGCAGACGAGCATACGAAACTGATCTTCATCTGTTCACCGAACAATCCAACCGGAAACCTGATGGATCAAGCTGAAATACTCAAACTGGTCAATGAGTTCCAGGGTCTGGTCGTTCTGGATGAAGCCTATACCGATTTTGCTCCCGGGACCACCCTTCTGCCGGAACTGGAAGAATATCCGAATCTGATTATCCTGCAAACTTTTTCCAAAGCGTGGGGAATGGCAGGAATACGTCTCGGGATGGCTTTCGCGCAACCCGAAATCATCCGGATCTTCAACAAAATCAAGTATCCTTACAATATCAATCTCCTGACACAGCAAAAGGCACTGGAATTGGTTGAAAAGGAAGCAGACAAGGCCCAATGGGTGGAATTACTGATCAAAGAACGGGGAAATTTGGCGAAAGCACTGGAAAAATTTCCTTTTGTGGTCAAAATATATCCTTCAGACGCCAATTTTCTGCTTGTCAAAATGCATGATGCCAGAGGAATCTATGATCGTCTGGTCCAAGAGGGTATTATTGTCCGGGACCGGTCAAAAGTGATCCTTTGCGCAGATAGTTTAAGAATCACCGTGGGATCGCCCGGGGAAAACGAAGTATTATTAAAAACACTCAATGATTTGATTTAAAGAATAACCAATATCGAATATCGCAATATGAAAAAGGCACTATTCATCGACAGGGACGGGACTTTGATCATGGAACCGGCAGACGAGCAGATCGATTCTCTTGAAAAGTTGGAATTTATTCCCGGTGTTTTCCGGAATCTCCACCTGATTGCGAGGAATTTAAATTACGAATTGGTGATCGTTTCCAACCAGGACGGACTTGGAACTGCTTCTTTTCCCGAAGAAACTTTCTGGCCTGCCCAGAATAAAATGCTCAAAGCTTTTGAAAATGAAGGCATCATCTTCAACGATATTGTCTTCGACAGAACATTTCCCGAACAAAATGCACGAACACGTAAACCTCACACCGGTTTGCTCGGCAAATACATGGATGGCAGTTATGATCTTGCCAACAGCTTTGTCATCGGCGACAGGTTAACCGATATTCAACTGGCAAAAAATCTGGGAGCAAAAGGCATCCTGATTAATGACGGCTCACTGATCAGCCAATTGAACGAAAAGGACCTTAGCCAGGCCTGTGTACTCGTGACCAACAACTGGGACGACATTTATGCCAAAGTCGCAGCTCCTGAACGTACGGCTCACATACGGCGCGATACCCGTGAAACCCAAATCAGTATTGATTTGAATCTGGATGGCACCGGCAAGGGTAATATCAGGACAGGGCTGGGCTTCTTCGATCATATGCTGGATCAAATCGCAAAACATTCGGGTGTAGATTTGAGTATTCAGGTAAAAGGGGACCTGCAGGTAGACGAACACCATACCATTGAAGACACGGCACTGGCTCTGGGCGAAGCATTCAAACAGGCTCTGGGCGATAAAAGAGGGATTGAACGCTACGGTTACTGTTTGCCAATGGACGATTGCCTCGCCCAGGTGGTGATTGATTTTGGAGGCCGTCCGTGGCTTGCTTGGGATGCCACTTTCAATCGGGAGAAGATCGGGGAAATGCCAACTGAAATGTTCTTCCATTTTTTTAAGTCATTTGCCGACACATCTCTTTCAAATATCAATATCAAGGCAGAGGGACAAAATGAACACCATAAAATTGAAGGAATTTTCAAAGCACTGGCCCGCGCCATCAAAATGGCGATTCGGAAAGATGTGTTCAATTTCGAACTCCCCACCACCAAGGGAGCTTTGTAACCGAAACAGCAGACCGGAAAAGGAAAGGCGATTAACGAGTATAACAGCTAATAGCTAACGGCTAAAAGCTAAAAGCTAAATAAATGAAGAGTATCAAACCTTTACGCGAAAAAAAAAATACAGCCATTTTGCTGATCCATTGTCCTGACAGGCAAGGCATATTGGCTACGGTAACTGAATTTCTGAATAAAAACAACGGGAATATCATTAACCTGGATCAATATGTTGACCGTGCACAAAAAATATTTTACATGCGTGTGGAATGGGAACTGGAAGGCTTTTCAATTCCTTCCGCCAAGATCGGTGAATATTTTGACACCCTGATCGCTACGAAATTGGGGATGGAGTGGAAACTGTACTTTTCGAAAGACATTCCACGCATGGCGATTTTTGTATCGAACATGTCGCATTGCCTGTTTGATATTCTTTCCCGCTATACTGCCGGCGAATGGGATGTTGAAATTCCATTGATCGTCAGCAACCACGAAGATATGAAGCCAGTTGCAGAACGATTTGGGATTAATTTCTGCTATTTTCCCGTCACCGCCGAGAATAAGGCAGAGCAGGAAGCAGAAGAATTGAAATTGCTGAAAGAAAACCAGATTGACTTTATTGTGCTTGCCCGTTACATGCAGATCCTTTCAAAAGAATTTGTCGGGCACTATCCCAATAAAATCATCAACATCCATCATTCGTTTTTGCCTGCATTTGCCGGAGCGAAGCCCTATCACGCGGCGCACGAAAGAGGTGTGAAACTTATTGGCGCGACCAGCCATTATGTGACTTGTGACCTGGACGCCGGACCGATCATTACACAAGATGTTGTACGCTGCAGTCATGTCGATACTGTCAATAGCCTGATCCGCAAAGGTCGCGACCTTGAAAAAATAGTGCTGTCAAATGCAGTCTTTAATCATTTGCAACGAAAAGTATTGGTCTACCGTAACAAAACAGTCGTGTTTAATTAGAAGGAGAACGGAAAATGGAGATGGGAAACCGGAGAACGGAAGAGTGGAAAGGTGTTATTTCTTTATCGTTCAACCCTTTTGTCTTGTGTCTTGCGTCTGGAAAAAGTAGCGCGTAGCAGAATCGAACTGCTATTACCTGATTGAGAAACAGGTTTCCTAACCGTTAGAAGAACGCGCCGGATAAAAGTGTTACAAAAATAAAGAAATTCCCTGTTGTTGTTATCGGATGAACAAAAAAAAATTAAAATATGAAAGTAGTAATTATAAAGTATAATGCAGGAAATATTGAATCGGTAAAAAATGCTTTGTTGCGTTTAGGAATCCAGGCTGAAATTAGCGGCGACCACGAAAAGATCAAGACAGCCGATAAAGTGATTTTCCCGGGAGTTGGTGAAGCAAGTACCACGATGGCTTACTTAAAAAAAGAAGGTCTCGACAAGCTGATCCCTGCACTAAAGCAACCGGTGCTTGGAATCTGTCTGGGATTGCAGCTCATGTGCAGTCATTCGGAAGAAGGCGATACCACCTGCCTCGGTATCTTTGAAGAAAAAATCAGACGGTTTGTTCCTCAATCCGGAATGGAATACGTAACGAAAGTACCGCATATGGGATGGAATAACATCACCGATCTGAAAAGTAGTTTATTTGACGTTTCACTTGAAGGCAAATTCGTCTACTTTGTCCATTCCTATTATGCGACAACCGGAAAGCATACTGCAGCAGTTACTGATTATATTACTCCATTCAGCGCGGCCCTTCAGCGGGATAATTTTTATGCCACGCAGTTTCACCCGGAAAAAAGCGGAACAGTTGGTTCAGCAATTTTGAGAAATTTTTTAACATTATAAAAGGTCCTGCGATGGAAAAGAATAACTCAGGAACTCAGGAACTCAGGAACTCAGGAACCAAAATCAAAATCATTCCCGCCATTGATCTGATCGATGCCAAATGCGTACGGCTGTCGCAGGGCGACTACAATCAGAAGACCATCTATAATGAAAATCCTCTGGAAGTAGCGAAAATGTTCGAAGATGCAGGTATTGAAAGGCTCCACCTGGTGGACCTGGATGGAGCCAAAGCCGGGCATATCGTGAATTACAAGGTTTTGGAAACCATCTCATCCAAAACCAAACTAATTATCGATTTTGGAGGAGGGCTGAAAAGTGATAAGGATCTGCAGATCGCCTTTGAATGTGGCGCAGAAATGGTCACCGGGGGGAGTATTGCCGTTAAAGACAGGGAAACTTTTACCCGCTGGATCGAAATATACGGGGCGTCAAGGATCATACTGGGAGCTGATGCCAAAGATAAAAAGATTGCAGTTAGCGGATGGCAGGAAGTATCCGAACTACCTATCCTCGATTTTATCGAAAGTTATGTCTGTGAGGGTATACAAAAGGTCATCTCTACCGATATTGCCCGGGACGGCATGCTTTCGGGACCATCATCCGGTCTCTACAGAGAGATCATGGAAAAGTTCCCTGGACTGGAACTGATCGCAAGCGGAGGTATTTCGTCCATGAACGATATTCTTCTGCTGAATGAAATGGGGATCCCCGGTGTCATCACGGGTAAAGCTATTTATGAAAACAGAATCAGCCTGAATGAGATCAGGAGGTTTATTTTAAAACAGATACAAGACACAAGTATCAAGACACAAGATAAAAGATAAAAGAAGTAGCGGGTAAGTCTTCGGGTTTCTCGCCATGCACCATGCGCTATGCACTTAGCTTTTTAACCATTTTACAATTTCATGCATATGTTAGCAAAAAGAATCATACCGTGCCTGGATATCAAAGACGGACAGACCGTAAAAGGCATCAACTTTGTCAATATCAAATCAGTGGGCGATCCCGTTGAATTAGGAGCCATGTATGCCGAACAAGGAGCTGATGAACTGGTTTTCCTTGATATTACCGCCACGCATGAAGGAAGAAAAACCTTCGTTGAACTCGTCAAACGGATCGCACGGGAATTGAATATTCCCTTTACGGTTGGCGGAGGGATCAGCGAATTAAAAGATGCAGATACCCTGCTTCTTGCAGGCGCCGATAAAATTAGTATCAACTCTTCTGCCGTCCGGAATCCGAAGCTGATCGATGATCTGGCCCTTCATTTCGGAAGTCAGTTTGTTGTAGTGGCCATTGACGCCAAAAACTATGATGGCCGTTGGACAGTTACCGTCAACGGAGGCCGCATACCCACCGAGAAGGAATTGTTCAGCTGGGCAAAGGAAGCCGAAGAACGCGGCGCCGGAGAGATCCTTTTCACCTCGATGGACCACGACGGGACAAAAAACGGATTTGCCAATGCGGAACTGGCAAAAATGGCCGGTATGCTGAAAATCCCGATCATTGCTTCGGGCGGTGCCGGCAATATGGAACACTTTGTGGATGTCTTTACAAAAGGAAAAGCAGATGCCGGACTTGCTGCCAGTATTTTCCACTATAAGGAAATTGCTATTCCGGATCTGAAGGCATACCTTCGCAACAAAAATATTGTAATACGGTGAAAGGAAGCTGCAAGCTTGCAGCTATAACGATTAATAAAATCATTCAAATGGATATCAATCAACTTGATTTCGGCAAACTCGATGGACTGATCCCGGCCATCGTTCAGGACGATGTAACCAACAAAGTGTTGATGCTTGGATTCATGAACCAGGAAGCATTGGAAAAAACAAGGGAAACCGGGAAAGTAACATTCTATAGCCGGACAAGAAAACGACTGTGGACGAAAGGTGAAGAAAGCGGAAATTTCCTGAATCTGGTTTCCATTGCCTCTGACTGCGATAACGACACTCTTTTAATAAAAGTAAATCCTGTCGGCCCGGTGTGCCATACCGGAAATGACACCTGCTGGAACGAAACCAACAAACAGGACGATTTGAACTTCCTGAAATACCTGCAGAACTTCATCGACCAACGAAAAAAAGAAATGCCCGAAGGCTCCTATACCACTTCCCTCTTTCAAAGCGGTACGCGGAAAATCACGCAAAAAGTAGGGGAAGAGGCCGTTGAAACCATTATTGGCGCTATGGCCAATGACGATGAAAACTTTATCTACGAAGGTGCCGACCTGCTTTATCACCTCATTGTACTGCTTACCCATAAAGGGTATCGACTGGAGGATTTGGCAAGAGAGTTACAAAAGAGACATAAATAGCAGGTTTTTTATATCATCAGAGATCCTGAATTGTTTTCATATTCAAAAGGTTTATCAACTCTTTACTTTCGTTCCTGTTTAATCTTCTAAACCAGATTTAAACCTGGTTGTTAAGTTACCGTCAAGAATATGGAAGAACTGGCGCGTGCTAAAAAATTAAAATTATCTTTGCGCGTCCAATTTGGGAAATATATATGCAAAAGATTAGAAATATAGCAATTATTGCGCACGTTGACCATGGCAAGACAACCTTGGTCGATAAGATGATTTATTACTGTCACATTCTGAAAGACCATGAAAAAAAGCAGGAACTGATTCTCGATAGCAATGATCTGGAACGTGAAAGAGGAATTACAATTCTTGCAAAAAACGTTTCGGTCACTTATAATGATGTAAAAATTAATATCATTGATACACCGGGACACGCCGATTTTGGAGGAGAAGTAGAACGCGTTTTAAATATGGCCGACGGCGTTTTGCTGCTGGCCGACGCTTTTGAAGGCACCATGCCTCAAACACGGTTTGTTCTTTCAAAAGCCCTGGCATTGGGATTAAAACCTATTGTTGTCATTAATAAGGTAGATAAACCAAATTGTCGTCCTGAAGAAGTTCATGAACAGGTCTTTGACCTCATGTTTAGTCTGGATGCCACAGAAGACCAGCTAAATTTTCCTACCATCTATGGCTCAGCCAAGGAAGGCTGGATGACCAAAGATCTTCGTGTAAAGTCCGATTCCATATCTCCATTGCTTGATGCTATTCTGGAATATATTCCGGCACGTCTCGACAATCCGGGAACTCCCCAAATGTTGATCACGTCACTCGATTATTCATCGTATGTCGGGAGAATCGCTATTGGCCGTATTCACCGCGGTGAACTAAAAGAGGGACAGCAGGTTGCTTTGGTAAAAAGAGACGGGTCGGTTAAGAAAAGCAGAATCAAAGAATTACATACTTTTACCGGTCTTGGTCGTCAGAAGGTTGAAAACATGATGAATGGCGACATCTGTGCTCTTGTTGGAATAGAAGGTTTCGATATCGGCGATTCGATTTGTGATCCTGAAAATCCCGAGCCACTTGATCCCATTGCCGTTGATGAACCCACGATGAGCATGGTGTTTACCATCAACGATTCTCCTTTTTATGGGAAAGAGGGAAAATTTGTGACTTCACGCCATCTCAAGGAACGTCTGGAAAAAGAACTTGAAAAGAACCTTGCCCTGCGCGTTATTCCGGGAAATACCGCCGATTCTTTCACTGTTTATGGAAGGGGTGTCTTGCATCTGTCGATCCTGATTGAAACCATGCGGCGCGAAGGTTATGAATTACAGGTAGGCCAGCCAAAAGTACTTTTTAAAGAGATCGGCGGGATTAAATGTGAGCCCATAGAAGAAATGCATGTTGACGTCCCTGACGAATACTCCGGAAAAGTAGTTGAAATGGTTACTGTCCGTAAAGGAGAAATGCAGAATATGGAGCGGAAAGGCGACCGGATCCATCTCGAATTTATGATCCCTTCGCGTGGAATCATAGGGTTGCGTACCAATATGCTGACTGCAACTGCAGGTGAAGCCGTAATGACTCATCGTTTTATCGAATATCAACCTCTGAAAGGAGAGATCGAGGGCCGTAAAAACGGTTCTCTGGTCGCGAAGGAACCCGGTACTGCTTTTGCCTATGCTTTAAATAAATTGCAGGACAGAGGACGGTTTTTCGTGTCGCCGGGAGATGAAATTTACGAGGGAATGGTGGTCGGTGAAAGTACAAGGGCCGATGATCTGACCATTAATGTCACTCAATCAAAAAAACTGACCAATATGCGCGCTTCAGGTTCAGACGATAAAGTACGGTTGGCACCTGCATTGATATTCAGTCTGGAAGAGGCACTTGAGTATATCAATAACGATGAATATCTGGAAGTTACGCCAAAGTCGTTCCGTATGCGTAAAATATTGCTTCGCGAAATAGAGCGCAAAAGAGGAAGCAGAATCAGCTGAACAATTACAGAATAAGCGATAGAAGGCGGTGAAACTAAAAAGAATATTCACCGCCTTTATTATAATATTGATTTAGGTTGTTAAACATTTTTTTCGAGAATGATTTATTGTAACTTTTCTTGCAAAATCAGCAATTTAATAACCAAAAGTCAGCTTGTATGGAAACAAAGAAAAATTGCTCTCTCGCGAACGCGACAATCCTTGCCAGTCAAAAGATCGCCCAGTCTTTTAGTGAGAATATTTTCGAGCTTGCTCACATTCGTACTGACTGGACTCCGGAATATGCCCGGCAACTCAGGGAGAGGATAAAATCAGCCAAGGCAAATTATCTGCCTAATGAAATCTACTGCCGGAATGTAGCAAAACAGCATTACATTCATGAACTGATGACTTCTTCTTTGATCAATATTAGCGTACTGCGCGAGTTGATCAAAGTAGAATTCAGAGATGATCCAAGATTTCAAAAGCAGGTTTTTGAAGAACTGGGATATAATGATCTCTATAGCGAAGCGAAGAACGGAGACTACCGGAGCTTGTTCTTTTTGACGAAATTATTTCACGAGAACATGACTCCCGATATCAGGGAAAAGCTGATCAGCAGAACGATACCTATCTCCCTGATCGATCGTGTTACAGCCTACCATCATGAAATGAAGGACTACGTGGCTTGCTTTGACCTGATCAATGGCTCTATGAAGTTAAGTGAGGAAGGGAAGAAAGTGATCGGCGATATTTTTTCTGAAATAAAGGATATTTGTCGCGTGGTTTCGACCTATTATATGCTCAACTCTGTAAAGCGCGATCAATTCAGCTTTTTCAGGGTCATGCATAATCTGAATCATTCCATTCCTGAAACGATCTATGACAAAATTTGATAAAACCAGGCCTGTCACGAAACTCTCTCTGACAGGCTTTTTTTATCCTTCAGCTTCAAAAGGGACTTCATCCTCCGTCTCCGGCTGATCTTCTTCCGGATCATCAGTCTTGTCCTCTTCTTCCTCAACACCTGGCTTAACAGGAGCAGTATTCAGAGGCTTAAGGTGGTCGGGCAATGGTTTTACTGTTTCATCCTGAAAATAAGGAAATACATCGGCGATATTGCTCAGGCTCATGGCTGTTGTCTGATAAGGGACCAAAATGTAGGAAAGTCCCTCTTCCAGTCGCTGAAAAGCCTCTTTAAAATCATCAGCGGCTACCAGAAAATAATTATTGATTTTCTTTTCCTTACCTGCCTTTTCATCAATGGTGACAATGGCAATCCGGGCCTTGTACCAGAATTCTCCGCTCTCAGCAGGAAATATTTCAATGATATTGGATTTTTTGATATTGTCAACCTGAAACTCACCCCTTATAATCTGTTGCATTTGCTGAATAATCCGCGTCTCTGCATCCGTAAATGAGACTGCGTCGACAAGGTAAGACTCACTCACTTTCCTTTCACGGCCATCCTGGTCTACCTTCACATACTTTACTTTAACCTCAAACCAAGTCTGCATAATTCAATTTTTACATTTAGAAATGCAAAGATATTCTCTTATCCGGGCTATCACAGTTTTTTAATAAATAGTTTTCCACATTCTTATACCAAACACTTTTACTCTGTCAGCTGTTTACCTAAACTATATTCCAAAGGTGTGCCCGAAAACTTTAAAGCTGATCTATGATTATAGGACTATTGAAAGATGCTGCCCCCGAACAAAGAGTAGCCCTTTTACCGGAACATGTAAAGCATCTGATTGGATGCAAAACCCAATTAATAATAGAAAAAGGAGCGGGAAAACTCGCATTTGCAGATGATGCCTTCTATGAAGAAGCCGGCGCCCAATTGGGTTCAAGGCCGGAGGTACTTCAAAAGGCCGATTTACTGGTCCAGATTTCCGAACCCGGCGAGGCGCTGGTCAGGGAGGTCAAACCTGAACAAATCTGGTTAAGCGAGTATAAACCGCTATGGAATAAAAAGCTTGTCAAACAGTTCCTGACCCAAGGGATCACCAGCTTCAGCATGGATTCCATCCCCCGCACCACCCGGGCGCAGGCCATGGATGTGCTCTCGTCGATGGCTACCATTGCCGGATATAAAGCCGTGCTGGACGCAGCCAATCATCTGCCTGCTTTCTTTCCCATGTTTATGTCGGCAGCGGGAACCATCCGCCCCGCCAATGTACTGATACTTGGCGCGGGAGTCGCCGGACTACAGGCCATTGCCACGGCACGGAAACTTGGTGCGCAGGTGGAAGCATTTGATGTGCGGTCGGCTGTAAAAGAAGAAGTCGTGAGCCTGGGGGCACGGTTTGTTGAAGTAGAAGGATCACGTGAAGATGCTACCGCCGGAGGATACGCAGTGGAACAAACGGAAGATTACAAGAGGCGACAGCAGGAAACGATCAATGAGCATGCCGCCCGGGCCAATGTCGTGATTTGCACCGCTCAGATACCCGGAAGAAAGGCTCCCCTACTGATCTCCAAAGAAGTGGTGACCAGCATGCAGCCCGGTTCTGTCATCATTGACCTGGCAACCTCCACAGGAGGAAACTGTGAATTGGCGGAAGACAATCAAACAGTGGTGAAACACGGCGTGACGATTATCGGTCAGTCGAATTACCCGGCTCTAATGCCAAAAGATGCCAGTAAAATGTTTGGAAAGAATACCTGCAATTTTCTGGAACTGCTCATTGATCAGGACGGAGGCCTGAAACTGGACTTCGATGATGAAATTGTCAGGACAACCTGTATTACTCACCAGGGATCAATTTATAATGAACGCGTAAAATCTGCAATAAAATAGCAATGGAACAAATACTTCAGTTTTTCTTTATTTACAAGGAAGCGATTTTTATTATCGCGCTCTCCGTATTTCTGGGCATAGAGGTGATCTCCCATGTTCCATCCGTGCTTCATACTCCGCTAATGTCGGGTGCTAATGCCATTAGTGGCGTCATCATCATCGGTGGTATTATTCTGGTAGGTCATGCAGACCCCTCCCGCCTCTCCATGGAACTGGTATTGGGGATCCTGGCAATCATCTTTGCAATCCTGAATGTGGCGGGTGGTTTTGTCGTGACTGACAGGATGTTGGAAATGTTTAAAAAGAAGAAAAAACGGAGGGCGTAATGGATCAAATCATAGGAACGTTAAACGGGACACCTTTCACCCGCGGAGGGGCTATTTTGGAACTGAGTTATTTGATTGCCGCGCTGCTTTTTGTTTATGGGCTTAAGCTGTTGAGCCATCCTGAAACAGCACGCCGGGGCAATTTTTATGCAGCCGGGGGAATGCTGCTTGGAATGGTCACCACCCTGCTTCTTCATAAGAACAGCAACGGGCAGGGAATCCCGATGACCAATGTCTGGATTATTCTGATCGCCATTGGAATTGGAACTGTGACTGGTTGGATCTTTGCCCGCAGGATTAAAATGACAGCCATGCCTCAGATGGTCTCGTTTTTCAATGCGACAGGGGGCGCTGCCTCCATGTTGGTGGGCATGCTCGAATTTCCCAACGCCGATATGAACGACCTGGCGGGAGTATTGGTCACTCTCCTCGGACTGGTTATAGGAGCGATCGCTTTTAGTGGAAGCATGATCGCCTATGGAAAGCTGGACGGGAAGATTGGCGACATCCGCTCGGGATTGATGAAGTTTGTCAACCTGCTATTACTGATTACAACAATCGCATTGACGGTCTATTTATTATTTGCAGGGGGGATACCCGAAGAGCATACCTGGGCGCTTTACCTGTTAACCGCCCTGTCTCTTTTGTATGGGATCTTGTTTGTGATGCCTATTGGAGGTGCTGATATGCCTGTAGTCATTTCATTGCTCAATAGTCTTACGGGTATTGCTGCCGCTATGGCGGGATTTATTTATAGTAATCAGGCTATGGTCCTGGGAGGGATCCTGGTTGGTGCAGCCGGGACCATTCTGACCGTCCTGATGTGCAAAGCCATGAACCGCTCCTTGCTTAATGTCATTGTGGGCACTTTTGGCAGCACCGGCAGTTCATCTGCCGGCAAAGACGAGGGAATATTGAAGGAAGCCACCTTCAGTGATGCAGCCATCCTGCTGAGCTATTCACAAAATGTGGTGATTGTCCCCGGCTATGGACTAGCTGTTGCACAGGCGCAGCATGTTTGCCGTGAACTGGATGCCCTGCTTTCGGGCAGAGGCGTCAATGTGCGTTACGCCATTCATCCTGTTGCGGGACGTATGCCCGGTCATATGAATGTGTTGCTTGCAGAAGCCGATGTGCCTTACAGTCAGTTGGTCGAAATGGATTCCATCAATCCCGATATGCCGAATACCGATGTGGTAGTGATCATCGGAGCCAACGATGTGGTGAATCCGGCCGCGATCACCGATCCAGGCAGTCCGATTGCCGGAATGCCCATCATCAGGGCTTTTGAGGCTAAAAATATCTTAGTGATGAAACGTGGCCGGGGTAAAGGCTATGCCGGTATCGAAAACGAGCTGTTCACCAACGATAAAACCCGGATGTTGTATGGAAATGCCAAAGAAACGCTTCAAAAACTCATCAGTGAAATAAAAAATCTTTGAAATCAGTAAGAATCAGCCGCCCGATTGAACGACAGATTGAATTTATTTAACTATTTTGCACGTGCGTTTGAATTAACCCTGCTAAACAAAAACGGATGCAAAAAGCGATTCAATTCTTATTTGCCGGATTTTACTTCCTGCAGTCTTTCAGTCTGGGTGCACAGGACAAAGCGGAGTTCAGTATCGGTGCTGATCTTGTCAATCGCTATGTCTGGCGTGGCACAAATATAGGTGGCAAAAGCTTCCACATCCAGCCCGGTGCAACTTTTACATACAAAAATATCGAACTGGGTGCGTGGGGAAGCTATGGACTCAGCAACGACTACAAGGAGTATGATTTTTACGGAATATATTCCTTTAGTAATTTCGCACTCACTTTTTGCGATTACAATTGTCCGACCGATGAACCCGGAGTTCCTGTAACCTATCTTGAATTAACGCTTTCCTATGAAGGAAGTGGCAAAATTCCTGTGTACGGGAACATTAACCAGTATTTTTATAATGACGACGGGACTTATATTGATTTGGGGGTTAAGATCAACTCCCGGCATAAACTTCCAATGGATCTCAATCTGGGATTTACGCCATGGGAAGGCTCCTATGCCGACAAAACAGCGATCCTGAATGTAAGTTACACGATCAACTACCAGATCCCTGTTTCAAAAAAATTCACCATACCCCTATTTTTT
>Ga0074195_1003224_pt1 | contig 15917 bp, 18 predicted proteins | sample EPASupsiteHSE623_FD_64525 | JGI IMG/M metagenome (GOLD analysis project Ga0074195, IMG submission 64525) | Bioremediated contaminated groundwater from EPA Superfund site, New Mexico - Sample HSE6-23 | ecosystem: Environmental > Aquatic > Deep subsurface > Groundwater > Contaminated ...
CAGGTAATAACGTACCGTATTCCTGCCAACATGCAAAACTCTGACTATTTGACGCTGGGAGAGTCCGGCCTTGTTTAAGCGGTGAATGTGATCGAATAATTCCTGCCTGCGATCAGTGACCAACGGCTCTGTAACAGGTTCACCGGATGCTGCCTGCGGGTCTGTTGTCTTCTTTTCCGCTGGTACTTCCGGCTTCTGATTTGCCATGAAAGTACTTTTTATCCCGTGGTATTGCCGCTGTATTTCTTCATAAATATAATCTCCCAGGTTCTTTACCAGATGGAATTTGTCTGCAATTTGTATGCTTCCCGGCAATGCTTTGGTAATGGCTTTGGCATAGCTGCTTGCCCTGTCCCTGGTGACATACCGGATATGGGGATGCCGGGACAGCCATTTAATCACATCCGCATTTTCCCTGGAATCGATCAAATCTACCGGATGACCGGTTTTGGCATCAACAAGGATGGTTCCATAGTTAATTCCTTTTCGTTTAGCCCAGTCATCGATCCCCACCACTTCAATATCTCTGCAATCCGGGATACATAATGATTCAACAATTCTCAGACAGGTGGAAACGCTTTCCGGCAGATGAATGATCCCTGCAACAACAGAACCCTTTCTGGCCGACATTTCGATTAACATCTTCTCCAGGCACGTTGTAGCACGCAAGGTCCTTCTGGCATAAGGCAGAATATAACCGGGATACTGTTCCGAATAGATTTGTACCGGACAGGCCGGATTATTACAGCGGAATCTGCGGGTCAGCATCATCACCGATACGCCATAGTCGAATACAGGTAGATCCATCAGTTTTCTGACATACCGGGACCGAACTGTTTTACTTGGCTTGCCGCAGTGAGGACAGATTCCATTGCTCGTGGTGGAGTGTGCATACAGGTATAAATGATCTCCCTGAACAATGGTTTGGGTAATTGCTATATGGTCTTGCCTGTAAAGTTCCCTGATATTGTTGTTTTGAAACCGGATTTTATCATTACATTTACTTCCGTTAGCAGATCTTGTCATCTTCCTATCCTTAAAAATCAGCAACTTAAAGATAGAGGTTAATGCCCGGATCTGCTAACATTTTTGTTCTCCCCTTGCATCAAATTTGAAGAAGAACCCGCAGCGGCACCCACATAATTCCGGCGTTGTTGATCAGCAGATGGAGCGGCCTGCCGGACATCATGAATTTCCGGGCAAAAGCATCAATGGAGTCGGGATCCATCAGATCCATTTGTTCAATTTCTACATTGGTAATGTCTGCCAGATTTCTCTTTGCTTTTTCAATGTCCCGTGCCGGTACAATAACCGTAGCACCTGCCGCCGCCAGAGTTTGGGTGGTTTCCAACCCAATACCTGTATTTCCTCCGGTTACAATAGCAACTTTCCCCGTAAGATCAATGCCTTTAATGACATCGATTGTTGTCGATTTGGCGTTAAACCCCGAACCTACCGGTTTCTGCAACGCTCCCTGATAATTGTTTTGTTTCATCGTTTTCAAATTTTAATTGTTTTGATGAAACAAAGATACCAGAAGACGAACGAAGCAACTTTGTTCAAAAGTCCGAAGTTGCTTTGTTTAAAAGGTCAAATAATCGTAACTCAAATCCCCTCCACAATAAAACTCCTGTATCGGCCTCCTTTCAGACGATGCTCTCGGGCTGTCTGATATAGTGGATTGGTGTACCATGTCTTCGCTTCGTCATAAGTTGGAAATTCCAGAATGGCAATACCTTCGGGTTGACCATCTCCTTCTATCAGTTCATTTTTGCCATATAATGCCTTGACGGATAGAGGAAAACCCGCCAAGCCAGCAGACGCCATTTGCGAATAAATCTGTAGTTTGGCTGGATCGATGGTTTCTTCCCGGATGATAATAATGTATGCGGCCATCGTTACAATTATTGGTGAATTGTGATTTCTAATGATTTGATCTGGTCATCTACTATTTCAAAATGATAATCTAGCAATACAGGACTACCATCAAATGTACCTGAAACCTTTGCCGTCAAGACAGCCTTACTTCCATCCTGAATGAAATCAACCGGTTCGAGCACCGTCCGGTATTTGGCGTTGGTAGATTCATTCCATTGACTTATCCGTTTTTTCCCTTCATGCATTTCATCCTCATCATATACAACGGCCGTTTCTGCAAAACAATCGGCGTAAGCACGGCTATCGAAATCAGCCTGAGCTTGAAGTAGCTTGTTTATGACTTTTGGTAAGTTCATAATCGTATTGTTTTTTGTACTTAAACTGTTGGTATAGTTCCTCCATCTATTACATATTCTGTTCCGGTAAGGTAAGCGGCTCTCGGGGAAACCAGAAAACCGACCAATTCGGCAACTTCTTCGGGACGTGCCGCTCTTCCGAACGGAATTCCCCCCAACGCATCTATCACGCTTTGAGTAGCTTGTTCAAGGGTAGTATCGGAGCTTTCTGCAATGCGTTTCATCATTCGGTTGGCTGCTTCGGTCATTATCCAGCCCGGCGAAACAATGAGCACACGTACCCCCTTGGGCGATACTTCGTTAGAAAGGCTTTTACTGTAATTGATCAATCCGGCTTTGGCTGCTGCATAAGGCAGGGTTGAATCATAAAGCGGTAATCGTCCCTGAATAGACGCAATGTGAATGATAACGCCGGATTGCTTTTGTATCATTCCTGGTAAAAATCCACGATCCAAACGGACAGGAGCAAACAGGTTGGTTTGAAAAGTCTTTTCCCAATCCTGATCGGTCAGCACGACAAAACCGCCTCCCGGAGTTTCCGACCCTCCAAGGTTGTTGACCAAAATATCCAATGTTCCGAATTTTTCTGAAACTTCCCTGATAACGGTTTCCGTTCCTTCTGAAATGCTCAGGTCGGCGGAGATAAAGTAAAAATTCCCGTTACTATTCTCAGGTCTTTGGCGAGCTGTGACGATTACAGTTGCTCCCGCCCGATGCAAGCGTTCAGCAATGGCCCTGCCGGTACCTTTTGTCCCTCCGGTTACCAAGGCTGTTTTTCCCGTGAGTTCGTTGTTGAAATTGAAGGTTTGTTCCATACCTTTTTTTTCTGCAAAGTAAATGCCCAGTCTGCTTTCCCACAATTACGGAAAAACTTATTGCATAGGGATAAATTATTCACATATTGCTGATCTGATCAATGGAACTAATTTTGCACTATGTACGAACGAAAAATACCCTTAAGTCTCAATTGCGGTCTTGACTTGATCGGCGAGGTGCTGTATGGCAAGTGGAAAATTCGCCTTCTATGGTTTATCAACGAAGGATTTCTTCGCCCGAGCGAGTTACAGCGCAAAATACCTGATGCTTCACGACGGGTGCTTCATATCCAGCTCAACGAACTGGAAAAGCACGAATTGATAGAGAAGACCGTCTATCCGGTGGTGCCGCCCAAGGTGGAATATCGCCTGACTGAATTCGGTAAAACGCTTATCCCGGTTCTTGCCGCTTTGGGTGACTGGGGCGATAAGAATGCTGACCGGTTGCGGGATGTGATTTTGAAGCAATAGTCTACTCTTTTGTTGATGGAAATTTAGCTCCAGTTTATTTATATAGTTTGAATCTGAAAAATGCGTACCAGCATATGCTTTCTGTAGCCGCTTTTGTATTAGTTATCGTTTACGCACTTCATTAGAAATATCTTGAGAATCAAATCAATTTACGATCTATTAGTTCCAAAGCATTGAATTTACATGCAGGAATACAATCTCCGCAAGTCGTACATTTCTTAGCATCAATCAAAATATGCCGAACGTTTTCACCTTTCTCTACCGTCATTGCTTTATGGCTGCATTTTTTAGCTCTTCTGCAATGTTTTTTCGTAGCATTCAATCAGGTCACGCAGTTTATTTTTAATTCGTTCAATCGGAATATCTTCCAACGGGTTTATTTCGAGTGTCGAAATCCTATCTTTTGGTCGCTTCGTATTTTCCTGAGGCATAGCTTTCTTGTCAACAACAAAACCCAGCAATATTTTCTTCTTGTTTACCCACAAGAAACTGATACTGAAATTTTTGTATATGAAAAAAGGTATTTGGTATTTTTTGAAATGCAAAATTTGCGGATCAACCGACATGATGATCGATTTCAGCGCAAGCAAACAGGCTTTTGTCTCTTTGTTTTGCTTGTCGTAGTAGTGTTCCAGCGGATTTAGCCGTCGTTCGTCCATTTACTTTGTCAGCCACATAGGCTTGGTTTTAATAATCTTTTGGTGAACCGGGCAATTTTCGTCGTGTGCTCCTTTTAGGTAACCAATGTTCATCAAAAATTCGTTGACAATTTCGCCTCCGGTAAATTTGAAGGTCTTTTTGAACAGCTTTACCCATTCTTCCTTCGTCTTGGGGTGGTGATGTTCTAGCCATTTTTCAAAACTGCCATATTCTTTTTGCAACTGAAGAATCGTTTTGGCGTTTTCGATGGCAGCATTCACTTTCAGTCTGTTGCGGATGATTCCGACATCGTTCAGCAGTCGTTCTCGGTCACTTTCAGTATAGGCAACAATCTTTTCGATATTAAAATTGTCGTAAGCGCGGCGAAAACCATCTTCCTTTTTCAGGATGGTTTCCCAACTCAATCCGGCCTGATTAATTTCAAGAATCAATCGTCCGAACAACTCATTGTCGTCGTGAATCGGGAATCCGTAGTGGTTGTTGTGATAGTTCGCGTGCAGGTTTTGGCTGGGCTCTGTCATTAACGGAATGTAGGTGCAATAACTCATATCTCAGATGTCAATTTATTTTGTTTACTTCTTGAGTTTCTGAGGCAAAAATAAGCAATTCCAACAAGACACCTTTATTTTTTGAAAGCTTGGCGTAATCATGAGATTCTAACACAAATCGAACTTTTCAATGTACTTATTACGAGCGTATTAGCTCTGGCTTGCGAAATTGGGTTTAAGAATGTTTGAACGCAAAAAAGCTTCTCGGTGAGAGACTTACAATGTAAATGGTTTAAAGTGTGATCTCAAGTGGGGTAATGTCGAACTTTTTGCTTGAAGATTATGAGGCTATGTTGAAGGTCATGAATGCCTAAAGGCAGATTCAAGCGATAAAGTACACAACAACTGGTCTTTCTTATTCTTTTTAAAGCATCCAAAGCCCATACTTTAGCAACCCTTTTCTACATTTCAGATTCCCATTCATCCGTTTGGGTAAAACAGCATCGATAAATGAAAGGATAAGCTTAAATACAGATATAAGTTTGCCGAAAAAAAGCATGAAATATCTCATCATCTTTGTAATTACAGGTATCTTATTTAGCTGTACTCCAAACAAACAGGCCGAAGACAGCCAAATCCTTAGTCTTCCGGTCATCACCCTGCAGGAAGATTCCATAACACTATACACAGAGTTTCCCGCACGTTTAGAAGGAAAGGTAAACGTAAATATACGTTCGCAGGTGGACGGATATATCCGGGAGATTTTTGTAGAAGAAGGCGCTTATGTGAAAACCGGGCAATCGCTGTTTAAAATTGACGACCGTTCTTACGTCGAACAGGTAAATACAGCAAGTGCCAACCTAAATGCAGCATTGGCAAGCCAGAAAAATGCAGAGCTTGAAGTAGAAAAATATACTCTGCTCAGCCAAAATAGCGTTACCTCAGATTTCCAGTTGCGGACAGCACAAGCTCAGTACGAAACAGCGCAAGCTAATGTGGCGCAACAAAGAGCTGGATTAGAAGCCGCAAAGATAAATTTGGGTTTTACCTTGATAAAATCTCCGGTAAATGGTTTCATTGGTCGTATTCCGAAGCGTATTGGTAACCTTGCTTCGGCCAGTGACACGCAGCCCCTTACTACATTATCGGAAATAAGCGATGTGTACGCTTATTTCTATATGACTGAAAAAGAATTTCTCCGCTTCAATGCCAGATACAAAGGCATTAGTTTAAGCCAGAAGATTAGTGAGACAGACAGTGTTTCCCTGAAACTTGCGGATGACAGCGATTATCCCTATCTGGGGAAAATACAGATAATTAATGGGGAATTCGAGGCGAGTACGGGTGCAATTAGCGTCCGAGCTTCATTCAAAAATCCACAATACCTGCTCAGGACCGGAAATACCGGACGTATCATACTCCCTTATACCGAAAAGCAGGTACTACTGGTTCCTGTACTCTCCACACTCGATATACAGGACAAGATATTTGTTGTCCGCCTGAACAAAGAAAATAAATCCGAACGTGTGGCTATTACCGTCAGCCAAAAACAAGGTGATTATTATATCGTGAAATCGGGTCTTCGCCCCGGCGACAGGATTGTAAGCCATGATTTAGAGACAATAGAAGAGGGCACTATCATTCAACCGCAATAATATGTTACAAAAAATAATAAGCAGGCCCGTTTTGGCCACAGTCATCTCAGTTATCTTAGTATTATTGGGCTCAATTAGTCTGTCCCGATTACCCAGCACTCAATTCCCTGACATTGCCCCGCCTACCATTAATGTTTCAGGAGCTTATCCTGGTGGTAACAGCGAGAGTGTCACCCGATCTGTTATTATTCCGTTGGAGGAGGCCATAAATGGAGTAGAAGGAATGGAGTATATCAATTCTACTGCCGGAAATGATGGCTTTTTTTCCGTTACGGTGGTATTTAAGCTGGGAACCAATCCGGATCAGGCTGCCGTAAACGTACAGAATCGTGTTGCGCAGGCAAATAGCCTGATGCCACCCGAGGTATTGCAAACAGGCATTACTACAACAAAACAGCAGAATAGTAATATTGTGATATTCAATATTGTAAGCGACGATGCCGCAAAGTATGATGAGCTGTTTCTCCAGAATTATGCCAATATAAATTTAGTGCCGGCGCTCAAAAGAATTCAGGGTATCGGTAATATTATGATATTCGGAGTAAAGGACTATTCGATGCGTATTTGGTTAGATCCGCAGAAACTGACTGTCAATGACCTTGTTCCAAGTGATATCGATAGGGCAATCCAGAATGCTAGTTTTGAAGCATCTCCCGGGAAACTGGGAGCAGAATCAAAAGCACCCATGCAGTATACCATGAAATACAAAGGAAAGCTGAATGATCCCGCTAAATTTGAAAGGATTGTATTGAAAGCTAACCCAGATGGCTCTATGTTGCGTTTAAGCGATGTGGCCAGAGTAGAATTTGGTGCCTCGTTTTATGATAGTGATAATAAACAAGATGGGCAGCCGGCTGTGACACTAATGATACAACAAATTAGTGGTTCAAATGCCAATCAAATAGAAACAGAAGTCAGAGCCTCTCTCGATCAGCTATCCCAAAGCTTTCCAACCGGCATCACATACAGTATCATTCAAAGTGCTAAAGAACGTTTAGATAAATCTATTGATCAGGTAATAAAAACGTTGATTGAGGCATTCATATTGGTTATGTTGGTAGTTTTCATATTCTTACAAGATTTCCGTTCCACATTGATACCGGCTATAGCAGTTCCGGTATCCATTATCGGAACTTTCTTTTTCCTGCAACTCACCGGATTTTCTATAAATGTTTTGACTCTGTTTGCTTTGGTTTTAGCTATCGGTATCGTGGTCGATGATGCAATTGTTGTTGTCGAAGCGGTCCATACAAAGATAACTGACGAAGGAATGGATGGAAAAGAAGCGACAACAACTGCTATGAGCGAAATTTCGGGAGCCATTATTTCCATTACACTGGTAATGTGCGCAGTGTTTTTACCCATTGGGTTTATGGAAGGCCCTGCCGGAATATTTTACAAACAATTTGCATTCACCCTTGTATTTGCAATTCTTATATCGGCTGTAAACGCCCTTACCTTGAGCCCTGCTTTATGCGCACTAATTTTAAAGCCTCATGAAAAGAGTGGAACAGACCGATTGGGTTTTAGGAAACGTTTCTTTTTTGCGTTTAACACAGGGTTTAAACAGACGACCAATAAATATCTGGGGATTATTAATTTTTCTGTTAAGCATAAATGGTTTAGTGCAGTAACTCTTGGTTTGATTACAATTATTGCTTTTTGGATGATGATCAGTGCCCCTAAAGATTTTGTTCCTTCTGAAGATGATAGCTTTATCACTTATTCTCTATCTCTCCCGGCGGGTAGAAACCTGCAATATACAACTGCTGTTATCAACCGGATCGACAGCGCCATTCGTATAATGCCCGAAACACATTCAGTTACAAGTGTATCTGGTTTTAATATGCTTAGTAATAGTTCCGGACCTTCTTATGCAATGGGTTTTATACGTCTTAAGGACAAAAAAGAGCGGGGAGAAATAAAGGATATGGACAGGATAATTGAAGCGATGACTACGAGATTAGATAAAGTGAAGTCAGGAGAATTAAGTTTATTCCGCAGTCCTCCGGTAGATGGTTTTGGCAGTATTAGTGGAGCTGAACTTATTCTTCAGGATAAAACAGGAGGAAATTTAGAGAAGTTCAACAAAATCTCCAAAACTTTAATCGGCGAACTCAATAAAGAGCCCTCTATATCCGGAGCTTTTACAACATTTCGAAGCGATTTTCCTCAATTCGAGGTAGAGGTGGATGAAGATAAAACTTATCAATTAGGCACTACGCCAAAGGATGTTTTAAACACCTTACAATTGTTTTATGGAGGAAGCCAGGCAGGAGATTTTATTCGTTTCGGGAAACTTTATAGAATTAATATCAAGGCTGAAGGACAATATAGAATGGATGAAAGCTCTTTAGGGCAAGTATATGTGAAAGGTCTGACTGGAAGTATGATTCCGATAAACACTTTGGTAAAACTCAAAAAAGTATATGGTCCGGAATCGCTAAGCAGGTATAATCTTTTTAATAGTATAGCTGTCAATATATTGCCATCTAAGGGCTATGGCAATGGCGCTTTGATGGAAGCCGCTGAGAAAGTTATAAAAAAAGAATTGCCAACAGGCTATGGTTACGAATGGAGCGGATTGAGCAGAGAGGAGAAACGTTCGGGCGAACAGATATTCTTAATTTTCGGATTGTGTATTCTTTTCACCTATTTTATATTAGCGGCTCAGTATGAAAGCTATATTCTTCCGTTAGCCGTTCTGTTATCGGTTCCAACCGGGCTGTTAGGTGTTTTTCTGGCTATAAAAATGGCCGGAATAACAAATAATATTTACGTGCAAATTGGACTCATCATGTTAATCGGTCTTTTGGCTAAGAACGCAATACTGATTGTAGAATTTGCCATTCAGGCGCGCAAAAAAGACGTACCCATCGTAGCATCTGCCATAGAAGGAGCACGTCAGCGTTTCCGCCCCATATTGATGACTTCAATGGCTTTTATTATAGGTTTGGTTCCGCTAACATTTGCAACAGGCCCTGCTGCCGTAGGAAACCATTCTATCAGTGTAGGGGCTATTGGGGGGATGCTTAGTGGTGTTGTTCTTGGAGTAATATTCATACCTGTTTTATATATTCTGTTTCAGTCGTTACATGAAAAGATTTCAGGTAAAAAAACAATATAACGCCAATAAATTATGAATAGAGAAAAAACGTATTTTAAATTTACATTTATAGTTTTCGTCTTTTTATTGCTGGCATCCTGTATGGTAAGCAGAAAATACGAACGCCCTGACCTTAACATACCAGAGCAGTACAGGGATGTGAAAGGCATTGCCGATAGTGAGGACACGCTGGCGCGCCATCCCCGCAACTCTTTTAAATCATTACTAGCATTGCTTGACAGACCGTTCTTTTTTAAGAATACATCATTACTGGCATTGCTTGACAGTTCGTTCCAGAAAAACAGTGATTTGCTTATTGCTATTCAAAATATAGCGTTAGCTGAGACGACCTTAAATACGGTAAAACTAAACTACCTGCCTGAACTAAATTCGCAAATTAGCGGCAACTATACAAAAGTGTCGAAAAACAGCCAGGCAGGGCATTCTGGCGAACACCGGGAATCCAAAGATTTGAATCTTTCTTCCATACTGAGTTGGGATTTGGATATCTGGGGAAAAATAAAAAACGAGAAAAAAGAAGCTTTAGCTAACTATTTAAAAACGGATGAAGTTCGCAAGGCTGTCCAGACCAAGCTAGTGGCAGATATAGCCAAAGGGTATTATAATCTTTTAATGCTGGACGAGCAGTTGAATATAGCGAATAAAAGCAGGGAATTAAGCGATAGTACTTTGCGGATAATGAAAATACAATATCAGGTAGGTGATGTTAATATTCTGGGCATCAAACAAGTAGAGGCCCAGTTAGAAAGAAATAATATGCTAGTGTCGCAAATTGAGCAGAGTATAAGTTTGCAGGAAACCGCTTTGAGCGTGTTGTGCGGAAACTATGCAGGTCCTGTTAGTCGGAAATTGGAAGACACGGGCGAGTTCGACTCCACGCCATCCGAAGGTTATCCGGCGTCCTTACTTTCATCACGTCCAGATATCAAGGCGGCCGAACTATCCTTGCAGGCGGCCAATGCCCGGGTTGGCATACAGCAGGCGGCTATATATCCCAACATCAACATTTCCCTTTCTGGCGGGTTCAACAGCCTGACTTCTTCAAACTGGTTCTCTGTTCCCGCATCCCTTTTCGGAACGGCAGCGGGAGGATTAACCCAACCAATATTTAACAGAAGGAAACTGAAAACGCAGTACGAAGAAGCGCTCATAGAAAGAGAAAAAGAGGTCATTACATTTCGGCAGGCTGTTCTCGAAGGGTATGCACAAGTCTCTGATGCTCTGAAAAATAAAGAAGAAATAGAAAAACAATTTATCTTTGCGCTAAATAAAGAAAAGGTACTGAAGGATAATATATCTTCCATCAAGGTGTTATTTGCAACAGGAGCAGCTAATTATCTGGATATAATAACAGTACAGTCGGCATATTTAGAGGCTAGGTTGCAGACTGCGCGGCTATCTATGGAAAAAGTACAAGCAAACGTAGAATTGTTTTGTGCATTGGGTGGTGGATGGCAATAACGAAACTGAAAAGATGGGAACGAAGGAACAAAAGTATAACTGGAAATTACGAATGGGGCTTAGCGCTTTTGTCCTGGTTACTGTTTATGCTATTAATTTTACTTTAAATCCTTACGCGTCAACTTGGACAGAGTTATTGAACTGTAGCAAATTTGAATTTGTCTTTGATCTTTTATTGACCTTTCTATTCTGCTGGTTAATTATCGAAGCAAGTATCGGAATATCAAAATGGTTGGAACGTTTCCTGCCGTGGACCCGTTCTCCATTACTTCGTTTCCTGGTGCAAACCATACTTATTGTTGCTTCCACATTATTTCTTTTATTCCTTCAGGGGCAAATATATGAATGGATATTCGGCGATATGCCCCTGACACAACAGGAGTTTCTGGAAACATGGCAGTTCTTTGTTGTTATAATTATCGTGTCTTTATTCGTCAGTGCTGTACACACCGGACATTATTTGCTGAACAGGTGGAAAGATTCCATTTCTGAAGCAAAGGATTTGCAATTAAAAGCAATGGAATTGAAAGAGATAGCCATGCAGTCCGAATTGCAATCATTGAAAATGCAGCTTGACCCTCATTTTATGTTCAATAATTTTAGCACCCTTTCAGAACTTATAAATGAAGACAGGGAAACGGCAACCCGCTTTCTGGAGAATCTTTCCCGCGTTTACAGGTATATGATACAGAACTTAAAAAAAGATATTATCTCCCTGAGTGATGAAGTAGCGTTTGTGAAAGCATACTGCTACCTTATCCATATACGCCATGCTGATAATGTGCAGGTTGTCTTTGACCTGAATGAAGAATCTCTGGATTTGTATATTCCTCCGATTTCATTGCAATTACTGGTTGAGAATGCCATTAAGCACAATATCGCCACCAAAGAACAGCCACTGATTATAACAATAACATCGAACGACAGACAGAAAATAAAAGTATGCAATAACCTGCAACGGATTTCCAGTGCCTTCCCCGCAACAGGAATCGGACTGAAAAACATCATCGACCGATACCGTATTTTGACCGAAGAGCAATTGCCCGTGATAGAAGAAACTTCCGCTCGTTTTTGTGTTACTTTACCTTTACTCAGCAACATGTGAGCTTATGAAACGAGCATGTTTATAAAAAGCACCAATGAATATGATAATGGTGTCATGCGAGTTCCATACGACCTTTAAAAACAAATTATTATCGTATGAAACGAGCCATGGAAACCACGGTTTACGCCCAAGGTAATGTTTATTGGTGAGTTCCATACCGTTGGTATCCACTCAAAAAGAGATGAAGTTTAGTACGAAAATTATACACAGCTAATTTGAAAAAATAAACGTATGAAAATACTGGTTATAGAAGATGAGAAGCATAATGCTTCCAGATTACAACGGTTGTTGACTGAAATTTCACCTGAATTTGAAATTGAAGGAGTATTGGAAACTGTCAGAGAAAGTGTATCCTGGCTGGAAAAAAGAGTGGCTCCAGATGTCATCTTGATGGATATACGTTTATCGGATGGTTTGAGCTTTGATATATTCGATAAAGTGGATGTTGTTAGTCCGGTTATCTTTACTACCAGCTATGATGAGTATGCTGTCAGGGCATTCAAGGTAAACAGTATCGACTATTTATTGAAACCCATTGAAAAAGAGGAGCTCGAAGCGGCCCTGGGAAAAGTAGATATAGAAAGGAAAAAGAGCGTCCCCAGCTTGGAATTGGAGCAATTGCTGCATCTTTTCAGGGAAAAATTGCCTGTTTTCCGAAAAAGGTTTCTGTTGCCCAGAGCCAATGGATATAAAACTATAACCGTAGGCGAGATAGGCTATGTTTTTACCGAACAGAAAATCACTTACCTAGTCACCCGGGGCGGGAATAGCGAAATATTGGGACAAACAATGGATGAACTGGAGGACGAATTAGATCCGGATGTATTTTTCAGGGCAAACCGGCAGTTCATTATCCATATCGATAATGTGGGTTTGATACAAAATGATATTAATGGAAAACTGAAAGTTGTCTTAAAATATGACCATACGATAGAGGTTATTGTCAGCAGGGAAAAGGCCCCTCTACTGAAAAAATGGCTGGATAGGTAAGAAGGAACTATGGCAGATGACTTATGATGCGGATTGAAACAGGACGATTAATTATAAGTAGTTTTCAGAAAAGTGATGCATTCGGATTATTAGATTATTGGATTATCTTTCTCATCTGCGGATAAATTGATTACAAACTTACAAGAACAAAAATGTGAGTCAGAAAACAGGAAATAAAATTGAAGGCGTCATTTTCGATATGGACGGGGTAATTATTGATTCCGAAAAAATATGGAAAAGGGCCGAAAATGAAGTCTTTTCATCGGTAGGAGTAAAATTGTCAGATGAGTTATGTAAGATAACGGAAACAATGACGACAAGCGAAGTAACTAACTTTTGGTTTGAAAAATATCCGTGGAAAAACAAGTCGCTAAAGGAAGTAGAAACGAATGTAATTGAGCGCGTTGCACATTTAATTCAGGAAGAAGGAAAGGCAATTGCCGGGATTGAAGAACTTATAAAAAAGCTGAAAGCCAAAGGATATAAAATTGGTTTGGCAACAAATTCTCCAATCAGTATGGTCGTGTCAAATATTGCCTGATGTTAGCGGTCAGGTGTTTTTGCCTGCTGTTTTCCAATTATCAGCTAATATCTGTCAGTTTAATAACTTTATCTCCGAAAAACTTAAAAATAGATTTTCCTTTAAGATGTAATTCTTGTCCACTTTTTAGTCCATTAGGAAAGTCCATACTCAAAACAGCATAATAGTCAATTTCAATTTCGGTGACGTTGCCTAAATGGCTAAATGATTTGATTGTCTGCGTTCGTTTGGTAAAATAATTTTTTGCCTGTTCAGCTTGTTGCCTGAACTCTGTCAGTCCTGACAACGACATATTTGTCTCACCATTCTGAATATTTTCAAAAACGACGTTTTCGTCAAAGTCAACGACCATTTTATCAATGTCAAATGCATTATAACCGTCAACGTAATTTTTGATTATGCTCTCTCTTTCTGTCATAATAATATTCTGTTTTTTATTTCATCTAAATTCACGGTTTATTTGAAAAATTCTTTTCATTTTATTCGATAACCGATTTTAAATCCAGGAATTATATTTGTAAAATCAACTTCCTCAACATTTGCCATAAGTATAGCATAGCGTAAATTTAGGTCAAGTGTTATTTTTTTTTATGGTTCTTCGAAAACTTCACCCAGCATAAATTCCAGAAATTACATCGTTTAGTCCACTATTATTTACACTTTGTATTTTAATCCCGGGTGTCATAATTTTTGCTCCGATAAAAAAGTAACCCGAACTAATATTTATTGTTTTTTTCCCCTTCGTTTGACGTCTTAACAAACGATAATACCATTGATAATAAATTTCCATTGTTGGAATAAATTTAAAATATTTTGTTTGAGTGGGAGAAGAACCATAAAAAGAATCATAGAATGAATATGAACTCATTTGACCGATATACTCAAACCTGTTCATTTTAAATGAACAAAGCAAAAAACTGAACGCATCCGAAGGAAACGAGCTACGAAAAGCGAGTTTCCCTTTACCGTTCCGGGAAGCGATTAATAACTTTGCCGGGAATTTGAGTGGAAAAATAACCTTTTAAAAAGAAGATAAAAACACAGGTTGGGTTTGGTGAAAACAAACGGAAGTTAGGTGGAAAGTTGGGTGAAAGGGAAAAAATTATTGCTAATTTTGGAAAATTATTAATGCCACATGGTATATCCTTACAAAGGTGCCAGTAGAAACCAAGGAAATCCCTGTCACGTTGTTAGGTCTATATTTTAGGGTTACCGGTATTGAGCTGTCTTGGAAAAGGTACATGTCTTTTCTGATATAATCGGAATACACGCATCCGAAATCCTCAATATCCATTTATTCAAAATACTTATAAAAGATTTCTTTACTATTTGGTGAAATTATTCGGGGTTCATTCATGGCCCATTTTCTCAGATTACTATTTCCCCCTATACTTAAATCGTTAATATGATTATTAATCTGGGTTACCCTTTTGTGGAAACCAGAGATTTTGTCAACGTCATCAAAATAGTAACATATATACTTCAATTGATCTTCCCACTGCCTGATAGAACGAACTGCTGATGAAAAGCCACTCGTAGGTAACTGCAAATGAACAATATCATTTGTTCGTTTAAAAAAAGTATGAAGTTTAGGAAATTGATCGAGAGTCGATTGCGACACAATCACATAGTGTCCGATACCCCAAAAATCATATCCCTCTTTTCGGGACCATGCATTATATAAAAAACTTTCGATATCGATCATTTCAAGCATCTCCTCCGGATGCTTCGTCATCCGGGGAATATGCTCCTGTTCAATCGCTTTCCGTGCAAATTCCTCCGTTTCCCCCCAAATCGCAACGACCTCCACCCCAGGAAACTTATCGATATTCAGTATTTTACTTACAGTGATAGAATGGGAATTCTCCGCTCCTACTATGCCCACCCGAATCTTTTTCGACTGTTCTTCGTCTTCCGGAACTGCCCTTATTTCGGAAGAAACTGCCGGTGAAAAGGGCAGCACAGAAAAAGCTGTGCCTGCCCTATCATCCTGATAAATGATCTTCTCGTTTTCATTACCGTTTTTCCTGTATGAATATCGTCTTTGTTGTTTTATTTCCCTCCGAAGGGATCCGGTATTTTGACCAGATCTTCTATCTCTTTGCCTTCATGTTCAAAGCGGGCCAGCGTATACACGCTTCCATCCTGACCAATTGCTATTGAATTCACATAGGTCGGTCTTTGCCCGTCCTCATAAAAAATGGCCCCGTGATCGTTATATTTTTGCTCAGGGATGACATAGGTCACCAGATGAAGATCTTCAAGGCCCTTGGCCGCTCCCATTGCGATCTTGTCCAATCCTTTGACCCGCTTGCCGTCCTCATATACCGGACCTCCGGTCAGATAATACAGGGTTTGCCCGTCAGGCCC
>Ga0074195_1003225_pt1 | contig 15912 bp, 11 predicted proteins | sample EPASupsiteHSE623_FD_64525 | JGI IMG/M metagenome (GOLD analysis project Ga0074195, IMG submission 64525) | Bioremediated contaminated groundwater from EPA Superfund site, New Mexico - Sample HSE6-23 | ecosystem: Environmental > Aquatic > Deep subsurface > Groundwater > Contaminated ...
AAGTCTTTTGCTTTCGAGTCCTATTCCGTTAACATATTCGGCATCTTCGAGCTGAACAATCACCTGTCCGCTTTCAACCACATCGCCCAAGGCAAACGGGCGGCGTGTTCTTGGATTAATCAGTAACCGGTATTTTCCAGCCATCTCGGTATTCACCACCGTTTTCTTGGTGGCATTGAGTGTACCCGTGGTGTTAATCACTTTTTCGATTGAACCGGGTTTGATGTCGGCTACTGAAACGGGAACAGCCAGTTCGGTGGTGGTTGATGTTGGTTGGTTGTTACAGGCAGTGGTCGCCCCAATCAGGGCAATCAAAGCAATAAATTGGTGAAAAGATTTCATATGAGTTTAAGTTTTATTTTTTCTTCTGGATAATATTTTCAGGAACAATGGCTTCGTTTTTCTCGAAATCGTAAAGCGATTGAATTTTCAGGTTCAGCAACTCGATTTTATAATCGATCAAAGCCTGGGCATAAGCCATCTTTTTTGTGGAAAGCTGAGTCTGAAAGAGGTTCAGATCCATACTGGTAAGATCGCCGTTAGCGTACCGTTCCAGGTTAATTTCGTAGGTCAACTGCGCATTTTTTTCATTTTGTTTGGCAATTTCGATCTGATTAACCTGATTTTGAATATTTCGGTAAACTTGCCTGATATCTAAGGTAATCTGTTTTTTCTCTTCAACCTGATTCAGTTCCTGTGTTTGAATTACAGCTTCCTGTGCTTTGATTCGGGCTTTCTTTTCGCCCCAGTCGAATAATGGCAGGTTAAACGAGACCGATACTTTTGGATTGTTGGTTGGGTTTTCGTAAATATTTACCAGTTTTTCGCTATCGCCGCTGATCCCTAATGATAGACTAACATCGCCCTTGAATTCGTTCAGCGATCTGGTCTGAATCATAGCAAACTGAGCACTTTCGATATCGATTTCACGTTGGCGCAGTTCCATTCTCGAACCCAGGCCGTATTCAATCGCTTTCTTTACATCAACGGCAACCGGGTTCATTGCCACATCGGCCATTACCGTAATTTCTTCCATAATGTCCATACCGATGTATTGCTTAAATTGGTCTTTGTAATTTTCGAGGGTTACGCGTGCATTCTGAACCGTTGATTTTGCAGTGGCAAAGTTGAGTTCGGCCTGGTAAAGTTCTTCCTTGGCAGCAATACCCGCGGTTACTTTATTCTGGGTTATTTCATAGCTTTTTTGTGTATTGGTAAACTCATCTTCAGAGACGGACAGCTTCATTTGAGCAAAATAAACGTTGTAAAAAAACTGGGTGACCTGTTTTTCCATATTCAGCCTTTGCATGGCATAGCTCAACTGTGCATTTTCAAGATCCAGTTCCAATTCTTTAAGCTCAAGTTTGGTGCGGTTGTAGGTAAACAAGGGTTGTGCAATACTCAGCGAAAGGTAGTTCGTAAATGCTTTACTCTCCTGGCTGTCATCACCCTGTATGCTCGAGTTGTTTTGCCAGCCAAAACGATTGACCAGGCTGATGGTCCCGTCGGTAGGCAGGAAAGGCTGCGAAACCATAAAAGTTCCGAACGATTGGGTTGTTTTGCTGGTAAACCACTTCGCATTAAAGTTATCAAACGATCGGGTTTGCTCGTACCCAAACGGAGTCATACTCAGCGAAAAATTTGATTTAAGTGCGGCATTCTGCGCTTTTAACGTTTGTTCGGAGCGTTCCAGATTCAATAATGAACGGCGGATGTCGGGACTATTGGATCCTGCAATATCCAGCGCTTTTTCAAGCGTCAGAATTTGTTGCGCATTTGCTGTAAGCAAAAGCTGACCAACAAAGAACAGCATGAATCCCCTACGGATGAGTTTTTTTAAAAGCATAATTCTTATCGTGTTTTAATTTTAGTTCCAGATTTTAAATTCCAGGTTCCAGTTCGAATCAGTTATTTTTTTGATAACTGCAACTGAACACTGCCAACTTTTCTATTGTTTCACCAGTTTAATAGCGTCAGCTACAACTACCTGCGCTGTTGATTTATTACCCAATTCAACTTTAACCGTATCGCCCGAAAAATAGAATGAGCCCAGGCTATTCCATCCATCGTCAGCAGTTTTCAGATCGATTATTACTTCTTCCTTGTCTCCATTGTGGTAAACGGTGTAGGTATATTCCCCACTGCTATCCTGGTTATCACGTCGTGGGCCGCGCCTGTCGTTTTTAATGATATGGCTGAATACTTCATAGGTTCCATCTTCCTTGACCGGGATATTCCAGGTTGCTTTTTTATTCCCATCGCCCGACCGGATATAGTGTGCCGACCGGATAAACTTCCCGAAAAAACTACTGTTCGTGGTAGCCCGCCAGGTGCGCGGAGCCCGCCAGGTATTGAACCCAATAAACCGCTCTTTGGTCTGATCTTCGCTAAGCAGCAGTTTTTGCAGCAGGCTGTAATCCTCGGTAACCGTAAAACGGAAGGTTGAATCTTCATCATCACTGATAAATTCGCCATTTTCAGCCAGACGGACGGGTGCATCCAGTATTCGCTCTCCTTCAAACGGAGTGGCTTTGGTATCTTCTTCAATATTATCGAGCGGAAGCCTGAGCTCGGCGGGTATATTTTGTGACGTAAGTGTGTTGATGGTAATATTACGGGGTGTGCCAGCGAGCAGGTAGCTCACCTCTTTGGTTTGATTGCCATCCAGATACAGTAATTTATCAATGGTCTCCATGTTGGCACCGCCACCGCCAAACCGTCCCCGTCCGGGTCCCCCACCCTCTCCCAGCCTGAACTGTGCCAGCACAATGCCTTCGGTAGTTTCGGTATTCGAAATGCTGAATTTAACCATGGTTTTCAGGCGGTCGCCATCCAGCACATTCACGGCTTTTACCCCCCCAATTAAATAACCGGGCAATTCTTTACTGCTGAACCATTTCTCCATGTAGGGAAGCAGGTCGGTATTAAATTGTTGCTGAATCTGCGAGTTAAAATCCTCGATAGTAGTGGATTTAAACTTTATGCTTTTCAGAAAATTAAACATGAAATCATCAAAAGCATCATCACCGGCTTTTCGCTTGATCAGCGAAAACAACGCCTGACCTTTTAACTGAATCACATTGTCGATAATTTGTATTTTTTCCGGATCGTCCAGCAATTCGGCAAACGAATAATCGAGCAAGGCCAGGTTAGCCTGTTCATTTTCGGTCATTCCCTGCATTTCGCGCATCCAACCCATTGCCCCCGATTGCGACGATTGTTTCAGGTACGATTCAAAAATCCGGTCGGTAATCGGCCATTGGTCTGACTGAACAAAATAAGCGTGATTATAGAACAAAGGGAAGGAATACAGCGCATTGGCCTTTTCTTCTATCTGAACTTCACCTTGTCGGCGATTAAAATCGGGTCGTGCGGCGGCTTGGGTGAACATCGAAAGAAAATTATTGAAAGCGATCACTTTCTTCTCTTCCGGAGTCGTTTGGGCTTCGTTCCCACGTCCCCAGCGCTCCATTCGTTTTATAGAACCATTAAAATCGGCTTCCCCAATCATTAATCCTTTTTCAGGAAAGAGAATGGTTTCGGGCTGAACTTGTTCCCGATCGCCAATCAACGTGCGTGGATAAGAATAAAACTGTACCGGAACTTCAATCAGCGTGAACTGCTGAAACGGGTAATACATATCAATCTTGCGCTCATAATCTTTTAGCGCGGTGGCAATCAAATCGGGGATGGTATCTTTTACTGGTTCAAAAAATTTGGTGAAATAGTCGTGTTTGGGGTGATGATACAAGTTGAAAACCAGCCCGTCGATCGTGTCAGTTTTTTGGGTGTATGGACCAATGACCAATGATATCTGGGGTAAATTTGTTTTGTTGGTAAAGTGGAACATTCCGTCTTTTTGTCCGGCAACCCCTTGCGAAATGGCAGTCAGGCCGGGTTTGGTCTTTACCGAAACTTCGAAATTGCTGAACTGTTTCTGCATCCATTGCTTGTTCTTTGTTCCAAAACTAGCTCCGGCAATCGGATACCAATTGCATTCGCGGGTCAGCAAAACAAAATCTGGCGATACAATGGCAGATCGTTTATCGATCTTGAACATGAACGACTGATAAGCTTCCTGGAGCGTTTTATCGTCAATATCAAGGTAACTGGCCGCTTCGTTCAGGTTGCCGCTATACTTAAATTCGAGATCGGCCGTTTCGCCGGGCTCCAGCTTGGCATCTGTAAATTCAACAAGGTGAAGCTCACGTTTTGCGGCAACTTCCTGCCCTTTAAAACTTACTTTGTTCACCTGTAATCCCGGATTCAGGCTAAAAACAAAATGATTGACCGACTGCTCATGCGGATTACTCACCCTCAGTTTTGCAGTTACTTCCAGGTTATTTCCCTGATGATCGAGTTCAATCTGATAACTTTCAACCATTAAACGTGGTGTCTCCAGGTTGGCGTCATTCAGTGTCCTGATTTCTTCCCGAAGTTCCTGATTTTTAACGAAAGTTGATACGTGCATTTTTCCCAGCCAGATACCGGCAATAAAAAAGATAAGGGCCGGAAACAGGGTAACTTTATTGCTGAACGGACTTTGCGGTAAGCGTTTCAGGAGCGAAATGGTAAGGAAAATAAATGCGATGCCGAAACAGGCATACATTCCGCGATGGATCAATATGGCATGAAGGTTTCCGAATCCCATAAAATCAGACCGGAGCAGCGGAATGCTATAGGCCATGTAGTCGAACAGGTAGTAATATTTGGTGTTGAGGTAAAAAATGGTAATCGCTACATAACCCAATAAAAGAATGAATGTGATCGCCTGGTTTTTCAGGATACTCATGACAAAAAATGAAAGTCCGAGTATGAAAATAAGAGTGGGTAAACTGATAATCAGGAAATATTCGATGTAAGCCATCCAGTTTACAGTTACATTCTCGGCAATCAGGTTAAAAATAAGCGCCTCGGAAAGCACAATCAGGTTCAGGATAATGAAAACAACCAGGTTACCGATCGTTTTTCCGGCCACATATTCGCCGTTCGACATCGATCGGATGTAGATTACATCGGTAGTGTCCAGTTTTTTATCGCGCTTCAGGAAATCGGATGCCAGGAAAATGGCAATAATAGCCTGAACCGTATTAAGGATAAGCAGGTTAACATACGGAATAACCGACGAAATGGCTTTCATGTCCCAACTGCCCGCCCCGGCGTTGTCCATGATGAGCGTTCCCATGTTGAAGAAGAACAAAAAGACCAGGGCCAGAATGGCAAAAATCCTGAAAAACCACGAGCGTAGAAGTGTCGTAATTTCGTATTTGGCAATGGACGTAATATTATGAAGTGAAATCATCTGTAGTATTTACTATTTAATTATTTACTATATTACGATTTTAATTATTTGCGATTTAGTTATTTACGATTTGTGTTCCTCATCGTAGCACCATTTAAATTGTAAATAGTCAATTGCCCAATTGTAAATATCTAAATGGCGGTCCATTGGTTTAAGTTGCTTTCCATAAAATACACATAGGCATGTTCGAGATTCGGAGCGATGTTTTGCCCGTTGTAACCGTTAATTGAGTCGGCCACCACCTGGATTTCCCAACCTTCGCTGTTCGGTACATTGGAGATAACCGGATATTTTTCGTTGATTTCGAGGTACTCTGCTTCTGTAGCCTGAATCAGCCACACTTTCCCTTCTGCACGTGCCACCAGTCCATCGGGCGAACCAGTGAAGGCCAGCCCTCCCTGATTGAGCAAGGCCATATCGGTACAGGAACTCGAAATATCGCCCACAATGTGTGTCGATAAAATAATGATGACATCCTGCGTTGAAATGGTGGAAAGCAAATTCCGGAAACGGATACGCTCTTCCGGGTCCAACCCAGTAGTTGGTTCGTCAACAATAATAATTTTGGGCTCGTTAATCAGTGCCTGGGCAATGCCTAGCCGGCGTTTCATCCCTCCTGAAAGTTTATTGGCCTGGCGGTCGCGGGCTTCAAATAAACCCACTTCTTCGAGCATTTTATCGACAGCCTTTTTGCGTATTTTAGCATCTTTCATGCCAGCCAAACGGGCCGCGTAGTCGAGGAATTCGTAGGTTTTGAGGTGCGAAAAAAAACGAAAATCCTGGGGTAGATAACCCAGCATGGAGCGGATTTGCTCGCGGTCTTTGGTCAAATCGTAACCATTCATCAGCACCTTTCCTGAAGAGGGCTGCATCAGGGTTACCAAGATGCGCATCAGGCTCGATTTGCCAGCACCGTTTGGCCCCAATAGCCCAAACATTCCGTTGTTAATTTCCAGATTGACATCTTTGAGGGCATGATTGCCGTTGGGATAGACTTTATTTAGGTTTTCGATGGTTATTTTCATGCTGAAAATTTAGGTCACGAAAGGTCAGACTACATTTCTTTCAATAGGTTTAATCGCTTAACCGACTCTAAGTTACAAAAATGAGGCATTTAAAACCTTTTTTTCGACAGATGAGCCTTTTTGAACGACAAAAGGATTGAATGCGCGGATAAGTCATTCAACCAATTTGTCATTTAATTATTCGGAGAATTACTTGTTCAAATGATAATTACTGCTCGAATCAACTTCCACGTTGATTTTACTGATTTGACCCATTGACAGGGAGGACGATTCCGTCAAAGTTCCTGAAAGGTTTACAATCGACGAGTTCCAAACATTCATCTCTGTTTTATTCAATTGGATATCCAGGTTTTCGATCGAAATGTCGCCTAGCTTAACAGTAGAATTGCTCGCGATGATCTGAAGTTCGGCACTACTTGCCTTAGCACTGGAGTAATGCCTGAAGTGGGCATCGTTCAGCTTTATGGTTAGCGAATCGCCAGAGATTTGGTGCGCAACAATCTCACTGTTTGCTTTTCCCTCAATACCGCGGATTTTGGTGTAACTAACTTCCAGATTGGTCCTTTTTTCGCTTTTAGGAAATGCGCTTACAAAAAGGGTGTCGTTACGCACCACATAAGAAGGAAGGATCGCTTCTTCCCCTTTCAGGTAATGGGTACTCAACTTGGTGGTTTCGCCGGTCTTTATTTGAAAATCGGCCCCGGGTTCGGCCACAATTACCGAAAACGAATCCAAAGGTTTCTCCAGGGTTTCAAATTTCTGGTTTTGGCCAGCTCTTGGATCAAGTTTCGCGCTTACAAAAAGGGTCAGTATTCCGCCAAACAGAAAGATCAGAAAGGCAATAATGATATAGTTACTTGTTTTCATTCGTATGGATTTTAGGAAAAAATGAAGAAGATGGGCACGTACTCATGGAACTCGCATGAGAATGGTTTAACTTTTGAATATCAAAAGCATGCTCTCGACAGTTTTCTATTTGTTTGTTTTTATAGTTATATGCTCGTTTCATGGCCGTCGTTGTTTTTGATTTCGGTGACTAAATCAGTTAAATCGGTACTGTTAAGTTTCAGCAATTTCACTTTTTTAATAAACTCGGGCAATTCGTGTGCAAAAAAGTTTGTCTTTTCATTGGTCCGGACTAGTTCAACGGCATTTTCAGAGATAAAAAACCCGATACCACGTTTGTTGTCGAAAATGCCCGCTTCCTGTAAAATGGTATATGTTCTCATAACTGTATTTCGGTTTACTTCAAATTCTTCGGCCAGATCGCGTACTGATGGAACCCGGTCGCCCGGTTTGAGCAGCCCCTCCAGAATCTGGTGACACAAATTGTCGGCTATCTGGAGAAATATTCCTTTGGATGATTGAAATTCCATGTTATACCTCTTTTTCTTTAAGTTTAAAATAAGCCAGGGGCAGGAAGAAGAGCCACGAGAGTCCTCCAAGCAGATAAGCCGCAAGCTGCACATTGAACAGGTTTTCTGTAATTTCGTAAGTCTTTAATTCAATGTCAAATCCATGAGTCTCGGCAGGATAAAACAGGTGGGAGAATAAAACAAACGTAAGAATAACTACGCCAACCATTAAAGCTGTAAGAATGAGTGTTTTGATCAAAGCAAAGCGCTTAAAGAAAACAGAACCGCAAAAAAGGATTGAAATCACTGAAATAAAAGTTCCGTAAAGAGCTAGTTTGTCAATTGATTTTAATTGGTGAAACAAACCTTCGAAATGAAAATTTGGAATGCTGGATGGATCAAATCCTATCGCCGGATCGGAGATTATGGACGCTTTGGCAAGGCGCGTTCCCAACCAGAACAAAAGCATCGCTAAGGGAATCAGTATTACAATTCGAATAGCAAACTGAACCAGGAATTTTTCAAGATTCGAACCCGGTGCCATGAGGTAATTTCCAGTTTTGATCTGATTGGTAAACGCAGGGAATGAAGTACCAATAAGCACACCGATTCCCATCGTATAAAAGATCAGCAACGGAATGTAATCTTCCTGACGGTTGAAGCCCAACCTATTCGTTGCCATGATGAAATAAGTGAAGGCGTAAATGCCCAAACCTAGTCCAATGGCAGCAAACAGGTATATTTTCTGATTAATCAGCAAATCGTTTCGGAACAAACGGGCGAAACGTCCCGTGGAAAAGTATTTATTCTGTTTCATGGCTTACAAGTTTAAAGGTGCTTTATTCACAATGGCATTAAACAACAATTCAATATCGATATCCGATTCTTCTCCGTTGTTTGCAGGCAAAACAATCCGGTAACCACCCGGGCATTTTTCATGATATACCACATTCTCCGCTCCGTTCAGGCTCTGCACTGTTTTAAACTGCCACTTTTCGGTAATTGAAAATATGTTTTCGTTTAAAACCAGTTCTCCCTGGTCAATCATCACAATCTTATCAATAATGGTATCAATATCTTTTACCTGGTGGGTAGAAATGAGCACCAACTGATCTTCGGTAACCGAGCTAACCAGAATTTTACGGAATAAACTTTTCGAAGGAATGTCGAGCCCGTTGGTTGGTTCGTCCAAAATCAGCAAACGGCAGTTGGTTGCCAGGGCAAAGGCAATCAGGAACTTTTTGCGCTGCCCGTGCGACAGCCGATTGATGTTCTTTTGGCGGTCGAGTTCAAATTCGAGCAGGATTTTATCCATTTTTTCGTAGCCGAAATTAGGATAAAGCGGAGCCGTTGCTTTAACGTAACACGCTATGGTTACCGGTGGGAACGAAAATTCTTCGGGAACCATATACACATCAGACAAAAAGTCGGGTAAACGGTCGAACGGCTTAAAACCATTGATCTCCAACTGTCCGGTTTGCGGTTTCAGCAGGCCAGCCATTAATTTAAGGAGCGTTGATTTCCCGGCGCCATTCTTACCGAGTAGTCCGGTAATGCTTCCGTTTTCCTGATGAAATGACAAATCAGCGAACAGTGCCTGTTGTTTTTTGTAATGAAAGGTTAATTGTTTAATTGAGATCATGACATAGATATTTAGTGTCCTAGTAAAGTATGACACAAATTAAAATCATTTTAAATGAATATCCAAATGTTTGGAGGGAATTTTTTTTTGAAATTACAAAACCGTCAATTTTCAATTGCAAACCAAATAAGCTGTTAATTTTGCAAACCAAATTTTGAATGTAGCTATGTTTAAATTCCGGTTCAACACAAAAAAATACGAAGCCAACGAATACCTGGTTTTGCTGTACCGATTTGCTGTACTGATGGTTTTTTATTCCATTTGCCGTATTCTGTTTTACCTGTTCAATACCGCGTCATTTCCCAAAGTCACTTTTACATCCTTCCTCACCATCTTGAAAGGAGGTTTAATGTTCGATGTCAGCGCATTAATTTACCTGAATGCTGCTTATATGCTGCTGTTCCTTTTGCCGTTTCAGTTTAAATTCAGCAATTGGTATCAAAAATTTCTGAAATGGCTTTTTATAATCGGAAACAGTGTTGGCATTGCCTTTAACCTCATCGACATAGTGTATTACCGTTATATTCTGAAACGCACTACCGCCAGCATGTTTGATGTGGCTGCCTTTGATGCCGGAAATACCAATCTGCTCATGCGTTTCATTTACGACTTCTGGTATATTCTGTTAATCCTGATCATTTTGGTGGTTTCCCTTTCCATTTTATATTCTTTATTAAAGCCGAAATCCTTCCGGTTTAAGCGGCCCTTTTTCTACACCCTTTCGGGCATTCCATTTATTTTTGTGGTCGTTGTTCTTTCCATTATTGGCGTACGCGGAGGTTACCGCCACAGCACCCGCCCGATTAACATGAACAATGCCGGAGCGTTTGTTAATGCTCCGGAAGAAATGGCTATTGTGCAAAACACACCGTTTTGTATTATGCGCACCTGGGGCAAAAGGGCGTTCGTTCATAAAAACTATTTCGCTTCCGAAGAAGAATTAAGCCGGATTTATTCGCCGGTTCATGTTCCGGATAGTGTTGCTCCGACCCGGAAAGACAATGTGGTGATTATTATTTTGGAAAGTTTCAGCCGCGCCTTTGTAGGTTCGCTCAATCCGCAATTCGAAAATCCACTCGACCGGAGTTACACCCCATTTCTGGATTCGCTCATCAACGAAAGCCTCGTTTTCACCAACGCTTTTGCCAACGGACGTAAATCGATTGACGCTATTCCGTCGGTAACGGCAAGCATTCCGGCATTGGTGCTGCCTTATGTGGTTTCGGAGCGCTCGGGGAATACCATAAACAGCATGGCCGGACTGCTGGCCGGACAAGGCTATCAAACCGCCTTTTTTCATGGTGCGCCCAATGGATCGATGGGTTTTGATGCGTTCACCAAAATTGCCGGATTCCAAAAGTATTACGGACTAAACGAATATGGAAATGAAGCTGATTTTGATGGCATTTGGGGTGTTTGGGACGAGCCTTATTTCCAGTTCTTTGCAAAAGAGATGAATACCATGCAGGAACCATTTCTGACTACCGTTTTTTCGGTTTCATCGCATCATCCGTATGAAGTTCCGGCAAAGTACAAGGGAAAATTCCCGGAAGGAAGAATCCCCCTGAACAAATGTATCCGCTACACCGATCTTTCGCTGCAGAAGTTTTTTGATGCTGCACGAAAAATGCCCTGGTTTAATAACACCTTATTCGTGATCACCGCCGACCATACCGTCGATTCTGATATTCCCGAATATTACACTTCAGTAAATCATTTTGCTATCCCCATGCTTTTTTACAAATCCGATGGAAGTTTGAAAGGAGTTGATAACGGACTGGCACAGCAAATCGACATTATGCCCACCGTATTGAGTTACCTGAATTACCCCAATCCGTATGTTGCTTTCGGGAATAACCTGCTTGATCCGTCTGGCAATCGTTTCGCTATTAATTACATCGAAGAATCGTACCAGTTTTTAAGTGGCGATTATGTATTCCATCTCACCGATGATAAACTCACCGCTATCTACAACCGGAGAAAAGACCCGTCACTTTCGAAAAACCTGCTCGGAACTGTTGACCTCATTCAGGAACAACAGCTACAGAAAGCCATCGTTCAGCAATTCAATAACCGCATGGCCGAAAACCGGATGGTGATCGAAAAGAAATAGGTTTTCTTAAACCTTCGGTAATGCCCACGGTTTGCGGTATTCTGGAATAATGTATTGATTCGCTTTTTCGGAATTTGTGAATTTGCCTTTGGTTTCATCCCAAAGCAAAAGGTTTTCGCCTGAGCGTACTGCAATGTTGGCGCTGTGAGCCGCTACAGCAACTGCGCGCCCAATTTCAGGAGTGCAAACCGGTTTTTGCCGCGATTTAATGCAGTCAATAAAATTTTGGGCATGTTCCTGATGGTTCTCGCCACCTTTGTTTGATTCCTCAGCTTCAATCTTCGCTTTTTTCTCTTTTTCGTCCCACTGCGGAATCACTTTATATCCATTTCTGTCGGCAACAATGGTTCCCAAATCTCCAATAAATTCAATTCCGTATGGTTTGTTCCACGGACCATTCTGAATTCCGGCGGTATGCTGCCAGGTAACTTGGTATTCGCCAATTTCGAAGATTACCGACATGGTATCGTAAGTTTCGTGGTTGTAGTTGGTAAAGGAACTATTGGCTCCGGAAGCGAGAATTTTCTGTGGTGGAGCGGTTATATCTTTGGCCCAGAATGCCATATCAATCAGGTGAACTCCCCAGTCGGTTACCAATCCGCCACCATAATCCCAAAACATACGCCACGAACCATGAAAACGAGTTGGGTTGAAACTGCGTGATGGAGCGGGCCCGAGCCACATTTCAAAATCGACACCTGCAGAAATCGCTGTGTCGGGAACGATGGGTTGACCAACGCCATAATTAAAGTTTCCCCAGATGTTGGTTTTGCGCAATTTTCCGATTCTGCCTGATTTAATCATCTGGTTAATATTGTTCCAATGCGCGCCACTTCGCTGTTGCTGCCCCACCTGAACGATCCGGTTGTAGCGATGAGCCGCCTTCACCATCAGGTTGCATTCTTCAATGCTGTTGGCCATGGGTTTTTCCACATAAACATCCAGTCCGGCTTCGCAGGCATTTACCATGGGCAAACAGTGCCAATGGTCGGGAGTTCCGATTACCACGGCATGCAGATCTTTATTTTCCAGTAATTTCCGGTAGTCGCCATAAAGTTTTGGCTTCTGGTTATATGTTTTCAGTATTTCTGCAGCTTTGCCGTTCAATATATTTTGGTCGATGTCGCAAAGCCCGATGCAATTGACTCCGGGAATATTAAGGTGATTTTTCAGATCGCCAAATCCCATACTTCGACAGCCAATCAATGCAATATTGATTTGATCGCTTGGCGCAAATTTACTGCTACTGGCCTGAAGTGCCCCGGGAATGCTGCTCAAAATTCCCATTCCTGCACTTGCTGCAAATGAATTCCGGATAAAAGATCTTCTGTTGGTAGTCATTGTTTTTAAGTTAGTTGGTTATTGAAATCATCGTTAAATATAACAAGTATTTAGCAAAAAAAACTCCGGCAAATAGTCGGAGTTTTTGGTATGGTAAATCGAGTTGTATCTGTATGGTTAGATGGCAACCCCTTCCATCGATTTTTCAAGTTCATCGGCTTGCTGCAGGAACTGGTCAACACTTAATTCGCGGAAATAAATCAACCCGTGAGTTGCCCTTACCAATGGCTTTTCGTGTTGATAAAAGAAATTTTTGCCTAAGAGTAATTGTATCTGTTTCAGTTGTTCAACCCAAACACGCTGAGTTAAATGACTGAATTTACCATCGAGCTGGTAGCTTGGAAAAGATGCATTCACCTGACTCAGATAGCATTCGGTAAACGACGAATCAAGAATGGCCAGGGCGTTCAGCGAAACGGGAGCAATTACTTCGGTATCGGACGGATGGTAGCGGAACCAAACATTTCGGTAACCAATCACCCGTAGTTTCGATAAATCTTCCTCTTTTTTCCATTCTTTTACCGCCGCCGCAATGGCTTTCAGTACTTTATAGTGTGTATCGGGTCCACTTCCTTCCGGATCCATCGCCAAACTAATCACGGTTGGTTTATATTTCCTGAATTCCTCTAAAATTGGCAGTACATCCCGATTGCTATCCGGCTGCTCGGTAAAAATATCTCCCTGATAAAAACCTAGTCGGAGGTGATGAACGTTTTTTACCGGGACACCAAAATGTGCCCAAACCAATTCCTCTTCCATTTCGCGAAGCATTCCTTTCAGCTTCTGAATTTTAGGAGGATTCTTACTGCCGTCGTAGCTGTTTTTCAGTGTATCGAGAATTTCGATTATCGTCGAGATTAACTGCTGCTCATTTTTTACTTCCCAAACCTGAACAATAGAACGCACCAAACGGTGGCATACGCCACGTCGTTTTTCAGCTTTGTTATTGGCGGCAACACTGTCCAGATAATGGTAAATATCTTTGTCCCATTTGCCTTTGTAACCTTCCTCGAAGAAATCAGGGAAATAGATCATCTCAATTTTTCTATCGCTGATCAGGCTAAGCGTTTCAGTCAGTAAATCGACCACATACTGATTGATTACAGCCGTAAACCCTGAAGTAAGTACCGAGAAATGGAACTCATTGCTGGCATCGCGCAACTGGCGATTGGTGTGCGGCATGATTCCGAGCATGATATCGTCGTGGTGAGGACCGGTATGGTAAAAAACCTGGTTGGATTCCCGCTCCATTCCTTTGTTGAATTTTGCGGTAATAGAATCAATAACCAACTGCACGGTTCCTTCGTTCAGGTTAGGAATCATGCTGCAATACTTGTCAGCTTTCAGGTCTTCCAAAGTAATGCGGTGGCCAAATTTATTGATTTTCGGGCAAAGGTCGATCACTGCGCGTTCTGTTTTCTGATACGTCCAATCGCCGGTTCGATAATACTTTTCAACACTGTCTTCCAGTTTTACTGCTGCACCATTGGTAAGATAAAATCTGCTGTTGGGCATTTTGTGTAAGCAGCTTGCCGGGTATTTATTTGATGGAAGATTCTCCAAGGCATCTTTAATGACATCGGCTTTGGCCTCACCGGCGGCAAAAACAATGGCTACAGCCTCCGGATTAAGCGTTATTGTTTCGAGCCCGATTGTAATTACCAATCGGTTACGAGAAATCTCAATACCACCCAGATCACCGGCAGCAACTGCCTGAGTTTCAAAATTGGTAGCCGTCAGGCGGGTTGTCGAAAAATGATCGGAACCACGGGTATTGAAAGCAATATGACCATCGGGACCAATGCTGCCCAGCCAGAAGCCAATACCTCCTTTTTCGCGTATTTTCTGTTCATAGGCCGTGCACCAATCATCAATACATAGAATGGATCGCTGTTGCAATAACTCTGTAGGCGACTTCGCTTCACGGAAGCGCAAGGATAAATCAATCGTCAGGTTTGGAAATACTTCGTTGTAGGTTTTTCCGTCGGCGAGTAAAATTTCATCCGAATTAATTAGCAGCGCGTTGCTTTTATCGAGCCCAAAACCTTCGATAAAGTATTTTTCGACATAATTGCAAAAACTGTTGTGCTGCTTCGGCGAAATCGGGTAAAATTCATCGGTTTGCACAAATTGTAGCCCACTCAAATCAGGCTTTTTAACTCCAGAAAGCCCATAAGCATTCAGTAAGTCCTGTCCTTTTTTATTGTCCCAGTTTTCGAGAAAAAAATGGGTGTATTTAATGAAATATTCAGAAGTCTTACCTGTTGGAAGACTGATTACTCCATTTGGGTTTTCATTAACCCACTCCAAAAAGCGCAACGATGCCAGCATTCCCAGTTTGGGAAAATTTTCCACAGTAATGTATGGCATTTGGGTTGACATCCGATCAATTCCTGCCTGTTGCAGAAAGATCTTTTCGACCTGAGTAAACTGAGTTGTTACCATTTTTTCAGAATTTTATATGTTATATTTTAATTTCTATCTAAAACATGTTCGAGGACCAGAGCTGCAACTCCTTGAATTCCGGCCTGACTGCCCAATTCAGAAACCTTTATTTCGATTTCGTTGCTCAATTCAGGATTACAGAAAATTTGAATAGATTGTTGGATAGGCGGAAGAATAAACTGGTTAGCTTCCGACATTCGTCCTCCCAGAATAATCAGTTCAGGATTAAAAATCTGGATGAGGTAAACAAATCCCTTTCCCAACCAGTGACCAACATTAGCCAAAATCGAAATGCAATACTGATCGCCCATCACAGCGGCTTGAACTACTTTTCGTATTTCAATTTTTTCGAGGTCATCATCAATCAACTGACCGAGGAACGACGAGCGACCTGCCTTCATTCCTTCCTTTGCCATGCGTGCGATTGCAGTACCCGAAGCAATGGTTTCGAGGCACCCCTGCTTACCACATTTGCACAAAATTCCGTTATCAACCATGGGTAAATGACCAAATTCACCGGCAAATCCATCACGCCCTTTATACAGTTTTCCGTTTACAATAATTCCCAGGCCAATACCCCAATCGAGATGAATGGCCAACACATTCTTCTTTGCACGAGCTAATCCAAAACGGAGTTCGGCGAAAGCCCTGGTTTTAGCATCATTTTCAATCAGCACGTCCAGCCCGAA
>Ga0074195_1003227_pt1 | contig 15896 bp, 12 predicted proteins | sample EPASupsiteHSE623_FD_64525 | JGI IMG/M metagenome (GOLD analysis project Ga0074195, IMG submission 64525) | Bioremediated contaminated groundwater from EPA Superfund site, New Mexico - Sample HSE6-23 | ecosystem: Environmental > Aquatic > Deep subsurface > Groundwater > Contaminated ...
CAGGTCAAAATTCTTGCACTGCTTGGGAAGGAATGCAAAAATTATTACGGGATGAACTGAAAGTGCGGAAACCCTCATGAGCCAGGACGAGGGCTCATGCCCGAAGAATGAAAAAACCGATATGCAGTTCGGTCCTTTCATAGGAATGTGGGTTAAGGAGGAGCAAGCTGCAGAGACCTTAATATGGTTTTAAAAAAGGAAGCTCATCAACTCGTTCAAAAGAATGAAATTGTGGATTGTAGACCTATCATTTATCGCTGACTTTCACTACTTGTCTAGTGAGCATCTCTGCAGGCTTGCGCCTGCCACGCAAACCGAAGACGCACACAAATACAAAAGGGTAAAACAGCATGAAATTATTAATAAGTATAATTAGCAAGCCACTAATGCCGCCACGATTTAAAACATACGCGAAGATCACCACTATATACGCTAGCAGAAAGAGAAGTTGAGGTGTACGCTCCATGAGACGTATCACCAGGGCTGCAAGAAACGCAATGAACACCGCATGCAGCCAGAAGAAATACTGGCCATAGATGTACACAGATTCCGCCACCAGGCCAGGAAGCACAACGTACCACCCTTTCTGGCCAGGGGAAAGTCCTAATACAATCTCTGAGATCTCATAGTTGATCCGAGCACCCTCGATCGCGCCAGTCAGCAACTTAGGAATAGGAAGCGTGAGCATCCATGTTATATATGCTGCGGGGTCCACTGTTTCTCCTGACTCAATGACGGGGATCCCCACATTATGAGGGAAACTCGTTTCGACCTCTAATGTACGTACAATTGCGTCCAAGGATGTAATATCCCCTACATATCCGCCAATGCGGATTCTGCTATAGTAATAAGCAGCAGCCAAGACGACTGGAATCAATGCGACCATAATAGCCATCAATGCTCGTCGATTATTTGGGCGATCAACCCAAATGGCAAGCCAGATCGTCGCAAATTCTATTATGATGGTGCCTCTGCTAATATAGCTGATGTCGACGTACTGAAGGTAGAGCAGAGACACAAAGATCAGTGCGATCAGGCCGAGGCGCCGTCTATAGCGGAACAAGGCAATATAGAAGAACGGTGTAAGTAACACCTGCGCATATTCCAAGAGCTTATGAAAAACGTTTATTTCCTTCGTCGCCCAGTTCGCAGCCCAGTTCATAGTGAGATTCGGTGCCATTGGCGCCAAGAGCTGATACAATCGAAATTCTGGGTATATAAGCGGTATGAGATAGAGCAACAGGTAAGCCCAGATTATCATCGGCCAAACCGGATGGCAATCCACACTTCCGAGAACCCGTGTTATTACGTGGCCTCGGCTGATGCTGAGGTGGACAAATGCAACTCTGAAGATCCAAAATGCACACGCAAAGGCAACAAGAAAACTAAAGTAGTATATCAGATAGTATCCTGGAACTTCTGGATCGGTTGCACCAACACCACTGTATAGCCATAGTCCTGAATATATTCCTCCCAGGAGGAGACGCTGCCAGACGCCCCGTGCATCAACCACACTGAGTCCACCAATCAGGAGGGTTCCAAGAAAGACAAACAAGAAAATGAGCGGATCGAGATTCATGCAGTGCGCCTCGACTCGGTCAAGACTCTGACAATGGCTGCATGCACACGCTCTGCTTCATTTTCCCAGCTTTGATCCCCCAGGAAGCGTGGCAAAGCTTTCGCATATTTGCTCCTGTTTTCAGCCACCTGTTGAATCATCCTGGCCATCTGCTCTGGACTATCGTGCTCTCCGACCAACTCACCGATACCATAGCTCTCCACATACTTACGCAGAGGTGGCTGGTTCGTGGACACCATAGGAAGGCCTGCTTGGGCATATTCGAATACCTTGTTCGGCGAGCAGAAAATATTGTTAAGTCCTTGAAATGGATAGGTGATAATTCCCACATCAGCCAGTCGAGTGATAGCAGGCAGCATGCGATGGGGCACACGCCCCAACGAAGTGAATCGTCCCTTTTGCTCAAGTGCTTTAGCCAGTTCATTGAGGCGATTCAGATCCGGCCCACCTCCGACCACCACTAAGCGGAACTGCGACGGCAAGTATTCCATAGCTTCCACAAACCGGCCAATGCCGCGGTTGAGTGCTATGTCTCCCTGGTACTGCACCAGCACCTCGTCATGCGTACGCCGCGCCAATGCCGGAAAAAGCTCAAGTATTCGGCCATCATCAGATCCAAGGTCTCTGCAAGGCGGGATGTTACGCATGACGACAGGCACCTGTTTAAATTGATAGTGCTCAGCCATAAGACGGGCACGTTCCGCATTTGCTGCGATGACAAGATGAGTTCGATGCACAGTCCATTGCTCAAGACGATACCAGAACTCATCGCGTTTGGTCATCGCAAGTCCTGGTTCTGGGATTATGAGTTCATAAGCATCATATACTAGCCTTGCACCACATAGTTGTGCAATAAGCCATCCGGGGAAGGAAGCGAAAAAGTTTTCTGCGACTATCATCGAAGGTTCTGCATGAAGGGCCACCCGCAATGCTGCCTGCCAAAAATATAAGTGCCCAGTGATTTTTCCGGGCAATTTAGGTAAGCGAATGTGTATCCTGCGAGTATTCTCCGCCCCCTTGCTCCCTTCCATTCCTTGAGTTGCGACATCCACAATGGTCACATCACCCATGCTTCGCAGAATCTCTACCATTCGTTGTGCCCGCCCGTCGTATTCCAGAGTCCCAAAGAGCAATACCAGGAATCTCGTTTCAAAATCAGTACTATTATCCATCCTTGAATTACTCATGACTATTTCTCACCTGGAAGAACCGATCGTAGTCTATCAGGAAAAGATGACGGAGAAAACTGGCTAATGTAGTTATGATCTATTTTGACAGACGAGCGCCTCGCCGTCCAGTCGGTATGTAATCTGATGAGCGTGTCTGCGATGCCGCCAATATCTGCTTCCGAATGGATAAAACCTAGACCTGAATGACGCAGAATATTCGCAGCCTCGCATTCTGTAGGCATGATTCCGATAATTGGCTTTCCGAAAGACATATACTCAAATAGCTTTCCGGGGATCTGAAAACGACTCGTTCTTTTGGTCTGAGCTACGATAAGGATTCCTGCAGATTTGACCAGAGCATTGACTTTGTCCCTCGGAATATAACCATGAATGCATAGATTATTATCGATGCCAATATTCTTCGCGAGTGTTTCCATTTCAACCAATCCTGGACCACTTCCTGCAATATCAATAATCGAATTGTCCCTCAGATGTGGTTGGCGATCGATAGATGCACAAAATCCATTTAACAAAGGGTCTAGGCTTCGCCCTTCATTGAGGCTTCCAACATACACGATATGCCATGGTGAAGACCATGCAAAATCCCCAAGATCTTGGGTTTCCTCCTCTAGTAGACTATAAATAACATCTACGTTCTGCGAATTAAGAGAAAAGCGCTCGATCAGGTGTTCTTGGTAGGATCTGGTTGTAACAACAATCCGGAATGAGGATTCAAGCAATCTACGGAATTCGGCGCAAATGGCTGCTCTATCCTTACCAAGGCCGCATCCACGAGGTGGATCCCGCAATTCAAATATCCATGGCAGGTTAAGTCTATTTGCCAGCTTGTCTGCCGCGACCCCACCATCCAAATATCCTCCGCATATGCCCCACAACAAATCGGGTCTAAAGCCCTCACAATCAAACTGTCTGATTATGCGATCAACATTTAGCGCCGATGCCCATCCATATGATAACTGAGCATCATAATATTCTTCACCATGCAATTTCCAGATCCCACGCCATGCTCTGCGCGGAATTGCTGAGACATCCATAGCTCGAGGATATGCCCCTGTATGCTCTGTGCGAAAAACCAGGCCAGGAAATTGCCGATCAAACTTTGATTGGGTTTCTGGATCCACCATTTTTCCTGTTAGCAGGCCGATGTTAAAGCCTAATTCATGAAATCCTTTTGCAAACTGGAATAAACGCCGCGTAGCTCCCATCCAGCCAAGTTGAAACGCTTCAGGTAATACAAACAAAACCGAATAAGACTCTTTTGAACATTTTTTGATTTCATTTTGTATTATGCTCATTTTTTGCCCTATCCGTCATCTATTCTTTTCCAATTCAGGAATCCCTAATAATGTCCTTCTAACTGCAAAACGCGCTATAAGCGCACCCTCCGCGGACCGGACTGCAGTCATCCATGCGCAAGGGGACCGCTCGCCATAACCCCTAGAATACCAGCCACTTGTCAGATTCCATTGTAATTCTTGGGAGACCACTTCTACGAAGCTTGCCTTCCCAGCAAGACAAAGGCGCCATTTCACTTTGGGATCGCTCAAAGCCGCTATCGAATCAGTTATTGTCCATTCCCCAGAGGATTTCAGGTGAACAATCTCTCTGCGGAAAACCACTTTGCTGTCCTTGCCATCTGATGGATAAAGCTCCCCAGAAAATATGCTTGTCTGCTTGCTGTCAACCCATCGCAGGCAGCGTGCATTTACCTCATTTAGACCTCCGAATAGGGAAGCGTTTTCTTCAAGATGATCCTTCCGGCTTTGTTCGACGAGTGTGACCATGTTGTGATAAACTGAGGACCGAAACTCGCAGCGCTCCCTAGGGTTTGCTGTATATATATATGTTCCGGGATCGATAATGGCATCCTCACCACCGATACACAGTTCAAAGCTGAGGGCGTCGTCATGTGCATGGCATCCAAAGATTTCTGCTCCTCGGGGTCTGCAGGATATAGCCATGTAGTCTTTTTTGTGCCGCATCACGTAGATGCCTCCCTTGGGAAAGGCCCGGCTTCCCAGTTCCTCAACGCTTCGGGCTGAGAACTTGTTCCAGCGCTCGTACGCTTCCGGGCCGAAGAGCCAAAGGGCCTCCGACGCAAAGCCGAACTCCTCGATCTTGTAGCCCGCGTCATCGTAGTAGATTGCAGCAAAGCTCAGGAGGTATTTCATATCCAATATATCACGCTTCCCAAGGATGTGAAGGCGACCGTTGTCGTTGTCTCCTATCTGGGGCATCCTCCCGTTGGGCTTGAGCACATAGAGCGCAAAGTCAAACATCTTCTTAAGTTTGTCTATAAAAGTCTGCGGCAGATCAATCCCGTTCAGCCTGCACAGGACCATCGGGAAAAAGAACAATTCCAGGGCCAGGCGGTGGTAGCAGGTTGAGGCTTCAAAGTCCATGCCGTCGTCGTAAACCTGCCTCTCCATCTCCTTTATCAGCTCTGGGATGCCGAAATCCCTCCACCAGCACGCTTCTTTGAACTCTGGAAAAGTAATCCCCAGGTAGATCAGGCCCACCAGGTCCGCAATGTAGTGGTTGTTGGCGATGCCGTTGTTCTCCAGGTTTGCCATGATGTGGCGTCCATGGGCCATGAGGCTTTTCGTGAGCTTGACTAGAAACTCGTTCGTGAATGCCAGAGAGTCCTTGAAGAAGTAAAATCCCATGATCCAGTTGGCGACGCGGATGGATACATCCATGGTACAGGCCCAGTTGACGCCGAACTTAGGTGGGTTGCGATCGATCCAATCTTCAGCCTGGTGGACGAATTCTTGGGCGTACTTCTCGTCGCCTGTCAGCCAGTAGGCTTGGCCGAGAACTGCTGTGTGCTGGAACCTCGATAGCTCCCAAGGGACCTTGATGTCGGCTTCTCCATAAGGTATCTCGATCTCCTTGTAGAACTTCTTTGGGCACCACTGGTAACCTGTCTTGAAATCATGATGCCAGGGGAGGTAGCCACATGCCTCACTGCCTCCATGCTGTCCACAGAATTCATCTAGGTTGACTGGCCCTGAGCCTAGCAGGTCGAACACATGGTGACAGACCTTTTCGGCCTCTTCCACGATCTCATTCATCAGGTACGGGAACTGTCGTCGTATCATCGAGACGAGTTGCTCCCTTGCGGAGGGCTGGATGAAGAACGATGGACGCTCGCCCCTGATGGCATGCAGTACGGCTTCCATGCAGGCGAATCCCTCAAGGCTGCGAAGAAATTCTTTATCGGAGATGTGCGCTGACGAGAGCCGAGCAGCGGATTTATGCAATTTGTCTGCAGCGATTCTCAGCAGCTTAATCGCTGCCTTCTTAGCAGTAGTTCCGGGCGGAAGTTCCCGAAGCCTAGTTATATAGTAGCCGCGGTCCAACATCATAACCCCATCGTCATGGCACTTTCCTCCAGCCAGATGGAATAAGCCAAACCGGTAAGTTATATGCAGCAAGCTGCTTTAGAGCCATCTTTTCGTTTGGCTGAATCTCTCCAAATATGAACAGTGCTATTGTATATACCAAGACACCAAGAGGAATGGCTGCGGCAAGAATCACAATCTGCTTATTGCCGATTGAGTTACAGATCATGCAGACCAGGACTCCCATGACCATGCAAGCTACACCTACTCTCACCAAACACTTTATCGGAAAGATCCAGAAAAAAAGCCGGCGGGAAAACCACATCATAAGCATGAGAAGAAAAGCGTAGGAAACTGTAGTAGAAATAGCAGCCGCTCGGAACCCGAAACTCGGAACAAACGCAAAGTTGAGAACGAGGTTCAGTGCTCCTGCAGCCAAAACGCACAGCATAGATGGAGTAGTTCGCTTTTGGAGACTCAGTCCTGCTCCGAAGCGCTGGGATAGTCCCAAAAAGAATGCTCCTGCAGCCACCCAAGGCAGAACTGTAGCTCCGTCCAAATACTCCGGAGCCGCCAGGAGAGCAATGATCGGTTTTTGCAGAACGGAAAGCCCCACAACTGCTGGCAAGCAGAGGATAATGAAGTATCGAGTTCCTCGTTCGAGTAGTTGGCGCGCCGCGTCTGAGCCGTTCTGTTCCCAAACCGTGATGATCAGCGGATTAAACGCAAATGCAAATAAGGATGCAAGCAACAGGATAGTGGAATCAGCGACCTTATAACTAATCGAGTACAGACCAACCTCAAAAGAGCCACGAAAAAGCTCTATGACGTATCGGTCCGAGAGGCTCAGGATCCAGGCCGCAAGGTTTCCCAACATTAGTGGGAAGCTGTATCTGGCCATATCCTTGCTCAGTTTGAACGAAAAGTCTCCAAGCCCGAACGGAATTCCTCGTATTGCAATGGCCCATAGAAAAGGCACCGTCATGGCAGCTGCAATGATGGATCCCCACAGGAGGCCTTCTACTCCACGATTCAAGGAGACAACCAACAAGATACCGATGCCCAAGCCAGCCACGGTTTTCCAAATAGAGAAAACAGTATACCAATGAACCAACCGACGGACTCTTAGCAGGGCCTGCAGAACATTTGATACAGTCAATAATGCGAACAATAATGCGCCAAGCAACATTGCATGAGAGTGACCTACAGACATTGAGGACATCAATATGCTGGCGATGGACAATAAGGCTATTGCGGTCAAAGCAACGGAAAGCCCGAGCAGCACGAATACCGACGTGCAAAATGCTTTCAGGCTCTGCGTATCTTTGCATGATGGATAGAACCTTACAACTGCCATATCAATCCAGCCTGAAATCGCAATCAGCACTGAGACTGTTGCCAAAACCAACGTGTACTGCCCATATTCGTCTGGCGGCAGAAGCCTGCTGATCACTGGCAAAAATGCGATGCCTGCAATAGCTGGAACTATCTGTGCCGGCAAGTAGCCAAGCATATCTTTGAGGAAGAGCCGCATTCCGATGTGGGTCATATTCCTTACGGAACCTCCGATTTTCTGCACACCAGCAGTTTCGGCGTGGTGGTCTCACGAAACGGACTTGTGGAGATGTTTTCACATGGGAAACTGAATTTTGATGTCGAATGATCTTTTTTCTCATCCGTCACGTGTGAGCCTCCGCCTGGGGCACATGGGCGTTTCAATAAGGAATCTGAAGCCTTTTAAGAAATTGCTTAATATCGATCCCAGACAAATATGATTTGGGCTTTTTTCTGTAGGTAAAAATGATACGTTCCGAAGTCTCTGTGCCTTCGTGATGATCAACCTACAGGGCATCACTATGAAAGCGCTAATGCGCAAAGAAAGATTTACTATGCAATTCACCAATGAGTCATTACCCACACAATTCCGCAAAGAACCATTACTTGAAATCTCCAAAGATGCAACTTTAGTAAACAAGGTCAACTCTAGCATCCCACGCGCCATCCCATGGTCGTCTTGAGGATAATTGGCAAACACACAGATAAGTAGTTTATGTACTTCATCAAATACTATTGCCTTCCTACTGCATTTCACTTACTCTTGGCCACCAATTCTCTGTAAATACAGTCGTAATCTCGGAACTTAACATCCCACGATAGCTTTTCAGATATAGCCGTCCTTAAGGCCTGGCGATCTACATCCATACTCAATACCTTCTTTATCTTTTCCGCCAATTCTTTTGGACCATCTGTTGCAGCATTAAAGCCTTCGCCTATGTATATACCCAATTCGCGCTCCAATTCTTGTACGCTCTTATAAAAGCCTACAACAGGCGTTCCTGAAATGAGCGCTTCGCTGTAAACAAGTCCGATACCTTCCAGTCTGCTTGGCATTACGAATACATCACCTGCGTTGTAATACTTGGGAAGTTCTGCCTGAGGTTGCGGAGGTATGACTACACCTGTGATCCCTTTCGATCTAATATATTCCCGCGCAACTTTGCCCGCATTTTCTGTCGTTATAATAACAAGATTGCAGTTTGCGCATAACCATTCATCGTAGGCCACTGCTTCCATTAGGATGTCCAAGCCTTTTTTCTCGAACGGAAGATGAACACCAGAGAATATCAGAGTTTTCTTGCCCGTTAGATCAAGCTCCTTTTTAAGTTTTTCTCTTTCTAACATGGGCCACTTCTCACTGTCAATTGGGTTAAGAATTGCACTAACCATTGTTTTATCATTTATGCTAAACGTAGATAAGAGCGATTCTTTGGCAAACTCACTAACAACAATTATATACTGAACGAGATTCACCGCGCGAGAAATCCGTTCAGTTAATCGAGCCCAAGTTATGCTCCAAACACTTTCATCGAAATTATTATTGCACACTACCCCGATGCCGTGGTCGGTAACGACTATTGGAGCTAGATTATCGACAAATAGTCCGCTATATATTGAGCATTCTAAGAGGCTATGTATATGTATTACATTAGGGCGAATAGTTTTCGCAAAATCGTCTAAGCTTACCCCAATGTAGAACAAGCTAAGGAGTTCTTTAGGTTTGAATAGGTGAATAATGCTGAAAATATATTTGTATTTACGCCAATAACGTAACACTTTAATTGCTTTTAATACACCAAATAGATTATTTACGTTATTCTCCATCACGTGTATTCCATTCATCTCACCAGAAACACTAGAATTGCCTAATATGTATACATCATAGCCTTTTTTTCTAGCCTGCAAAGCCAAATCCCAGCAGTGAATGGCTATCCCACCACTCGCGATTCCACCAACCTCTGGGGGAATAGGTCCAATATACAGTATCCGCAACGGTTTCATTATTTGCCACCTTTTATTCTAAGTCCCATTTGCCAAATCACGATATGTATCTGATATAATCCACTTAAACTTGCCCATGCTTGACTGCTCGATTTTTTCAACGATTTCCCACCGAACCTGGACGGACTCACCAATAAGGATAAGCAGATCCCGGCACAACTGGTCCAGCTCCGCCTGCAGTGTCCTAAGATCTACTCCGTCCCTCGGCACGGCTCTGATTATAACTAGTTTCATATCCGTTTGAACGACCTGTGTATCCTTTATAGTCGTTAGATCTTTGAACGGATGTGTGATGATAGCTGGTGAGATCTGTGCACCCTCAGAAGTCACTATGAAATCCTCAATCCGCCCTTCAAGCTTGGCAAACACGGGGTAATAGTCCCTGCTACACTGGTTACAGACCGAAGAAATCGACTCAGAAGCAATATCAGTAGTTCTATAGCGAATAAAAGGAGTCGCATAATTCAAAAACCCAGTACCTATGATCTCCTTCGTCTCAGGATCGATTTCAGTAATTCCATATTGAGGAATACAATGGATATGATCAGTATATTCGCACTCAGATGCAAGAACCACCTTCTCAGCCATACCATAGTGCGAGAACACACGGCACTGAAATACTTCTTGAACCAACTCACGCTGCCACGGATACAAAGACTCAGATGCAAAAAGTACTGCAGTTAGAGAGAACGGTACAGTAAGCTTGTATTTCTTAATCAAAAAAGCAAAGGAGGAGATAGACCCAGGATAACCGTGCAAGAATTTTGCTCCCACGTCCTGCATCTCCTGCAAGTAATATACTGCTTTATCTTTACCTTCAATTAAAGGCGACAAGCGTAATACTCTTGCAGCCGGATCATACCATATTGGTCTATCACGGTTAACCGGCCCCCTCAGCTCGAATCGCAAATCTCCTGGCTTATAGCCCACTCTGGACCACTGGTGGCAAATGAAGGCCCATTCTTTCTCTGCAGTGTATGGATCTTCAGTGAACTGGAGCGGCTTACCAGTAGTACCACTGGTATGGTTAATTGGAAGCTTGCTGTGATCAAAGTTTTGGGCCTGCAAGGCTTCCGTTCTTGCTCTGACAGTCTCTTTGGTCAAATATGGAAGCTTTTTTAAATCATCTAAATCCTGAAAATCTCTCGGCTTCAAGCCCCTATCATCGAAGATCCCGCGGTAGTAAGGTACGTTTTCGTACGCGTGATGGAGCAGTGTGTTCAATTGATGCAACTGATACTCTTCTAATTCTTTCTTGCCCCACCATTGCGACTCCTGAAGAAAATTATAGGTATCCCAGAAAACCTTTCCGTAACGAATACATGGCGGAAGCGCCCCATAGACGTACTTAATCCCCTGGCTTATTGGGTATGGTAGTTTCTTGACCACTTCCCGCAACATCATTGTCGTGCCCCGTGGTCTACAAAAATACTTATCTCTGTGACTCTAATTAGTTCCACCAGAGAAATGGGCCACCCACTTCCATCGACCAAAGAGCTACCGAACATCTCAAGCGCCCGCAGATGGCCCTTGTCCTGATGCCCCCTCCAGCCCGCTTTGCTGCCGTGAACTCGCAGCTCTTTGAAATCATCTATGACCAAAGTCTTTCCGTCGCAATATATCTCTATGTACTCTTTTGGCATCTCGGCAGTACCCAATGCAGTGTAGATGAGAGTGCAAACTGAACCGTCGATGTACTTCAAAGTGGCCACTAAATTGTCGCGAGTGGAGACATGCTCGGTAGCGGGCGAAATGGCGCTCACGTCAATGCTCTCAACCTCAGCTCCGGTAAGGTAGTTGAAAAGGTCAAACATATGGCAAGCCTCGCCGATGATCCTCCCCCCGCCTTCATCTCCTTGTACCCAGTTGTCAAGCGGGATGTAGCCCGCATTCACACGGTACACAACCACCAGGGGATTAATTCTGGCCTTGATAATTTCTTTTGCCTTTACCGCCGCTGGCGAAAATCGGCGATTGAATCCTACTGTTAGAATAGGCTGAATATCGGCGTATCCAACTTTTGGCCTTCCTGAGGCAAAATCGTCAAGAGAAAGCCCGTAGCACGAGATAACGCTTTCGAGTTCGTCTTTCGTAAGCGCCAATGGCTTCTCACAGTATACGTGCTTCCCAGCATTCAAAGCTGCGATCACTTGTCGGGCATGGAGGTGATGCCTGGTGCATATCAAAATGGCATCTATTTCTGGATCATTCAAGACTTCCTCAAAATCCGTTGTGAAATAGTCAGCTCCGTACTGCTCAGCGGTGACTTTTGCATTGCTCCCGGTTGCACTGACAATTGCTCGGATGTGGTATAGATTGGACAGCTCCTGCAGGTTCGGCAGGTGCATACTCTTGGCAAAACTTCCTGCCCCTACAATCGCAATCCTAACTCTGTCACTTGTGGGCTTTGAACGCAAAACGACCTTTGTAGACAGTTTTTCTGTCCTCAATCGATCATCCGCAATTGGATAACGAAGCAAAACTGCTAAGGGTCTGCCCTCACCTTGCAGATCTTCATAGGCCTTAGACGCCTCATCGATATCATATTCACGCTCAATGATAGACTCTACCTTCACCTTGCCTTCTGCAATAAGCCGTAAATGTTCCTGCATGTTACGGTTCTCGGTCCAGCGCACATACGCATAGGGATACTCAAGCCCTTGTCTTTCATAACACTCGTCATAACGTCCTGGACCATATGAACAGGAGATCAATAAATCAATTTCTTTCTCATAAAAGGGTGAACGCTTCAGCCCAAGCCCCACATCACCTACTAAAATGACCTTTCCCTTCTTTCGGGTAATCTCCATTGCTTGCTGGACGATCTCGTTATTTTGGCTTGCAGCAGTGATGATAGTAGCATCTACACCATAACCACTGGTAAAGTGCAACACTTCGTTCATCATGCTTACTTCGATAGAATTGAACGCCTTGTCAGCACCTAATTCCTCCGCAAGCCTTACACGCCGGGGATCTATGTCAAAACCGATCACATGGCATCCAGATGCTCGAAGATGTTGGACTACAAGTTGTCCTAAAAGCCCCAGTCCGATGACAGCCACGATCTCACCTAAGCGGAGATCAGCACGACGAACTCCTTGCAGGGCGATAGCGCCCAATGTCATCGATGCCGCTGCTTTAAGGTCGCAATCCTCGGGCACTTTGACGACAAGGTTGCGAGGCACATGGCCGATCTCTGCATGGTTAGCAACACCTGCACCAGCACAAGCAACACGATCTCCGGGCCGAATATCCGTTATACCTTCGCCCACTTGGATTACGATGCCCGAACAGGAATATCCTAAAGGATTCCCCACATCTACTTTAGACCGTACTCGGGCCACAGTCTTTTTGACACCATGATGATGTAGATGTTCCATCAACTCCATTACTTTGTCAGGTTTCTCGATAGCACGTTTGATAAGGGATTTTCCTGCTCCCCCTATGGCACCAATTTCCGTTCCGGAACTGATCAGAGAATATGCAACCTCAACAAGGACATATCCCGGCTCAATCAATGGCACAGGCACTTCAACCACCTCAATCTGTCCCCGACGAAGTAGAACCTGTTTCATATTTTGCTGCCCCCAAAAAATATAAAACTAGTTAGTCTTTGATCGGCGTCAAGCACATCACGTGTATCGATCACAGGACAGTGAATATTATCCAAGCATAGTTTTTTAAAGGCTGTATGATCGGTTAATATCAAAATTGCATCTGAACCAGATAATGCAGCCTCAATGGTGGAAACTTGCTCAGGGATTGTTTTCAGGGGCACAAGCGGATCATATGCTCGCAATTCAAAATCTTCCGCTCGCAATAACTCGATCACTTTAATGGCCGGACTCTCGCGGATATCGTCTACATCTCCTTTATAGGTCAAACCAAGACAAGCGATCACCGGTCTTTTAACTCCCATCACGGCCTGCTTCACCATCTTTGCCACATAGTTTGGCATACCGTCGTTCACTTGCCTTGTGGTTTGGATGAGTGGCGTCACATCTGGCGCAGCTTGAACGATGAACCAAGGGTCCACGGCGATACAGTGGCCACCTACGCCAGGGCCAGGCTTCAGGATGTTTACTCTGGGGTGACGATTAGCTAGTTCAATCGCTTCCCATATATTGATCCTCACTTTCTCTGCAACCAAGGCGAACTCATTGGCCAAAGCGATGTTCACATCTCGGTAGGTGTTCTCCATCAGTTTCACCATCTCTGCAGTAGTAGTATCCGCGAGGAAGATCCCTCCTTCCACGAATGAGGCGTAGAGATCCTTCGCCATCTTAGCCGCTGCTCGATCAACGCCGCCGATCACACGGTCGTTGTGCACCAGTTCTTTCAGGATGCTGCCGGGAAGCACTCTCTCAGGACAATGGGCAACATAAAGTGAGCCTCTTGGGTTGGCTTCTCCGCGGCTAACCACAAGTCCGGAGCGCTCTAAGATCGGCACCAGAATGTCCTCAGTCGTGCGGGGTGGGACAGTTGATTCTAGGATGGCCAGATTTCCAGGTTGGAGGAAGGGAACTATGGATTCAGCTGCTGAAATCACATAACTCAAGTCACACTTTTTATCATCCTTAGTAAAGGGGGTAGGTACAGCTATGATAAAGGCGTCCGCATAATCTGGTTTGAGACTGGCGATCAGGTTACTGCTCTTCACTGCCGTCTGGGCCAGCGTCTTAATACCCGGCTCCTGGATATGCACATCCTCATTATTCAGAAGCTCCACTACACTCTCTTTGACGTCAACCCCTAGGACTTTAAAGCCGTGGGTGGCGAACATGGCCGCCGTAGGCAAACCGATATAACCCAGTCCTAAGACGCATATATTCTTCATATTTCCTCCTATGATGCGATGCGGAAAATAACCGTACCCTTACCAATATAACGTTACGAGTCCGAACACTGAACGTAGGCTGCCTCATAGGACCCGGCCAAGCCCAAGTCATCTGGTGCAACACCCCGGCTCAGCGCCACGTAATAGGGACTCACGGCCTGCAAAGCGTAGCATACACATAGGATTGGCCACTAAATGAGACCATAGCCTTCACAATGCGAATGCAGCCCTCTATCTGATAAACTGGACGGAGACCTTGGGCTTCTACAAATTCAACGACCAACGTTCGTGGCCGCTCTTGCATGGTCATCATTGCACACCTCTGACGTTAAGATGGCTCCAAGGCTTGATTGACTCCCCGAGCAGCGTTCCTACAATTCGTTCCGCCGCATGCCCATCGCCGTATGGATTCACCGCTTGGGACATCTGCTCATAAGCTTCGGCATCTTCCAACAGCCGCATCGTTTCCGCTGCGATACGCGTCCGGTCCACCCCAATCACCCTCACCGTCCCTGCTTCCACTGCCTCGGGCCGCTCGGTCACCTCTCGTAGTACCAGTGTCGGCACCCCCAGCGACGGTGCTTCTTCTTGAATGCCACCTGAGTCAGTCAGCACCAGGTAGGATCGCTTCATAATGTGCACCAGATGCAAGTAGTCCTGGGGTGGGATCAGGGTGATGTTGGGCACATCCCCCAACAGACGATGCACAGTCTCCCATACGTTTGGATTCATGTGCACAGAGTATACGATGCGGACATCGCGATCACACTGAAGCGCGATCTCCCGCAGGGCCTGGCATATGTTCCCCAAGGGTTGGCCAAAGTTCTCCCGCCTATGGGCGGTCACCAGGATGAGACGAGGTGATGTCGAATTCTCCTCTGGATTTTTATATGCATCTCTCACCGTCGTCCCACCGATACCCAAGCTCGTCAAGAACTCTCTAACTTCTGGCGTTGGGGGCAGCGTGGCTGCCCAATGCAACGCGTCAATTACGGGATTGCCAGTTACGATGATGCACTTCTCGAGCACGCCTTCATGCAGAAGGTTCTCCCGGGCCCGTTCGGTGGGTGCAAAATGGAGGTCGGCGATGACGCCAGCCACCCGACGATTGATCTCCTCTGGGAAAGGCCGCCACTTGTCGTTGGTACGTAGCCCAGCCTCCACGTGCCCCACTTTCACATGGGCGTAGAATGCGGCCAAGGAGGCCGCGGCCACCGTTGTCGTGTCACCTTGCACCAGCACCCAGTCGGGCTTTTCTTTTTTTAGGATAGACTCCAGTCGGGCCAAGACGGCGGAGGCCACTTGGGTAGGCGTCTGATTTTCCTCCATTAAATTCAGGTCGTATTCGGGCCTGATGCCAAAGAGATGTAGCACCTGGTCCAACATCTGGCGATGTTGAGCGGTGACGCAGACCAACGACTGCAGGCCACTGCCAGCTGACTGTCGTTGGAGTTCACGTATAACAGGGGCTAATTTGATGGCTTCGGGCCTGGTTCCGAATATGGTTAGAATCTTCATGAAATTTCGCCCCAGTTAACTCTGGAATTAGGCGCTCGGAACTTACATTTGCTGAATAGATCACTCGGCCAGCGAACTGGCGGGGCGAA
>Ga0074195_1003229_pt1 | contig 15887 bp, 15 predicted proteins | sample EPASupsiteHSE623_FD_64525 | JGI IMG/M metagenome (GOLD analysis project Ga0074195, IMG submission 64525) | Bioremediated contaminated groundwater from EPA Superfund site, New Mexico - Sample HSE6-23 | ecosystem: Environmental > Aquatic > Deep subsurface > Groundwater > Contaminated ...
TTGTATTTTTTGTAAAAAGAAAAAGAAAATTTGTTGTATTCACCTTGTTAGGCCGGATGATGCCAAAATAATCAAATGTTGGGATGATCGGCAGAGCCGCGACAAGAAACTCTGGGGTATGACCAGCTGGAAGCAGACTGATATTTATAGATTTATACCGGATTTCAGCCCCAACTACTTTAAAAAATCAAAAGAGAAGCCAATATGATACCGGCTTTACGTATCGTAAATATTTTGCTTGGCTTACTGGCTTTGAGTGGGCTATTAATCACCGGCAGTGGCTGCAGTGGCAGTGAAGAAAAAATTGATGATACTCCTTACGTTGTGGACTATACTAAAATATTCAGGTCCTATACTTTTTATTCAATAGACGCTGGTGGTTTGCCTGCGGATGAATGCAGTGTCTTCACTACCAATACTCCCATTATTTACTTTACATGGCAGCCACGCTCATTGGATGTATGCTGTGCGGCTACGCTAGTAATCTGGTATTTTGAGGGAGAGGAGATACAGCATCTCTCTCTTATGGATTCATCTACTTGTGTGCATACTGCCTCTTTAGAAAAACCGGAAGGTGGGTTTGAGGCAGGTAATTATCAGGTCGCTCTTTACATAGGCATAAGTGAATATTTGCGATTGGATTTTATGGTTAAATAGGAAATCCAATCGCACCCATGTGGGTGCGTGGATTGAAACGTTCAATTGACAATTTATAATCTGATTAAAAAAGGTCTGCCTTCATATAAGCTGGGGAATAAGCGGGTGTTCATAAAAGAGGATCTGGTTAACTGGGTAAAATCCCAGAAATCGTAATCCGGGAATTTTCCGGTATTTTTATTCGCAGAAAATACTTAATGAAAAATTAGGGCATTCTACCGAAATAGTGTTATAAAATAATATATTTTACGCCGAAAACATACGTGTTTTCCTGTATATTTGTCATATTTGTCATATGGTTATAAATGACAGCAGGCTGTTTATAGCATTTAAATCACTTTAAGTATTCTCCTGATTATCTTTTTCAAACTGTATGTGTTGTTTAAAGAAATTAGAGACAGAATTTTGGACAGAATTAATAGGAATTTCTCCCTGGATCTCAATATTATCTGCTAAGTTATTATCATTATCATGTATTTTAATTTTTAGATATGTTTGTTCGGGCATTGGCTTTACCATATCCAACTTATCCACAGCTTCTCTGAGTGCGTTAGGTCTTATACCCAGATACACAGAAGTTGTTTGGAGGCTTTCGTGTCCTAATAATGCCTGTACAGAAGTAAGGGCGGCGCCTTTTTCTAATAATTGCTCAGCATATGAATGGCGTAACTGGTGGGGGTGAATTTTAACTCCGGCTTTCTTGCTCCAAGTGGAAAGTTTATCAGTAATCGATCTGCTGGTAAGATTAAATAAGCTATCAGAAGGCTGTTTATCTGCCAAAAAGCTGATAAGTTTTGAGATTAGACTTAAAGGTATAGGCACAGCTCTGTCTTTCATCCCTTTACCTTGTCGAACGAACACAGTTCTTTTCTCGAGGTGTATATCGCTCACTTTAAGGTTGGCTAATTCACTCCGTCTCAAACCGGTCATTTGGGCGAAGCGTATTAACATCTCATCCCGGGCAATGGTATCTTTATGATTGTGTTTGCAAGTAATAGCCTCAACAAGTTTTTCAATATCAGCAGGCTCAACATATTCCGGCAGGTGCTTGGGTTTTTTAACTTTAACATCCAACCCTTCGCCATACCAATCCATGAACCCGCGTATTATACCGGTATAACGGAAAATGGTAGCCTGGGCTCGATGGGTATACAGACCTAAAAACTTCAGGGCTAATGCTTGGGATGGTGGCATGCCGCCTAAGAAAGCCTGGAATTTATCAAGCAAGGCTTTGTACTGGAGATATTGATTTGGCGTTATCCGGATTTTTAGCAGGTCATAGTAGCCGGTGAAGAGTTCATCAGTGGTTAAATTTTTATGCGAAAGTCGGCGTTTTGTCTTCTCGTCCAATAAGGCCTCCAGAATTTCCATCACGTTTGGAAAATCGGGCTTTTGTATTTGAGACAGGACATTGGATGGTGGAGCTGGGGTATCAATAGGTAGAACTCTTAAGGATTTCGATTTGACTTTCAGCCTTAGCATTTAGCCTTCAAATATAAAAGCAAGTAGAACTCACGGCTTTACTTATAATACGCGAGCACAGCTTCCTCAGTGACGGTTATCTGTCTGCTTTCAAGGTCCCTGATTCTTGTCTCGCAAAGGAGTTTCATTAAGCAGCATTTCTTCTCATTTGCGGTTGCGTGGTGAAGAAGTCTGTGACAGTTCGGACAAAGTGCAACGATATTTGCTTGGTTATCCAATGCAAACTCGAAGTCAGGTTGATATTTGAGCGGTACTAAATGATGGGCTTCCATGTAGTTGTTGCCTGAAGATTTCGAAGTGAAGGTCGTATGATTGTTATCAACTTCGCAAGCGTAACCTGCTTGAGCAAGACAATAAGCTGCCAATTCCGGACGAGTGACCAATTTACGATGTCCGTTTTCATCTTTGTACTCTGGTTTTCGAACCTTCTCTGAAGGAGTTCGTGGAGTGGCCTTCTGCACTTGTGTCTGATAACTTTCGTCTGGTTCATATTCGGTGAAACGATCAGCTAATTTGGCAAATATATCAGGGGCAATAGGGGTCACTTTTGCCGCATAGGAGCGAAGGTGGGAACCTACGTCAGTGCCTTGAACGTTGATACCTTTTAAGATTCTCAATAATTGTTTTGATGGAATTCCCTGCTCATCGCCAGCGATCAATGTTGCCTCTGCAATCTTTAGGAATCCGAATTCATCTGGGCCTTCTGGTGGGCTTATTTTACTATCAATGCGGATTATTGCCACGACACCTTTAGCGCCAGCCTCCTTGTTGTTTGGATCTTTGGCTCGCCCTACCTCATATACTGCAACTTCGTCGTTATGCTTCAATGTGTCACCGGAGTTCTTAAAACGTGTCCCAACCCATACTCCATGCTCCTTATATCTTAAAACTTTAGGGTCTTGAGTTGTGAGCCAATACGACATGTTTCCTCCGTTCCGTGTCTAAGCATTATCTGTGGTACGGCGTGCTTCGACTTATTATTTTCGAGGCGATTCTCTCTCATCCAATCGCTTCATCAACAGACTTGCCAGTCCCAGGTATTCCAGAGTTTTGTAAGGATCTTTTTGTGCCACCGCGTCATGGGCTTTTGGATTACGTATTCCCAACATCGCGCCCATGTAGATGAATTTGAATCCCTCCTGTTCATCCTTATCAGATTGAGACTCAAGCGCATTCAGCCTGATAGCCGGCAACACTTCGCCAAAAGCATTTGCCATCAGATCCTTGCCATCTTTGTTCTTCATCCCTGATATTTGTTTGACTTCAATGTTGACTCTTTTGAAAGCTTCGAAGATAGATTGGGCGTAATGGCCAGACGCAAGGAGCGATCGGCTGCTTTCTACAATAGTTGGATGGATGCCAAGCTGGTCAAACAGATCCAGTGGGTCAATTGCGGAATTCGACGAAATGGCGGCCAGAGTATCGTCGAGGATAACCGCTTCCAAAGGTGAAAACCCATTCTCCTCTCCAGCACTGACGGTCTGCCCTTCGTTAGTCCACCACTCAAGCATGCGCAAGCGTAATTCCCGCTGTAAGGCCGTGAAGTTTGTACTATCGACTGCCTGAAGAGCCTGAGAATACCTTTCCAATAACCAAGCCGTGAACAAGAAATCGGTTCGGTCCATTCGACTCACACTGATATCTGGATACAGATGTTTGAATGAGTCCCGGGCGGCGTCTAATTCGCCGATTTCAATAGCGGCGGCGATAAACAATACCGACCTCATAGGCCTAGCTTCATCTTTTCGCCCCAAAAGTGCTGTCACACGCGAAGCGATTTCGTTCTTCGCGGCATCTTCCTTTGAGGTCGAGATACCGATTGCGAGAGCATAAACACATTCCGGACTGTTAAAGATTGAGAACCTGCTAGGGCCTTTGTTCTCACGTTCAGCGAAGCGTAAGATAGCTTTGCCAACTTTTGAGGCAACCTTATCAGCTGTTGATATATGCTTCTCATTCCGCAATAAGGCACTGTATAAACTTGCGGTAGCCGTTTCACGACTTCCATCATATTCAACAGCTTCGGCCGACGCCTTCAATGCTTCTGTGACCTCTGAGATGACCGCCCTATCCGGCCGCTCATGACGCGATAGCACAACACCGGCTAACGCATTCACAAAGGCATCATGCCATAACTCCACAGGACTCCGCTTCCGTATGAAGTTACGGTGGTGCTGGTCATGGATTTCTTTTATAGGAACCATGCTTTGTCCAACAATCTGGTATTCGCGACGATTTCGTTCCACCGCGCTGGGGTATCCAACTCTGCAATGAGCCGGGCGATAAGGTAAGGATAATATATTGTGACAGGGATCGCTTTGGAACCAAAACCGCGCCAGTTGACGAAGCTGAATTGGTAGACCTGCTGCAACAACCGCGGGAACTCATCGAAACTCATAGTAGATTCACGGTCCATTGTAACTTCCACCACGCCCGGTTCACCGCCGTAGCCAACATTGCAAATGAGCAGCGCCTGCCTGCGTCCCAGATTCACCTGGAGACCTTGAGGCGCTGCGTAGTTTCCCGCACCGCCATCAAACGGGAAGTAGCTCGAATCACTGTTCAAGTGCAACAATGCGTAGGGAATGTCCAAACCAGATGACTTGATAGCCGAGCTAACAGCCCTTACTTCCTTGGATCCCGTCCGTTTGTGAAAATGAATGACCAGTGACTTTGGCTGCCCGAAGAGATTTTGATATTCTTCAACGGCCTCTTGTACCAATACCCCTAATCCAGCTTCATACTCATCCCATTGACGCACTGGTGACTTAGAATGATATAGCACATAGTCGCCATTCTCCTTGAAGATAGTTGTGAAGCCGACAAGGACGTTTCTTTTCTTGTCGATGGCGCGGCTCATACCGAGAACTACTTCAGACCGGTCTGTGCCCTCGATAACCCACGGAGTCCCTCCAACCTTCGCATATGAAGCGAGGGCAATATTAGGATAAATCCACTGGACTTGGTCAGTCGGTTTATCCAACGTTTGGCGGTTGATAACCTGGCAAGGGACCCCGCTCCCTAGCAAAAGCGCCTTCGCCTTGGAATATGACGGCTGTGAATATTTGTCCACAATGACGAAAGCAATGTCCGGATCTGCTTGCACTGCTTCACGCAGCTTCTGGTCAAAATCTGCCGTGTTGTTTTTCGCAAGTAAGAAATTCGAGGACTCAAGCCCGATGCGTATTAGTCTCGAAAAGCCGGGGTATCCCTCCACCCCATCACATAGACGCTCCCGAAAGGATGAGGCAACGTTCACGCTCTTCTCATCGGTGATAATTGCCATCTTAATCTTAGGTTTCGAGAACAGATTCTTGTCATAAGGCCCATAAATGCGCAGACCGCGCCGCGAGTCGCTCTCGATTGCTGATGCCAGAGAATAGTCGAATTTAAGTTTTGGCTTTACCAGTTCCTGTCCATAAAATGTGAAACTACCCACAGACCTCTCCCTATTCCTGCAATATAACTCGTGTTGGCTCCGGGCTGATGCGAAACGAACTTCCACCAACTGAGAATTCTCCCGCCTCTGCCAACAATGCTAGCGTGCGTTCCACCTTCGCCTTGAAGGACTCACGGTTCCTTTTTCGGTAAGGAGTGAGCATGCCTATTTTGACCATGACCTCCGAAATAATGCCCGAAGCAGCGGAGGTTGCTTGTACATTAGCGAATTGTCTTATCTCGCCAAAGTTCGCTGGATTACCGTTCATTTCAAGCCGATACCACGGATCAATAACGAGACCGTAAACTAAGTCTTCGCCCAGAGGGTCTCTGAAGAAGCTGGAGCGCAGCATGTAGCCAGGAACAATGCGAATTTGCCTGAGGCTGACTGCGATGGCGCGCTCTGGATGGTACACGCGGTGCCTTATTCGACTACGTTCTGTGTGGTATCCCAATTCCTCAAGCCTATCCAGGAACCCATCTATCATTACTCTCGCGACCAGGTCTGGATTCTTCAGCACTTCTGAGTCTGGCGTAATGAAACCAAGCACAGTCAGGTCTTCACTTCCAGCACCGTACCCAAACACTGTCGAGCCAATCTGATGGACGTGCGCCCTTAGACGAGGACGAAGTTCGTTGGCCGAGCCGGCGGAGTTGACGTCAGCACAGAAGACGCCGGCTTTATCAAAGTTTTCTACTTCAACTTGAAAGAAATTTGTGTATATGCCAGGATCAATTCTATCTCCCATCTATCCCCCTAGGAATTTGGTAGCGGGACGCTTTCCCTTCGCGGATAAGACGTTTCACCGTTTCAGGATGTATCTTGGACATTTTGGAAGTTTCTGTCACATCAACCCTCACCTTAGGATTCATATTCACTGAAGGCCTTTGCGTCTAAGCAGGTGGCTATTCTGCGCATAGGCAGGATATTTCTCGTAAACCGTGTTAAGTAAGGCGTTGTGGTCAAGGTCTCCATAGGCATCAATGATGGCAGTTACGTCCTGACGGAGGTCTTCGGGCAGTTCAATCAACGCCTCAGCTGCTTTCTTAGGATTCGCCAAAGAGATTCGCACCTTGTTCTCGTCAACGTTGTCGGCAATTGCTACCAAGCCCTCTTCTTTCAGTCTTTCAAGATCTGCGTAGAGCTCCTTAGCGAAAGGACCATAGTGATAGGGAATAAATTCATAAAGGCGAGGTTTGCTTGCTCCTTCCATCTGAAGGATGAATGCGTACTTCATGAGCGCCGTGACAAAGACCTCTACCGAATTCCTTGCTTTGTGGTTTATTCTGTTGATCTTCTCTCTGATTAGTGCCAGCACTAGCAGGCGCGGTAGCTTTTCATGCAGTTTGACTTGTTCTGCGATCCAATCAGCGTTGGCTGTTTCCCATTTGGCAGTCAGTTCACCGGTAAAAGACTGATATAATAAACTAGTAAAAGAGCTGTAGGAAAATTGTGACCCAGCTTTCAGCTTTTTAACTAACTCCATCCACTGGTTCACTTGCATGCAGAAAGACCTCTGCAGCGGAAGAGGTGGAACAATCATAATCTCTTGTTTGATAAGGTCAGGCCCGAACCTTGGCATCTTTGTTCCTTGCGATTTCTGAACGGCGGCAGACACGAAAAAAGGAAGACGAAGGTATATAGCCAAGAATTCACGCAACAGTTTCTGACCTGGGCGGATAGGCACTAGTTCTGAACTACAGATTCCATTTGTATGCGGGAGCACCACCTTATTAAGATAGGGACGAAGCTTGCAGTAGAGTATGTGTTCTGATGTGAAGAGGTGCTTTGAACTGCCGAGGTCATGCCCTACTGTCGGGTGTGGTCCTGTGTAATCGCCAGTTTCTGATTCTATGTGTTCCGGAGCCATATAAGGGTAAACCTCTTCAGGCTCTGGTTTTACCTGAGCTGTGTCGAAAAATACAAGGCTGCCGATAGGTTCTCTCGGCCAATTTTTAGGATTGACTACGGGATCACCGAACATTTCAAGAAAGAGCGCAGGTAAAATAGTGTGAGCCGACTCCAATGCTTTTTTACGCTTGTGCTGAATGTCATCAGCCTTCCGAAGGATCTGCACAATCCGCTCTTGTACAGGAAAAGGTGGCAGAGGCACGAACTGTTCATATACTCGATCGCGGTTCAAACCTGGCTTAGTAGTGGTATCAATGAATCTTCGTGGGTCTAACCATTTCAATAAGTAGTATACAAACTCTATGGACTCAATCTTTCGGTTCTTCGTAACTACATAGTAAGCGGTGTCTATTGGCCACGACTTCGGCTCAGCAAGCGTGACTTCTCCTGCACTTCCTTTTCTTCCAACAACTATTGAGGGATCCTCTATGAAATAGAGGTGAGCTCGTCCAACGATACCGTTCGAGCCGTATACTGGATATGGTCCAGGGAGCCGTCGCTTCTCAGGAAATGCTTTGCCATACTCAAGCGTAAGGATCTCACCAAGTCGTAATTGTTTCCACTCAAGGGATCGTTTTTTTTGTTCGTTCATTTTATTCATGTTTCATCATTATTCCAGCCGAGGACATTCCCGGCACGATCAAGAAACTTGGTTGTAGTATCGGGGCTCAGAGAGTGTGTTGCCCCATCTTCGCAAATCAGCCAGACAACTTGAGGCATTTTAAGGCAGGGTCGAAGAACTCGCCACATGGACAAATAATTATTCCAAGCGTCAGCTCGCTTCTTATGCTCATTCATGGCTGCAAAGCTTGGCTGATTTAGTTTTGCTTTTTCTCTGGCAAGCGAGGCAAAGACAAACGCATGTACTTGATTGTTATTGATAGCCTTCCGCGCTTTACCAGAGTAGTCCAGATGTTCCTGGAGCCTCCGAATTATTCTTCTTGGTGGCCTGCTTTCATACAGGCCCTCGTGCCAGAATAGCACTTCACGACTTTCCAGCCTTCTACCGTTCTTAGACGAAAGTACAAATATCACGCACGGCTCGTTGACAGTACAGGCAACCGTTTGGGCGTCTTTAAGAATTCGGCGCCATGTTGCAGAGGAGTTGAGTTGAACACCACCGAGTTCTCGTAAATTAGGGGAGACTCTAGAAGGTAGATCGCAACCATAACGGGAAGGAATTATTGGAGTTGGTTGTTCAAAGCATCCGGAGGGAAAATTTTGTGCCAGCCAGTCTAAAGCGATATCCTTTAGGTAGATACGATTGGCCTCTGGCAAGGCATCAGCCAGTTGCAAGTCATTCGTAATAAACATTGTGTGCTCATTTGCCAAGCTGGTCGCACCAATCAGGGCATCCGGTGTCTTAAGACTAATCCGATTATCCACCACATAGTTGCCTCTGAGGCGACCAGCGGCACGTGCTACTGCTCCATTTACATCAAGAATCTCGAAATGACGGTTAATAATCGCCAGAAGATCGAGTTCCGGGTCGTAACCTGTACTGTAACGATTAGTAAAATGGACATGGGCTAGAAGTTCAGAAACAACGACGGTGCTAATGTAAAGCTCGATTTCCCCCTTCACTCCAGCACGAAAAACAGGATCTAAGCAATCTGCCCATGGCTGCACTGGCGGGTTGCTGATGTAATATTGGACACAATTCGTATCCAACGCTACTTTCGGCTTTCCCGTTGTAGTTGTATGAATAGTCTCTTCAAGACGCTGTGTTGCACTCACCATTTGTATATTATTCCACGCCTGATTTCTCGAACCTAACCGACCCCTTAAGCCCTTCTACCGAGGTTGGCACTGTCACCAGTGTCAAAAGGTCCTGCAAATCAGCATTTATTTCTTCTTCAAGATCCAGCAAGCGGTTGATGAGGACTTCAGGTTTTTCATGTTCTATGGATTCGGCTTGGTGTGGGTTGTAGCGTCCTGCCGTGAGGCTATAATCCGTTTTACGGATATCTTCAACACCAGCCCACCAGGATTTGGCACTTACAAAATCTGCGAGATTATCGGATTTAAGGATTGCCAGGACACCGCCGTTCTTTTCATGTCGCCAATTATAAGGCCACATGGATATCAAATTCTGCAAATCGCCATCTGTAGCGAAGTCTGGTAGAGGTCGGCGAGTCGCTCCCAGATCCCGGCCGTCACTTTCGATACGGTAAAACCACACGTTGGAAGTTCGCTTATCTTCCTTGCCCAACGGTCGACGAAAGACCACTACGCTGGTCTTGGCGCCGCTATATGGATTGAATACACCGTTGGGGAGGCTGATCACAGCCAGCACCTCGAATTGTTCAACCAGACGGCGGCATATCTTCCGAAGCATGCTCTTCGAGTCAAAGAGGAGCCCTTCCTTTAGCACAACTGCGGCCCTTCCACCTGGTCTGAGGGCATTCATCATGTGCTGAATGAAAAGCGCCTCATACAGCTTGATGTGGAACTCAAATTGTGCCAAGCGCTCTTGCTTGGTGGGGCCGAACGGGGGATTTGCCAGGATGACGTCGTATTTGCTCTTGTGCAGGTCTTGAGCTCTGTTCGACAAACTGTCATCATTCTGGAGTTGGCTCGATCCATCGCGGTGAAGAATCATGTTCATCAGGGCTAGCTTGAAGACAAGAGGGACATGCTCTACGCCGAAGAGGTGTTTTTCCTTCAATTGCCGAAACAGCCGTTCCTGCTCGACAGCCGACGTTTGCTTTCGCTTGATCTGGGCGATAACATGCTCAAAAGCGCGGACGATAAAGCCACCTGTCCCGCAAGCTGGGTCGTAGATAGTTTCACCAATTTGGGGGTCCACTATTTGGACCATACGGTCTACTATGTGCCGAGGTGTGAAATATTCTGCGAACTCTTTGTTCTGTCCGAATTGCTGCAACAGGTATTCGTAAGCGCGCCCGAAAATGTCAAAGCGCTCTCCGGTGTCGCCAACCTCCTTCGACATGATATCCCGCAAATTTAACTCTAATAGGCGGGAGGCCAGTGCTCGGACTGTTGTCGTATAGCGAAGTCGAAAAACCGTGTCTCTGAACAGTCGCTGGACATCGCGAGCGGTGGGATGCTTGGATTCTCTGGTGGCAAGGTCTATAAACATCTGTCGGCAAAAAGCGATAGAGTCTTCATACCCCTTTGCCTTTGCGTAACCGTCTGGATCTGCCGCCCAATTATGGAACCTATAGATTTCAGGTATGAGTTGTTCACTATCTGGCCGTTTCTTTCCTCCCAGAGCCTCTTCTTCCTCAGTGGCAATCTCATCCCACAGCTTAAGAAACAAAAAAAGGCTAAAGGTTTCAAGGCGTTCTGTAGAGTGGAGAGCATCGTCGCGAAAAACGTTAGCGACTTGCCACAATTCCTCACCGAATTGATTGAAATCGACAGTTTGAGTCATTTTAGTCCTCCTCAACGGGCGCGTTAGCTGAGCCAACATGAAGAGCCAACGCGGCATCAGCCAAGGTAACTAGCTTATCGACGGACCCAAAGAGCCTCTTTATTCTCAATATTCCACCAGCCTGATCAAGCCACTGACTCCGAAGGATTTGAGCTGGCAAGATATCTGGATTGGCTCTTTTGAAATCACAGACCATCAAAACCATGTGACGCTGCTCGCCACTCAGGTTATTCTGGAGCGCCCACTTTTCAAACTCTCTGCGATCCCTTAATGTCTGGAGATCTGCCTCGCCTGTAGCAACTGCTATGAAATCCTCAAGAGTACCTTCCGGTTCGCCATATAGATCCCTTAATGATGCGAGATCGAAACCCATAGTCGCTAAGAACGCGTGGTCTGGTACTCCAGCACTCTTGAAATATCGCCAACATAAGATTGTTTGGGCGAAGCGCTGTTTCAATCCTTCACGCTCCATCCCACCTTTCAGCTGAGCCTCAACTTGGCGACGAAGCTCTTCAAGAACAGCTGGCGAGATGGTTTCGGAAAAGACCAGGCGGACAGGGACATCGGCGATGATCATCTGCTGCTCGCTACCGACTTTCTCTTCTACTACTGTGCCCTTACCGGCATGGCTCTCGGTGTCTCGTTCGTGTTCAATAATCTCCTCTTCCTGCTGCTCAACAGGCTCATCCACCACACCAGGCGTGTCATTAGTGATGGCCGGCTCCAAGCGCGTCAGATCGACGAAATCGACGAGTTTATAAAACTCCTTACCTGTGTCCTGGCACTTGCGTGTCCCGCGACCTTTCATTTGGACATAGAGGACTTTAGATTTAGTAGGCCTAGCCATGAGAAGTACTTCAACGTCCGGAGCATCTATGCCTGTGTCTAACATACCGACTCCTACAAGGACAATGGGACGAGGAGCCATGTTGGGATCTTCGTGGGCTTGCGTAATTATCGCCCTACATTCGGCAGAGTCAGTGACCTTTTGGAACTCTTCAATAAGCTCGCTGGCTCCGGGCATCTCGTTGTGGACTGCAACGATGAATTTTTCAGCAGCCGCGTCATTAGGAGGCAGGTTGTTACGCCGATTATATTCTTCAATAAGCGCATATCGCAGATTCTTGGCATGGGCGATCGATGCTGCGAAGACAATGGTCTTTCGTGGCTGGCGCGTTCCTAGTATATCTTCAAAGTACTTTTCGGCAATCAACCGGTTTCGCTGGGGTACATCTACGGCACGACCTAGTTGCTCAGGCTCGAAATCGAACCCCATATCGTGTACGCCTTCGAGGTCAACGTTTGTGTGAAATTTGTGATGGATACATTGGGCTAGACGCTCCCACTCCGGCACTTCAGGATTTGATTCGCCCTGCCGAATCGTGTACCGGTAGATAGGGCCTCGGTATTGACCTGGATCGGTGAAGAAACGGTCAGTGTTGACAGTCTCTTTGTCTGCCGGGGTTGCAGTGAGGCCGAGTAAGATTGCCCCACCTTGCGCGAAGTGATCTAAGACTCCGTACCAGTCGCCGAAATAAGATCGGTGGCACTCGTCTAGAACAACCAATTGGAAATGGTCGGACGGATAGCCAAGGAACTTGCTGCGGACAGCTAAGTGCTGCACTGTGGTTACTAGGATGTCACGGTGCTTGTCCTCGTTAGAACCAGCACCCCTCTCGATATTGAAGTTATCGCCAAGGTGGGTCTTGAATCTCCTGACTGCCTGTCCCGCCAAAGCGTCGCGGTCTACTAGAAACAGCGCTCGACGAATCAAACCCACAGACCACAGCTTGGCAATCACACCGGCCGCAGTTATGGTCTTGCCTGTCCCGGTGGCCATTTGTAAATACATTCGACGACGTCCTGCCTGGGCTCCTGCCAAGACCTGCGATACTGCAACACGCTGGTAGTCACGAAGTGTGCCATGGAGTTCCATAGCTTGGGGACGGAAGAACTCGCCGAACTCTGCCGGCGTGGGGAATAAGCTTATGCGTTCAGGAAGCGTATTCGCCTTCAAATTCTGGCGAAGGTAAGTCCTCCCATCGGTCGAAAAGAGTAGGTGCACATCATGGCCTGTGTTCCTTTTATAAGCTCTTGCGTATTGCTTAGCCTGTTCTAGGGCTGCCCAAAGGTCCTTGCCGGGCTTCTTAGCCTCCAGGATCGACACGACCTTATTCTCGAGGAGGAAGACTCTATCAGCCTCTTCACCGTCGAGATGATCCCGCCAGCGTTTGCGAGTGGAAGAAAAGTCAGTGAGGTTCCATCCGCGCTCTCTCAAGTGTTCTTCAACGAGAACTTCTATATCAGCTTCACTAATCGCAGTCATGAGAGTCCCTTCTATTAGACTTGTCCGCGCCTTGCCTACCTATATTGGCGCATTCGTCTGTCTTTTTGATTACTTCTTTTGGTAGGATTTCTCTAACCATTGGTCGATTGCTTCTTTCGAGAAACGCCAATGACGGCCAATCTTATTAGCTGGGATCTTGCCTTCGCGGACAAGCTTGTACACAGTCGACTTGGGAATCTTTAGGTAGTCAGATATTTCGTCTATTGTTAACACAGGTCCAGGCTTATTCTCAGACATTCCATTTCTCCGAGCATTCGTCCATGTGAGTAATTTACAATTATTGATAGTTGCTGTCAAGTGCTGCTAGCAATGAACAAAAAAGGGGCCCCAGGATTCTTCCCGGGTCCCCTTTTTAGCGGAAGCTCAACGCGTTAGAATTCAAACAGCGCCGGCTGTTCCTCTTTTCTTTTAGCTACTTCTTCTTTCTTTTGCTGGTGTCTCTCAGTTCGCTCTGATTCCTGCCTTGCCGTTGTACGCTGCCGATAGAGCCATTCCTTGAGCCGTTTCAAGTCGTCCGTCTGCTGGGCAGTGAGTGAGTCTATCCGAATGTCATCCGGTAAATCACCCTTCTGCCAGCGCCGATATGTCATGCCAGCTACATAAAGGTAAACCTGGCTCCAATCACCGTCCATCGGCGCGGTAAGCGATGCTGTGTTGAGATAAGCACATGCTTCGGCGTCGGTACCGGTTGGCTGTTCTCCCTTAGTTTCCTTCATGTTCTCAACTAATCGCTCAAGGACAATGGCGTTCTTTAGCCATTGAGGAAGATTATCGCCCCAGCCACCAGGGTAAACAATGATGGGATCTGTTAGAGTTCCGACTAGTTCACCTATCATCGAGTTATTGTTTTTGGACATAATTCTCCTTTTTCCGGTATAGTTACCCCTTCAATATTTGGGATTTGGGCTTCTAGTCCTTGAATCTGGTTATGTGTAGGCAGGCATAATGTGACCTGAAGTTGTCTATCGGGCTTTCCCAGAAGCCATTGCGGAAGTCCAGCAGATAGTGCCAGTAACCCTGGTATTCCTGTTCCCGAATGGCTACCAGGTAATCGGTGAAAACCCTGACGGCTGCCGATTTACTTCCCCAAAGCACAATCACGCTGGGGATATAGTTTTGGTCGCTCTTTAACCTGATAGGATGCCATTCCAGTTGAAGCCGTTGTAGTTTCAGGTTATCCAGCCAGAAGTGGCGTCCGCCGGAGTCATAGGAGCCGATATAGATATCCTTCCCTTCCAGCTCTTCCAGTATCTCCATCAGGCGCTTTACGGCTTCCCTTCGTTTCTTACGTAGTGGAATCTGGACAGCCTTCCGTCCCAGCTTGACTGTGGTAGTCGGCTCTGGTTCGGCAAGCTTCACTCCACCAAACAAGTCCATTTGACCTGTCGCCATATTTCTTACTCCTTTCTCTTCAGATTTTGGGCATAGTAACTCCTTCAATTACTGGTTTCGCAAGCTCTATCAGCTCACCAGACTTAGCTGTCTGCCGCTGTTCGCCTTCTGCCGCTCCGACTCTACCGTCCCACTGGGGATAGACTCACGGACAGAGGTTATCGCCGCTCGGACATTACCCGAATAAGGCTGCTGGTTCCAGGACATCACCCCGCCAGTAATCCGTTCGATTTCACTGATAAGGCGTACCAGGTGCTGGTCGATGTAGCCCGGCAGATTGGGGATTTTTCTGGTCTCGGTAGCGACAAGCTTCGCCTGCTCCATCGGCTCGATAGCCTGATTAACGTATTCCTCGACCATGTCCATAGCCTCGCTTACCAATAGCGCATTCCACTTGATAGGCATGGTTGAACTCCTTTTTTTTAGTTTTTTGGGCATAGTTACCCCTGCAAGAATGGGTAATGTGTGGGTGTCTAACTCTTGAGAGCCATATTGATGGCTTCTTTAACGACATCAGACCAGCACTCCAGTCCCCATTCCACGCCCTTCTTCACTTGGGCGAGTATGTCATCGGTTATCGCTTCTTCAGGGATACCCATCTCCCTGGCGCAATCAATGACATCTACCTTGCTGAGGACAAAAATGGTGTCCGTATCCGCCATAGTCGGCTTCCTCCTTTCTGTATGAATAACTTGTGAATACTGAGAGTACCTACTCGCTTTGGTTGTGGCTCGTACTGTGCAACTGTCCCTGAGGACTTCCAAAAAGTACGCAACCGCTGTTGCTGTCCCTGCCATCGAGGGCTTACGTCTATCGAGGTCTGCCTCTGCCATCGGGCGTCGGTGCTCCATGCCCTAACAACCACAAAAAAGGGGTATCCGTTCCCACGCATCGGGGAAACGAATACCCCTTAAATAAGCAAAAAAGCGGGGTCATCCCCCGCTTTCCTGCGTTGGTTGTTTTCTGAGTTCAAGCGTTCATTTTCAGGCTTTAGGCTACGACAACTGGTTCTTTTGCCTTGCGTTTCGCTTTATGCTTCGGCTTTTCAGCTTTAGCATTGGCGATAGCTTCAGCTTCAGCTACCGCATTGGCTTTCTCGGTTTCTATTTCGGCTTCTGGCTCGGTGGTTTCGGTATTCTCGGCGGTTTCGGGTTCTACCTTGACTGGCTCGGTGGTCTGTGCCTCATCTTTCGGCTTCTGGCTTTCACCAGCAAACATCGGCATTACCACAAGCTCATAGTCAGGACTGGTAAAGAGCATTG
>Ga0074195_1003230_pt1 | contig 15883 bp, 23 predicted proteins | sample EPASupsiteHSE623_FD_64525 | JGI IMG/M metagenome (GOLD analysis project Ga0074195, IMG submission 64525) | Bioremediated contaminated groundwater from EPA Superfund site, New Mexico - Sample HSE6-23 | ecosystem: Environmental > Aquatic > Deep subsurface > Groundwater > Contaminated ...
GGTAACTAAGATTTTATCCAATGATATCGCCTCCCATAATAAATTTGGGTATTCCAAATTCATTATGGTGACGCCTTCATAATGGGACAATGGTTATCCCGAACATTTTAGGTAAAAATATAGTAATACCAGTATGTGTTGATCACTTTTTCGGGATAACAAAATCTTCGGTATAATCTTGAGGTTCACGGACTCTTGCCGGCAATATAGCCACTTCGTAGTGTTTAGCAAATTCCCAGTAAGATCGATTTATGGCTGGATCATAGTTACTAGGTTTTGTCGTAGCAGTTTTGCAATTATCCGGTACAATGACTCGCGGAATACCGCCCAGATGACTACATTGTACAGGATTCCATTGTTTTGAAGTGCCGGTTTATTTGGCCGGATATTGTCAGAGAAGTGGCCGGATGTGATAAGAACTCTGGCCGGATGTCACAGGAATACTCATGGCGAGAAAACTTTTCGATTAACCTCTTTTAATTAAAGGGAAATGCCTACTATTTGTGGAAAAAACTGATGGGTAAAATTTTTTATCCTAATTCAATTAGTTTAGTTGCGGGACGTTAGCAGCTACAATGAGAGGCGAATGGTAAACTGACCTTAGCAATATTAGAGAGACACCTATTCGGCGTGGTCAACATCCTTCATAAATGGATTACGCAAGGTTACACGACTTCATCTTCAGAATGCTCTTCCTGAAGCGGTGCTTGGATTTCTTTAAAGCTGAATGCAAAAGGGTCATCCAGGAGAAACCGAGGCCGGTGGCATCAAGAAGGAAGCCGAATTTTTTAAACGGCGGATACGGGGGAGGAGGCGTTGATTTGGCTGATATATGTGTGATATTTGCTTCGGAAAACGAAGCAGTTGCGCAAAAATTAGTATTTCTCCTCCGCACTAGTTGGGAAGTATGGTGGTCAGTTGATATTGTCCAAGGTGATTGGGAAAAAGAGGTCCGTGACCAGATAGGTAATGCAAAGGCCGTAGTGCCGATTTTTTCTCACCACACTCATGATAAAAGAATATTTAAGGATGAGTTAAGATTTGCGGAAAAACAGGAGCGACTCATTTTTCCATTATTCATCGACGCAGTAGAGCCACCGTTGGGCTTTGGCCAATTAAATCGAACTGAAGCATTTGCTTGGGATGGTGACGAAAACCATCCTGGTTATAGGCAGTTGAAACAAAAGATAGTTTCTAAACTTGGAATAACTAGACAAGAGGACAAGAACCTGGGAAGAATTTCAATGATTCAGTTAAGAAATAAAAACCTTAAATTGCCTTGCTTTATATTCTCTCTTTCATCATATGAGACTCAGGTTTGTCCAAAGGATGGAGTAAAGCTTTTCCAATTACTTGAACCTACTGCCGGCCTTATTTCTGCTTACGATGCATGGAAATTCGATAAGGAAAATAAAGACTTTCTTAATAGTGTCCACAATTTGCGCCAGTCCAGTTGTACGCTATTTCTTGACTCGGGCAATTATGAGGCCTGTCGAAAAAATGACCATTATTCAGAAGAAAATAAGGATGGTTGGCGAAGTGATCACTTTAGACAAGTGGCAAGTATGCTTTCTCCAGACATTGCATTCTCCTTTGACGAGACAGGCCTAGAAGGAGACCTAGACGAGATTGCTGAACGTATCATCCTCAATTTTCACGAGGATGAAAACGCCATCCGTCCGCGAGATTTTCCCATTTGCCCGATAATCCATTTGCCAGGGAAATATGAAGGAACAATTGCTGAATGTGCCTCCCGACTTGTTGCCAAAGTTACGCCGGAACTTAATCCTGTTATGGTGGCAATTCCTGAACGTGAACTGGGAGATGGCCTCATCGAACGATTTAAGTCTGTCCGGAATATTAGGAGGGCCTTAAACGAACTTGGCAAGTACTACCCACTTCACCTCCTAGGTACCGGCAATCCTATTTCCATGATCGCTTTTGCTGCTGCTGGTGCTGATTCTTTTGACGGTCTAGAATGGTGCCGCACTGTAGCAGATTACAATAATGGGCACTTGTTCCACTTTTCACATTTCGATTGCTTTAATGAGCCATGCTTGTCTCGTGTGCGATCTCCTGAAATACGCAAGATAATTTCAGACCCAGATGCAACTTATGTTGCAAAGGTCGCAAGTTATAACCTTGATTTTTTTAGCGACTGGGCAAAAACCATGCAAGAAATGATCGCAGGCGGTCAAATAGAGCACTTATTGAAGAATGTACCAAACATTGGTAAAATATTGTTTGAGGAATTGATGAAATGAGACCAAATTTCTCCACATTGTTACAAAAACGCCTGGAAGATACTGTCCGTAAGCTTTGCCCTGTCATCGAACACAATATTTTTACCGATACCAGCTGGACCGAATACTCACTCCGAAAGGAGTTAATAGCCTGTATTCTCGGCAGTCAGGTGCGGTATGAAATGGCTGCCCTCGCGTTAGAGCGCTTGGAACAGGCAGGATTGCTTGCTGATGAATGGTGGTGCAATGTAGAGGATAGGTTTGAGTTAGAGGTATTCGAGGTGCTTTCCGGTCGGACACCCCAATACCACGGTAATTGGTGCTATCGATTCCCGAAAGCTCGGGCTCATCAGCTAGCGGAAACGCGCAACGCTATCGCCGGGCGGTCCCTTTATGAATGGCTTTTCAATTCTTCCGAGCCGAAACATCTTAGACAATGTTTGGTTTTGGAGATTTCTGGACTTGGTCCCAAACAAGCCAGCATGTTTCTTCGCAACATTGGTATAAGTTACAACCTCGCTATTCTGGACACCCATGTGCTTCGCTTTATGAACATGCAAAACATCTTGTGCCTCACGCAAGTGAATATCAGCACTCTTACGGCTTACGAACGGACTGAAAGTATTGTCATAAATTACTCCAAATCATTAGGTTATCCCGTTGGATACTTGGACTGGGCAATTTGGGCAACGATGAAGGCAGCTAGGGAGATGGGTTTATGAGTATTGTTACTCTTGTATCGGGCGGTTTGGACTCAACCGTAATGGCCCTCTTGGCGCAAGAAGAAAATATTTCTCAATTTCCATTATTCATTGATTATGGGCAACTTAACCGAGTGAAGGAATTACAAGCCTGTTTAGAAAATTTTCGACGTTTCAGACTACCCACTCCTCAGACTGTTCGACTTGGCGGTTATGGGGCACTACTATCGTCGGGGTTGACAGATCCTAATAAAAGAATTTTTGAGGATGCCTTTCTACCCTGCAGAAACCTATTTTTTCTCACAACAGGTGCGGCCTATGCTCACCAGTGCGGCGCCGGTGCATTGGCAATTGGACTACTTGATGAATCGTTTAGCTTATTTCCAGATCAGACTGTGGATTTTATCAGAAATGCAGAAGCTTTGATTTCGAAAGGTCTTGGCCATCCTATACGTATCATAGCGCCTCTGATGTCATTTTCTAAAGGCGAAGTAGTAAGAATTGCCAGGGAGAAAGGACTAGACGGAACATATTCATGTCACGCAGGTACCGATACGCCCTGTGGCGTCTGCGTATCCTGTCGTGAATATACTGATGTGGAGGTGTAACCATGGGTGGTGGCGGTGACGGCAGGTCGTCCATTGGCGATATTCAGTCTTTAGTCGAGCGGGCAAAAAAGGAATTACGTGAAGGCGAAAAACAAGGACGAAAGAATGTATTTATAAGTTTTGCGTACGAGGATATTGATTATGTCAACCTCTTGCGTGCACAGGCAAAGAATGAAAATTCTCCGATTGAATTCAACGATTGGTCAGTTTCAGAGCCCTTCGATAGTGAGCGTGCGCCTTATATCAAACAGAAAATCGGGGAACGTATTGCCCAGTCTTCGTTAACTGTGGTCTATATCTCAGATAATACTCCTAAAAGTCCCTGGGTGGAGTGGGAAATTCAAGAGAGCCTGAGAAGAGAAAAGCGTGTAATTGGTGTTTTTGCTGGAGAAGCATGCCCAGTAACAAGCATGCAAAACAAGATCGAGTGTGTCCCTTGGTCGAAATTAGCCGACACTATCAGTGGTTTGGAGTGATGAGTCATACGCCCCCTGTGCTTTATACTTATGCCCTTTGGCAAGAAACCCTCTAGTGACGGAAGAATGGTTTATTTTGATGATGTTTATGGGGCACTCATTAAGCCTGCCGTGGAAGGAGCTGGACTAGAGCCTCTGCGGGCTGATGAAGAGATAACGGGCGGAATAATTCACAAGGCCATGTTTGAACGACTGGTCCTTTGCGAGTATGCTGTGGCGGATCTCACGACTGCTAACGCAAATGTATTTTATGAGTTAGGGATACGTCATTCGGTAAGACAATGGGCCACCCAATTGGTTTTTGCGGAAGGTTGGGGGCAATTGCCTTTTGATGTGGGGTTATTACGAGCCTTACCCTATACGCTAGGACCGGACGGCAGACCTACCGATACGGCAAGAAATGTTGAGAATCTAACGATGCGATTAAAGGCTGCGATGCAAGCTGCTACCGACAGTCCATTGTATCAAATGCTTGAGGGTTACCCTGACATCGCACGTCTTAAAACCGATGTTTTTCGCGACCGTGTCCGATATGCTGAGGGCATTAAGACTAAACTGGCTAAGGCAAGGGAACAAGGAGAATTAGCCGTAGCCGCTGTGGAAACCGAACTGGGGGATATCAGTCACGTTGATGCTGCAGTGGTTATTGATCTGTTTCTTTCCTATCGTGCAGTAAAATCATGGGAACGTATGATTGCTCTAGTCGATCGTATGACGCCACCACTTGCGGTAACAGTGATGGTTCGTGAACAATTAGGTTTGGCGTTGAACCGCATTGGGCACGGTAGCGAGGCTGAACAAGTTATAAAAGAGCTGATCGCAGAGCGAGGCGGTAGCAGCGAGACCTATGGAATTCTGGGTCGGGTATATAAGGATCGTTGGGAGAATGCAGCCAATTCTGGTGATCTATATCGTGCACGAGGCTTGCTTGATCAAGCCATTTTTGCTTATCTTAAGGGTTTTGAAGCCGATTGGCGAGACGCTTATCCAGGCATAAATGCTGTAATGCTCATGGAGTTAAAGACGCCACCAGACCCACGTCAATCTGCACTGCTGCCAGTTTTGCGTTACTCAAACGAAAGGCGTATCACCCAAAGTCAGCCCGACTATTGGGACTATGCCACTCAATTAGAATTAGCAATACTTGGCCGTGACCAAGCCGTTGGCGAAAGTGCCTTAACAAATTGCCTGACTTATGTGCGCGAATCGTGGGAGTCAGAAACCACGGCGCGCAATCTTGCTTTGATCCGGAAAGCACGAATAGATCGGGGCGAAACAATAATTTGGGCTAACGAGGCTGAGGCAGTTCTTCTTAAATATGCAGGTAAATAAGATAATACTTTGAAATTGATCATATTATTCTTCATTAAAAAAGAGCTGCCAGAAGATTTAGAAGCTAATATGACCCGAGAGTGGATAGTGATGAATTTAAACCGGGCTCGTTTTTTTTGATGGGTTAAATAATTGCGGAGTAGTCTAATAATTATTTCACGCCGACTTTTTTACGACGGAATTCTGAAATACCCGAAAATAACTTCGGCGACAGACAAAAGGTTTAACGACCCCTTATTAACCAAAGATCTGATCGGCCGTTTGGATGAAGCCCGGGTCCGGACTACCCATCCAATCGGTCGTCGCTTTTACGGAGCATTATTAAAGACCCTACTCTGAAGCGCTGGAGAAGGAAGCAGACTTCGGAACCAGTTTTACAGTCCGCAGAAACAAAAGCCCCGACACTGGCTGCAGACACAGGCGACATGAGCGAAAAAGAACGCCAGAGACAAACCGCCGGCGCCAAAGTTACGCCGAAGACGAACAAGAAGAAGAAAAAGAAAAAGTAAGTCCCGGCGAGCTTCCCGGCGCTCATAAAAAACGAAGTACCGCCGCACACAGGCGGCATGAAGGAAAGGAAAAACTTCCGGATTAACCTCCATTCGCCGGTAGGTTTACATAATTACTAATGGTGGTAGTTTAGTCTCATCAAGTGTCAAAAGTCTGCAAGAGAAAATCACCGGTAGTGGAACGCTCCCAGGAGCTCCACGTTTCTTGCAGATGAGATGTTTGCGCCCACCCGTCTGCAAGAGATTTTACCGGTGACTATCAATAGAATACCATGGAACTGCAAGAGTTTTCAATAAGAGCGCAAGAGCGCTTTTTCTTTTTTTTGGAAAGGGGGTGGAATCGTGGATAATGCAGCACCGAAGATTCACACCAAGCCTGGTAAGCCTCCTGGGCAGGAGGTGGTCTGTCCTGATTGTGGCCACAAATGGTTCAGCCGTGGCCAAGGCAAGTATTATAAATGCCCCAACTGTTATCACCAGGAGACCGGTCGTTCTTACGGGGAGCATTTTAAGAAGACCAAGGGGCTAACCATGAAGGTGGTCCCCGAGACTCCGGGCCAGGCCGATCCACTTCCGATTACTGAGCAAGACCCGGCACAAAATCCACCGGCATCAACAGACAACAGCCAGCATGACCAGGGCAACACAGGTGGAATAAAAGGGTTCTTTCGGACCCCATTACTGAAGATATGAAAGGGGGTTAATGCTTGAACGGCGAGGATGGAATTAATCTTGAGGTGGGAAAGCAGGTTAATCCACCGAACGACCAGGCCCATGATCCGGAGGACGTCCTCCATGGAGCGCAACCTTCACAGCCTGGTGGTGGGATCATTGTTACTGAGGACATTGCCCGGAAGCTGCTGCAGCTGCCCTATAATCTGATGGCCGAAAAGCGGGGGGACCACTGGCTGTTGACAGAGCCCGAGACCGACCTTCTTACCCCGCCGATGACCAGGGTCCTGCAGAAATATAGCCTGCAGCTGTCGGAGAAATACCCTGATGGCACTCTTCTTCTGTTAGGGCTTGCTATTTCTTTCGGAACCAGGGCCGGAATTGATGTTGCCAAAAAACAGGCCAGGGTCAAGGCTGCAGCTTCCAAAGTTGATTATTTTAAGACTGATGAGCCAGAGCCCGGGCCCAAGGGTGATAACGATGAGCAATCTGTCAATAATTGAGCAATACCTGAGCCCCAATCTTGTGGCCGGGTATCTTAAAAAAAACATGGGGCCTATGGAGTTTTTGGCGATTTCCCCATTCATTCCGATCGGCGTGACCTATCTCCAAACAGAGCTCCAAAAGCTGGCCGAAATGGATCCGGTAAAGAGAGAGGAATTGGGACGTTCTGTCATTATTATAGCTTCTCAGTTTTTTAGCGTCCCAGTTGTGTTTCAAGACCCGGGGTGCCTTATGCAAACGTCCGGCTCCCAGGACGGCAATGCCTTGCAAGGGGAAAACGGTGGCCTGGCCGACCCCCGGCCCCGGGAACGTCCCAGGGAAGAAAGGGGGGATGATGTTGGCTAAACGCAAATGTAGTGCGAGGCAGCTGGCCGCGCTGGCAAAAGGCCGCGCAGCCCGGAAGAAAAAATTGGCAGGCAAGAAGCGGAAATCTGCTTGAGTGAAACAAAATAAAAACCGGCTCTGTAATTGCCGCCAGGCCGGTTCAGTGGGCGAAGGGTTGTCTATTCCCTTCATGTCCCATTTTACAGTATCTAGCGGTGTTGTCAACGAATTTCCGAACATTCGTGCTAGCCTGGCTGCGGGTACCTCCACCAAAACCCGAACATTTTCCCCGCGGCGCCAGCTGCTTTTTTCCGGAAAACCCGAACATTAGAGTGAAGGAGGAAGTAACATTGATTTTTTGTCCGTTTCTCTCTACGACTGCAGAGAAAGTCCCTTGCGAGGGTTCATGTGCTCTATATACAAATATTGACGAAACGAAGGGCTGCGCGTTCTTCATTATCGCAATTAAGTTGGAACAAATTGAATTTAAGATTTACCAGTAAACATTACCAGGAGGTTTAACGGGGATGCAAAAAGATCTCGTTTATTTTGCTGAGTTGTTTAGAACGTTGGCCAAAGACAAGGAAGAGAGAGCAGAGTTTATGGTCACCGATGATTATTACAAAGGTTTTTTGATGGGGGAGAAATTAGCATACGAACAGGCTGCAAAGTGGCTTGAAGAGGAACTAAAAAAGCCCGTCAAGCTTTAATCGAACTGCGGACCTTCGGAGCGGAGCGACATAGGGTCCGCGTGAGGCTTCATGCTTGATGGAGCGATGGCTTACCTACCACCCTTGAGGCTTCCCCGAGGTTGCAAACCTCGGGGGCTGCCTACCGGCGAGGGCAAGGGGTCTGGGGGGAAGCCCCCCAGCGGGGCCGGGGGCAGAGCCCCCAGTCTTGGAAGTGAGTTTAATAAAAAAAATGACTTCCAAAGGAGTGATGAAATGCCAAAGGTGAAGCCCGAGAAGCTTATCAAAATTGATGCTAAAGGCATATGCAAGCATTGTTTTTGCCCTGTGTGGAACACCAAAGAGAGAGAATTGTTGACGGAAAAATATACCATGAGGACTGCGCTATTGTAATGGATCTCCTGAAAAAACAAAAAGAAGAACGTAAAAATGGGAGGTTTTAGCCGTGTTCATAGGTTCATTTGATGGCCGGTTGGCCCGTGATGCGGAGCAGAAGAATACCCCGAACGGAAACCGTTTGTTTTCCTTCGTCGTGATGACCGAGTTCTGTTTTCCGGGCAAAGAGGAGCCCGTTGCCCTGGGTATCGATTGTACGATTTGGGGCGACCGGGAGAGCCTACTTCCCCATATGACAAAGGGGCGGCAAGTCTTTGTGGTCGGAGATTGCCGTTTTTCTGTTTATAACCACCAGGGGGGAACTGGTTTGAACCTGGAGTGCAACGTCCATCGGGTAACCTTTGGTGCGCTGCCGAAGGGATCTGCTTCTTAAAATGGGTGCGACTTGCAACAACTGCCAGTTCTATTCGAAACTGCGCGGGGTTTGCCGGTGGACGGGCCTGGAGGCAAGCCCGCATTGCGTGGTTGTTTCGCTTGGAAGCCAAAGTAAGGGTGGGGTGAGTGATGGCCACTGAAAACTATGAACGGGTTCAGGTGTATCTGTCTCCGGAAGAAATTGAGTACCTTGACCGGCTGCTGCATAGTCACCCATGGAGTTTTGGTTTGCGTGTTGTACGATACAATTCCCGATCGGGTCTAATTCGGGCGCTCGTTGACAAGTTCAAAAAGGACAACCCTCTCCAGGCGAAGTGATGTTACTTCTGCCGGCAGGAGTGGTGTTACTTTACCCGGGCAGCTCGCCGGCGTAGTGGTGTTACTCGAACCTGGTTGCAGTGGTGTTACTTCCCAGCTGGCTAGTGGTGTTACTTATTCCGGAATAAGTGGCGTTACTTCCGCAGCGGTTTGAATTTGGGGAACTATCCCCCCGGGGGGCGGTCAGGTAACACGCCCCCCTATCTTACCAGTTATCCACAGAAAAAAGGGTGATCGGCTTGGCTCAAGTATCGAATATAGATACTCTCTATGCTTCAGTTCTCGTGGACAACTATGCTTCCGTGGCTAAGTCGCTATGTGAGGATCTTCAAGCGCGGTTGGAAAGTAGGTTTGTTACGCGGTCGAAGGCTCCTGAATACATATCCCTGGGTGGAGTGTCCTTCCAGTGCGTTCAGGGGGTCTATTCTTGGTCCTACGGCTTGAAATGTCACGATTTTACCATTTATCTTGCCAATCTCCAGAACCAGGCCAATATCAACTATCCTCTATATGTGGAATTCAGGCAGGAATATCTCTGGCAGGAAGGTTATGAAAATGCCTGGCTGAAATTTATATCCTTCCTGGAAAAAAAATGTGGGTTCCGGTATAACACGTCCAAAATCTCCCGGGCCGACCTGGCTTGCCATACGGACCTTCCTATACTCAAGGAGGATTATCTCCGGTACCTGCATTATGATCCACGTTGTGAAATAGTTAGAACCGGATCGGTTCCGGAAGAAACGGAAGAATCAATCATGGAAACCTGGGGCCGGGGCGAGACATTTACCGGCATCCGGGTCGGGCGCGGGAAACCGCTTATGGCAAGAATCTACGACAAAACTGAGGAAATAAAAATCCATGGCAAGGAGTGGTTTCGGACCATATGGGAGCAGCATGGCCTGGATTTAAAAAAGAAAATTTCCAATATCGAATTTGAAATAAAGCGGGACTGGTTCAGGGTTTTTGGCGTTGAAACAGTCGAAGATTTATTTGAAAGTTTGGGGGCAATTTGGTTTTTTCTTACGAAAAACTACCTTTCGTTCCGGTACCCGGATAACGATCGGCGCTCCCGGAGAACCATTTGTGAGTGGTGGGCAGAGATTCGGACAGCTACATTCGACTTTGATGGAAGTCTCCTGTCTCGGAAAAAATCTGTGGAACTGAATATCTATAAGGCTATTTCAGGCGCTATGGGGTATATCACTTCATACGCAGCTGCTATAGGGCGTCCCCAGGTGGACCGGGCGCTTATGCTTGAACTCCTCCGGGAGCTTGATAGGATGGCCGTCAACCGGGAAATTTCTATGTCTGAGAGAATTAAGGAAAAACAGGCAAGAAAATTGTTGCCTGTTGACCTGGATCGCATTTTTGATGAATGGAATCTACATCCAGGGGTGACCGGCAGATGATTTTAAAGTTGCTACCGAATCAAAGAGTTTTTGTAACCGGGAAAACTAGGTCCGGAAAATCGTATTTGGTCCTCCATGCTCTGGTCCCGTTGTTCCGGTATTATGTGATTTATGATTATAAAAACGAAATTGACCTTCCTGGGGCGGTAATCTTCCGTAAAATTAGTGATTTTCGGGATAACCCAGGTCAACCAAAAATAATTTACCGTCCGGATACTGGTACAGATGATGAATTTAATCAGCTTTGTGGAGTAGTTTTCCGCCGCGGGAATACCATGTTTGTGGTCGACGAGATAGTGAACCACTGTACCCAGCATAATATTCAACCGAACCACGCCAAAATATTACGCTTGGGAGCTTCATTAGGGATTGGAATAATAAACTGTACCCAGGAGCCGGTTGGCGTCCACCGGAACCTTTTAACACAAGCAGAACACTTCTTTATTTTTGATATTCCGGACCCCAACCACCGGAAGAAACTGGCCGGGTACACCGGTCCCCAGGTTGTGGAAAGGGTTATGGATTATCATTTCTGGTACTACTCACCTGGTATGCGTGACCCGGTGTTAATGAGCCCTGTCTCTGCATGAAACTTGCAATATTTTGACAGTTTAAAAAAAAGGTGCTATGTTGAGGCTAACTGAAGGGAAAATACCTTTTTTGGGAGGTGTTTTCCCTATTCTATTTCCAGGGGGGTGAAAGTTGGTTCAATAAGTATCAGTAATTTTACTTCTGGAGGTGACATGGATGGATGTGACGCCCAAGACGATTCTGGTTATTGCCGTTGTGGCCTTGATTACGATCTTGGCTGTGAAGTGGCTGGGTGACCGCATACCGGCTCTGTCTGCAATCGCCGGTCGCATTTAAGGAGGTTGACGCTGTGCAAGTTAATTTTGAAACCGGAATCAAGGTTACGCTTATGGCCGTTGCTGGAATATTGCTCCTGAAAATTATCTTCGGGGTGATATATATCAAGGGCCTGAGTGAAACCGTCCATAGCGTTTAAAAAAAGAGGGGGGAAAAATCTGTGGCTCTTACTCAACAGCAAAAGGATTTATTGTTTTTGAGGGAGACCAGGCAGGCCGTGAACACAGTTGGCCGCATCGATTATAAATCTGGTGTCTCCGGGGCTCCGATGTTTATCTCAAAAGTCGGGTTTCTGGCGAAGTTGATCATTAAGTTTAAGGGTACCGTTACCTGTTCCCATGCTTCCAAAACGACTTTTTCCAAGGCAGCTGATGCTCCATGGGCTATTATTAAAAATATCGGCCTCAAAATGAATGGTGGTGTAGGAATTTGGAATACCACCGGCTTTGGTGCTTATCTCCGGAATCTACTTGATGTCCGGAATAACACCCTGGACAGTATCGTTGCCGGCCGGGATGTCTTTGAATTTGGGAATACAGTTTCGGTTGGCGGCACTGCAAATGCCTTGAAATTTACTCTTGAGCTGCCGATCCAAATCAATGACCGCGATCCGGTTGGTTTGTTGATGCTTCAATCGGACAAGGTTGTCTGCCAGTTGGATGTTGCCTGGGACGTTCCCGCTGTTCTAATGACTGATACTGATATTACAACCACGGTCACCGGCAGTTTAACCGTTACCACCGAAGTTTTCGAAATTCCGGATAACGAAGACGCCCGTCCAGATCCCCGTCTGCTTCATGTGGTTGAAGAAGATCAGATTCCGCTGGTTGGTACCGGTAAGACCAGGTATACCTTCCGGCCTGGTAAGATCCATCAAAGGGCAATTTTCCGCATCTTAATCAATGGTGCGGCCGCAAATGAAGCGGATATTCTCGACATGGCTCTGGTGTATAACCAGAACAAGACGCCATACTCCGTTGATGCCGATATTCTTCGGTACCTCAACCGTAAGCGCTATGGCCGGGACCTTCCTGCCGGCGTGTATGTGTGGGATTGGGGTTACCAGGGGATTCCGATGCTTGGTAATGGCCGGGATTACGTCAATACGGCCAAAATCACTGAGTTTTGGAATGTGGTCAATATTGCGTCGGGGGCTGTATTTGGTACTAACAACAACATCATTCAGTGTGTGACCGAGGCCCTAGAACCGATGAAGGTAGCGTAAAGGAGGGATTGTTTTGGAGCTTCTGCATCTAGCTGACATTTTTCCTGATGCCGGCGGTCCAACCACGTCAAGCGAAACTAATCCCGACCTTTCTGAGAACAAAACCCAGAAGGCTCACGACCTGGTGAATGGCACCGGTGCCCCCGGTGTACTCTTGACCATTGGGGGCCTGGTTTTGCTCCTTTGGCTGATGGGAAAATACTTGTAAAGGAGGTGAGGGAGGTGTTGGTTCTCGTGTTTGAATTTGCTATCAGTGCTATTGTCCTTTTGGGAAGTGGGTTGTTAATCTATCATCTTCCGGACAATGAATTTGTAAAAACTCTCGTAAATACGGCCATTCCGATGGTGCTTACCTATTGGTTCGTTCGTCGGACAGCTGATCGGATGACAGACCGGGTTGCCCCGGATCGGCAACCTGCGAATGCCGAATATTCAGTCCCGGATAGTGAGCAGGCTTTTTATCAGGCCTCACAAGCACAGCCTGTTAATTCATCCTTGGATCAGGTGGTTCGCCCTTCTGTTAAAGCTCGTGATAATCAATGAAACGTGAAACTGGGGGTATTTTTTTCCTGTTCATTGGTATCATTCTCCTGTCGCTACTCACTACCCAGAAGGGCCGTGATGTATGGGCGGTGCTGACCGGGAGAGCGGGGGTTGTCGCCGGTAAGCCGACTAATCCCCTTGCAGTGATAAAAGGTTACAATGACCAGGAACTAAAGCAAGGTAAGGGGGTGGAGAAGCGATCGCGACCGTTAATTACCAATCAGTGGTAAAAAATCATTGGCTCCCGGGGGTATTTGCACTGGTGGTGATTCTAATTGTTAGCAATTCTGCCCCCAAAGTTGCCTTTTGGCTTCTCCTTTTGATTTTTCTGGTTCTGCTCATTAACGTAAAGGATTACCTGTATTGGGCCTTGGAGGTGAAATAGCGGTGAAAGGATTTACCTTTACAGGCTGGGTCTTTTTCCTGATTCTTGTGTATCTCCTGGTAAGTAATGGCCGTGAAGTTGTCTCGTTAGTGCGGGAACTTGGTGGCACTGCTTTAAAGGGAGTGGTGGCTTTACAGGGCCGCAATATAAAGGGGTTGACGTCATGATCCCAGCGAAGATTAAGGAAATCGAATTCCCCGGCCTGACTCAGTTCGAAAAAGCGTTGCCAGATATTCAACCGGTTATGGATAGCAAAAAAACCACAACGGAGCCGCTGGCCCCCAGGGCTCTGAGAAAACAGGTTGTTTCTAAACCGCAGATGGGCAACGAGCTGCCACCGGGATTCCACGTTTCTGATTACTTTGTTTAAGGGGGTATTTTGATGAGCGGTTTACTGCAAAATCTGCAGAAAATGCCCCCTTGGGTGTGGGCGGTGGCTGCCGTGGGTGTGGTGGCCACCATTGCCTCTGTTGCAGCTGTTCGCCGTCCGGTGGATGAAGAATATGCCATTTCATCCTTTGAACCAGAGCCGGAAAGGGAACAAACTGAAGAGCCTGTTTCTTCTGTTACTTATGACCAGAACCTGCTTGAACAGATTGCCGTGGGCCAGGACCAAATGTATAGGCTGCTGGGTGGCATCCAGCCGGTCAGTTACGAGAATGACGGGCAGTATCATGGCCAGCTGGCCCGGACGGTCGCCGATGAGGTTTTTGCAGGTGATACTCCCACTGAAGTAAAACATATTTGGCAGGCGCCGGTTACTGAAGTTTTTGGTGGCCATGGCGGTGGAATGGTAACTGCTGAAAACTCGGCTCAGATAGATGAGTTTTACACCGGCGGGTCAAAAAATGTGGGTGGTTCATACCGGATTGAAGCTGAGGGGTGGTCCCCATCCGCGAGTGGGGTCGGTTCTGAAGGCTATAGCCGTTCCCAGGTCAGTGTTGTAACCGGAAAATCTGGCTCTGTTGAATCTCAATTGGCCGGTTTGTCTGCTTCGCAAAAGCTTGCAGCTTTGAAAAAGTCTAAACTGGTTAATTAGGGGGGCCTGTTTATGATTTCAGAAGATATATATAACCAGGTTGCTCCTGTGGCTCATGCATCCGGGGTTCCGGATTATGTCTGGAAGAGTATTGTTCTCATGGAGTCGGGCGGGAATCCCAAGTCCGAAAATGTTACTGATAAAGAGGCCAGTTATGGCCTTTTTCAGCTGAACACCCGGGGCGGCCAGGGTGCGGCTTATGCTTCGAATCCTGAAAAATTGTTTGACCCAAAATTGAATGCTGAGATTGGAATACCTGCGATTGCCAGGGCTTACCGTCAGGCTAAAAATCAGGATATAGAGGATGGTCCGGACCTGGCGGCCTGGGTGGCTGCCCACAGTGGTCACCCAGGTTACAATGTGCCTTTGGACGATTATCGTATTAAGCGCGTGAAGGCGCTTGCGTCCTGGTCGGTTGACTCCGCATCTGGTTCTGTGGGTTCGGTTGCCAGTGAGGTCAAAGATAAGACTGAGTCTGCTGTTGACAAAGCTAAAGAAACGATCGCAAAATTCAATGAATCTGTGGAAACCTTAAAAAATCCTGATTCATGGAAACAAACAGGGGAAACCATTCTGGTCGTTATGGTCGGAATAGTTTTGATTCTTATGGGCCTAAACCTTGTGGTAAAGGGGTGATTTGATGATTAAGTCGTGGTTAACTGACAGGATTTCACTTAAAGCGAATTCTGTCTATCCTTACCGGGTAGCAGACAAGACCAGGGTAAACGCAATCCTTATAGTGAATTCGTCCAGCAACCAGGTTTATGCTTCTTTGGAACGTGATTTAAGCACTAGTAATTATGAAGAGCGCGTTCCGGGTGGCCTTAAAGGTTTGCTGATGCGTAGTTATTCAATTGATGATGTTTACTTCCTGGTCACTGCCGACACAGAAATTCTCGTGCATGAGCTTTGGGTTCAGGATCCGGTATTTATTTACCAACTGCTTTCAATGACCGGCAGCGTGGTTGTTTCTTCTCTACCGTCAGTTATTGTCTCGTCCTTGCCACCTTTGCCGGCCGGGACGAATAACATCGGTAATGTTGATGTTCTGACCTTGCCACCTTTGCCGGCCGGGACGAATAACATCGGTGATGTTGATGTTCTGACCTTGCCACCTTTGCCGGCCGGGACGAATAACATCGGTGATGTTGATGTTCTGACCTTGCCACCTTTGCCGGCCGGGACGAATAACATCGGTGATGTTGATGTTCTGACCTTGCCACCTTTGCCGGCCGGGACGAATAACATCGGTGATGTTGATGTTCTGA
>Ga0074195_1003231_pt1 | contig 15877 bp, 12 predicted proteins | sample EPASupsiteHSE623_FD_64525 | JGI IMG/M metagenome (GOLD analysis project Ga0074195, IMG submission 64525) | Bioremediated contaminated groundwater from EPA Superfund site, New Mexico - Sample HSE6-23 | ecosystem: Environmental > Aquatic > Deep subsurface > Groundwater > Contaminated ...
TTGGGCGCCATTTTTTCCCGGTTTCATACATCAAGGAGTTTTTGGACAATATGGCGATGTATAAGCTGAATACCTTCCACTGGCATTTAACCGAAGACCAGGGATGGAGGATCGAGATCAAAAAATACCCAAAACTGACTGAACTGGCTCACTGGAGAGATGAAACAGTGCTGGGACATGCGAGGGATTCCAAGACATACGATGGGATTGGTTATGGCGGATTTTACACGCAGGATCAGGTCAAAGAGATTGTGAAGTATGCGGCCGACCGTTATATTACGGTGGTGCCTGAAATTGAAATGCCGGGACATTCAACCGCAGCCCTGGCAGCATACCCGGAACTGGGCTGCACCGGAGGCCCGTATGAGGTTGCAAGAACATGGGGGGTGATGAAAGACGTGTATTGTGTCGGAAAAGAAGGAACATTCGCTTTTTTACAGGATGTGATCGATGAAGTTTGCGAATTATTCCCTTCAACCTATATTCATGTAGGTGGTGATGAATGTCCGAAGGATGCCTGGAAATTATGTGAGGCCTGCCAGAAGAGGATCAAAGATGAAGGTTTGGCCGATGAACATGAACTGCAGAGCTATTTTATCCAGAGGATGGAAAAGCACCTGATGTCAAAAAATAAAAAGCTGATTGGATGGGATGAGATCCTTGAAGGCGGACTGGCTCCCGAAGCAACAGTCATGTCATGGCGGGGTGTAAAGGGAGGCATTGAGGCTGCGAAGCAAAAGCATGACGTAGTGATGACGCCCAATTCGCACATGTATTTTGACTATTATCAAAAAGAAAATCATGAAGGCGAGCCTCTGGCAATCGGGGGATATTTACCCCTGGAGAAGGTCTATAGTTATGAGCCTGTTCCCGAAGAACTTAATGCAGAAGAAGCCAACTATATTATCGGCGTGCAGGCGAATGTCTGGACCGAATACATTGCCAATACCAATTACCTGGAATATATGTCTTTCCCAAGGGTATGCGCCTTATCAGAGGTGGCATGGTCATTAAAGGAAACAAAAGATTTTGCTGACTTTCAAAAGCGGATGGAAAGTGAATATTCCCGGTTGAAAATGTACGGGATCAACTATTTCGATTATTCGAAGTGATAACCTTTAAAACACATTCATATGAGCAACTTCTCTGAACCCGGAAGAAAAACCCTGGATCTGAACGATTTTCAGCCTCAAACGATCGACTGCATCAATTGGAAAGAATTTCCTTATAAACCGGAAGTGCAGTTTAAGATTACCAATGATGAGCAATTGATCTATCTTCAGTTTAAAGTAAACGAGAAATATATTCGTGCTGAAGAGACGATTGTAAACGGCGATGTTTATAAGGACAGTTGTGTGGAGTTTTTTATTTCTCCCAAAGCCGATGGCAAATACTACAATTTTGAGTTCAGTTGCATTGGCGTTCCTCATGTGGCTTATGGCCCTGATCGTTACCAGCGTTTAAAGTTACCGATCGAGATTATTGAACAGATTAAAATAAAGTCGTCGTTGGGCACAGAACCTTTTGCTGAGAAAAAAGGTGATTTTAGCTGGAAACTGAATGTGGAAATTCCAATCAATTGTTTTATTCATGATCACCTGAAATCGTTTGAAGGACTTCGTGCGCGTGCTAATTTTTATAAGTGCGGCGATGCGACCTCCGAGCCTCACTACCTGAGCTGGAGTCCAATCGGAACAGAGAAACCGGATTATCACCAATACCCGTATTTTGGAAACTTGCTGTTTATCTGAAAAATATAAAAATAGCCGGCTGTAACCCGGCTGTTTTTTATAATCTTTCCGTGAGCGTCAAATACGGCCGGGGATTTAAGATGTTCTTGTAAGCGGGCCGGATAATCCGCCGCTGTTCAAAATTCAGTTCCTCTATACGGTGAGCAGTCCAGCCCGCCATTCGGGACATGGCAAACAAGGGGGTATAAATTTCTTTTGGAAGGCCGATCATGGAATAGACAAAGCCTGAATAGAAATCGACGTTGACACAAACCGTTTTATTTACTTTCGATCCTTTAAATTCCATAAACGTTTTAATGCCCAGTTTTTCGATCCGTTCATAGAAGTCGAATTCTTCGCTCAGACCTTTTTCTGCTGCAAGTTCTTTGGCCTTCTCTTTTAAAAGAACTGCTCTTGGATCGGAGATCGTGTATACCGCGTGGCCAATACCATAAATCTTACCGGTACCGTTGTATGCCTGCTTTCTCAGGATCTTCATCAGATAGTTTTCAATCTCTTTTTCGTCTCTCCAGTCGTGAATTTCTTTTTTAAGATGTTCCATCATTTTCATGACTTCAAGGTTGGCCCCGCCATGCAGCGGACCTTTCAGCGAGGCGATAGCCGAAGCGACGGCAGAATAGGTATCAGTACCGGACGAACTGGTCACACGAATGGTAAAGGTAGAGTTATTTCCACCCCCGTGTTCTGCATGCAAAACAAGTGCAAGATCGAGGACATCGGCATCCAGCTTGGTATAATTATCGGGACCTTTCAGAAGGTAAAGAAGATTCTCGGCGGTGGAAAGTTCCGGATCCGGATGGCGGATAGACATCGTTCCACCTTTGAATTGATGAACATAGTTATGATAAGCATAAGCAATCACCGTGGGAAACTTGGCAATAAGTCCGAGCGACTGGGTGATCAGTTGTTTGGCTGAAGTATCGTCCGAATCATCGTCATAATTATAAAGTACAAGGACGGAACGCGCGAGAATATTCATGATATTTTTACCATGAAGACCCATTAGTGAGTTTTTCAGATTGTCGGGAAGTTTCCTGTTGAAAGCCAGATAATTTGTAAAATTATTTAATTCAGCCTGATCAGGAAGCTCACCCGTAAGGAGCAGATAGACAGTTTCATCAAAACCATGACGTTTTTCAAACTGAAAACCCTTGACAAGATCATCCACATCAATTCCCCGGTACAAAAGTTTCCCGTCAATGGCCTGCAAACTGCCATCTTCATCTTTACGGTATCCAACCACATCGCCAATCCGCGTAAGTCCTACCAGTACTCCTGTATGGTCTGCATTTCTTAGTCCCCTTTTGACATTGTATTTTTCAAATAGGCTGGTATCGATTTTGCTGTTCTTTTCAATGGGTTCAGAAAGTTTCCCAATCAAGCTATCCAACTCCAACGTGTTTATTCCCATGGTGATAAATTTTAATTTCCGGATCAATAAAAGTTTGTTTTGATCAAGGTTTTTAATTATAACTTATTCGCTAAAAATAAAAACAAAAATTAAAATAATCGTACTCTTAATTATCAATTTATCATGAAATTTTACATTTCGTTTACAAATAATAATCAGGTACCTGCCGGTTCATTTCTTTGTTAATAAAAATTTTCTTTTTCTCATTAAAAATATGATGACTGAAGAACAAGGAAACAAGAAATAGTCTAATATTGGGTTGTAATTCAAAGCGAATTATTTTAATAATTAAAATATTATCTATCAATGTTTTATAAAGCTTATTTAAGAAAGATTTTAGTAAAGATTTATGAACGTTAGCGCATTGCAGGAAACAGACTCTTCAGACAGAGATGTTCCTCTTGGTTTTCCCGATAAAAACGGGAAAGAAAGGGCCGGTTCATACGACCCGGTGTCTCTTAAAATTTCAGGTTTAATAGAACCCTGCGAGGCATCAAAAGTATTTCTGCAAAAGCATTTTCCGGGAGTTTCAACTGATGAATGGAATGACTGGAAATGGCAAATTCGCAACAGTTTTACATCTCTCAGTCAATTATCCTCCATCGTGGAGCTTTCAGGTACCGAGAAACAGGTTTTACTTTCCCCCGGTGTCCATTTGCCACTTCGCATTACACCCTATTATGCATCATTACTTTCCGATCCTGTAAATGGTTATGCCATTCGAAAGGCGATGGTTCCCGGTGTGCAGGAATTAAGTATCGCTCCAGGAGAGCAGACCGACCCTTTGAACGAGGAAGCGAATACGCCCGTTCCGCATCTGGTGCACCGTTACCCTGACCGGGTTTTGTTTCTGGCTACAGGTTTTTGTTCGGCCTATTGCCGTTATTGTACACGTACCCATATGGTGGCCAAAGAAAAGGTGCATTTCAACCGGAATTGGGAACCTGCTATCGAGTATATCAGGCAGCATACTGAAGTACGAGATGTTTTGATTTCAGGCGGTGATCCCCTTACCATGCCTGAAAAGATGCTAAAGAATTTACTTACCGAACTGCGCAGTATTTCTCATGTGGAGATCCTTCGCATCGGCACCAAGGTTCCTGTGGTTTTACCGCAGCGGATCACGAATTCCCTGACCCGGCTGTTGAAGCAATTCCATCCGCTTATGATCAGTATCCATTTTACTCACCCTGCAGAATTGACACCCGAAACTGCCGAAGCATGCACCCGTTTGGCCGATGCCGGAATTCCACTTGGAAGTCAGACTGTACTACTGAAAGGGATTAATGACGATATCGATGTCATGAAAAAACTGATGCAGGGCCTGTTGAAAATTCGTGTCAGGCCATATTACCTGTATCAATGTGATCCCATTCCCGGATCATCTCATTTCAGAACGCCCGTAAGCAAAGGTATTGAGATTATTCAAGGGCTTCGTGGTTTTACAAGCGGCTATGCTGTTCCCAATTACGTGATTGATACTCCCGGAGGAGGAGGAAAAATCCCCCTGCTTCCTGATTATTTCCAGGGAAAGGAAAACGGGAATGTGATTCTAAAAAATTATGAGGGAAAAACATTTTATTATCCTGATGCGGACTAGTGTGTCGCGGTTAGTAGTGGTGGGTTGTGAGTAAAGTATAAGGAATAAAAATGAGAGTAGGATTAACGTACGATTTGAAGTCAGAATATCTGGCCATGGGATATTCTGCCGAGGAAACAGCAGAATTAGATAAGGAAGAAACCATTGAAGGCATTGAGAATGCATTACATCATCTGGGATATCAGACCGAGCGGATTGGGCATGCCCGCGCTTTAATGCAGCGCTTGCTCCAAGGAGACCGATGGGACCTGGTATTTAATATCTGTGAAGGAATGTATGGGGACGGAAGAGAATCTTTAGTCCCGGCGCTATTGGATAACTGGCAGATCCCTTATGTTTTTTCAAGCCCTGCCGTATTAGCTTTGTCGCTGGATAAAGCGATATGTAAACGCGTAGTCCGTGACGCCGGGATCCCGACACCCGATTTTTGTCTGATCCGTTCCCGGACTGATCTGGAAAAGGAAAGGCCGGCTTTTCCGCTTTTTGTCAAGCCTGTATCCGAAGGCACCGGTAAAGGGATCGACGATCACTCACTGGTGATCAACGATCATGATTTTGAGCAGGTATGTACAACTTTGCTGAACCGGTTTAATCAACCTGTACTGGTCGAATCCTATCTTCCGGGAAGGGAATTTACCGCGGGCGTAATTGGAAACGGAAATGATGCCCGCGTGGTAGGGGTGATGGAAGTCGTATTTAAAAAGGATATCAGGGAAATCTACTCCTATGAGAATAAGCAAAACTACGAAGACATCATCGAATATAAGCTCGCGGATGGCGAGGTATTCCGGAAATGTGCAGAACTGGCATTAAGCGTATGGCATGCTACCGGATCACGTGATGGAGGCCGCGTAGACATGAAGCTGAATGCCGTGGGCGACCCTGAATTCATTGAGATCAATCCATTGGCTGGTTTGAATTTTCATGATTCGGACCTGCCAATTCTTGCCGGATTGGGTGGAATGAGTTTCAATGAACTGATTGCCGCGATCATGCAAGCTGCTGAGAAGCGTATTTTTAAATCTGTGTGAAACGAATATGGTGCCTCGCAACGCCCAAGGGGATAGGAATAAACGGGCAGTCATTCTGCATAACCGGCTGTCTGGTCATCCTGCACCGGATGAACAGGATGTGATTGATCAGGTTAAGCTTGTGGAAAAGGCCTTGACTGAGTTGGGTCTCGACTGTCTGATCCGGGATGTCGGCGATGACTTGTATCGGGATGTCCTTGATCTTCAGAAACTTTCACCGGCATTCGTGTTTAACCTGGTCGAGACTGTATTTGGCAAAAGTGAACTGCTGCATCTTGTTCCTTCTATGCTCTCTTCATGGGGCATACCCTATACCGGAGTTTCGGCTGAGGGGTTGTTCCTGACAACCAGCAAAACGTTGGCGAAAAAAATCATGAAGCAAGCCGGGATCGCAACACCTGACTGGTTCTCCGTCGATCAGGCTTCCGGATCCCTGACCCCCGGGAAAAAGTACATTCTGAAGCCTGTTGCAGAAGAAGGATCGGCGAAGCTGGATGAGGATGCAGTATTTTCCGGTGACGATCAGGCGATGCGGGCTAAACTGATATCCCTGAATCCGGATCAGTATTTTGTTGAAGAATTTGTTGAAGGCAGGGAGTTTAATCTCAGTGTCACCGGAAAACCGGGTCAGTATCAGGTTTATCCTGTTGCAGAAATGATTTTTGAAGATTTCCCGGAAGGAAAGGAACGGATGCTGGGTTACCGTGCAAAATGGGATGAGCAGTCGTTTGAATATACCCATACCTGCAGGCGGTTCAATACGTTGTTATCCGATCCGGTATTGCATGATAACCTGGTTGCTGCGGCGCTTAAATGCGGAGAAGTTTTTCAGCTTTCAGGCTATTTCCGGGTTGACTTTCGCGTTTCTGAAAATGGGCAGCCGTTGGTGCTGGAAATTAACGGAAACCCATGCATTTCGCCAGACAGCGGATTTATAGCAGCAGCCATGCAGGAAGGACTCACAGTGACGGAGGTGATCAGCGAAATTACGAAATGGCTAAATGGATAATTGGTTTAATACAACTGGCGGCTTGCAGCCGGCTGCTCACTGCTCACTACTCACTACTAAATACTAAAACAAACATGACAACATACCGAAATACACTCATCAATTCAGACCGGAAGGCGATCAAAGCGCTTCTGGAATCGACCAACGTGTTTTATGATTTTGAAATTGATGTGGCTCTCGAAATTATTGATACCTTTCTGAATCAGGGCGAGACGTCAGGCTATTATTTTTATGTGGCGGAGCAGGATGGCCAGGTCGTTGGCTATATCAACTTTGGACCCACACCTTGCACCAGGGCCAGTTGGGATATCTATTGGATGGCTGTGAAAAAGGACCTTCAGGGACATGGCCTGGGATCTATTTTGATGAGAATGGCTGAAGGAAAAATTGCGGAAATGAACGGTGAAAATATCTGGATCGAAACATCTTCCCGTCCTGATTATCTGCCTACACGCAGGTTTTACCTTAAAACAACTTATTCTCAGGTTTGCGAGCTGAGTGATTTTTATGACAAAGGGGACAATAAGGTGATCTTTGTGAAATACTTGAATCCTTACCCTTCAGCCTAATCAGGAATGGCAATTTAATTGTCAGCTCTTATAACAGAATCATAATCTGCATGTATTATATTTACAAAAACAACTAAACCTAATCCAATGAAGAAGATTAATTTATTCTTGTTACTCCTGTTTCTAACAGGCAGGCCGACACATGCACAAACTGACAATGGCGTTTTTAGAATGGATGAATTCAGGGATCCTCAAAAGAGGGAAATCATTCGTATTCCCGATGTTAACGGATATCACGCACTGAAGTGTGATTTTCACCAGCATACCGTTTTTTCCGACGGGCAGGTCTGGCCAGGTGTGCGGGTACAGGAAGCCTGGAGAGAGGGAATGGATGTCATTGCAATTACAGATCACATCGAACATCACCGGCATTCAGGAGATGTTATTGATAATCAGAATCGTTCCTATGAAATTGCAAAGGATCTGGCAGCCGAAGCCAACCTGATTTTAATAAAAGGTTCGGAAATCACCAGATCGACGCCTCCCGGACATTTTAATGCCATTTTCATTGGTGATGCATCCGGATACATTACTGATCGCGAGAGTGATAAAGACAAGGTTGCTGTTCTGAAAGCTGCAGAACAGGATGCATTTATATTTTGGAATCACCCCGGATGGAAGGCCGACCAGGTAGAGGGTTCTTATGAATGGATTAAGCTGGTTGATGAGCTTGAAAAGGAAAAAATACTAGATGGTATAGAGGTTTTTAACGGCTTTTCTTTCCATAAAAAGGCGCTTGACTGGTGTATTGACAAAGATTTGACTGTAATGGGTTCAACTGATATGCACAATCTGATGGGATATACTTATCAACTGGGAGATTATATTCATCGCACCATGACGCTGGTCTTTGCAACGGACCGCACTGCTGCATCGGTCAGGGAAGCCCTGGAAGCAGGTCGTACCGTTGCCTGGTCGAGTAAGTATATTGCGGGCAAGGAGGAGCATGTGCGGAATTTATTCCATGCCTGTGTTGAACTTGGTCGTCCGTATTATTCGCAAGAGAAGAAGAATGGTGATGGCGCCGGAACGAATTATTATGAGATCAGGAATAACAGTGACCTCTATTTCGAACTGGTCTTAAAAGCAGGCGAGGGAACAAAGAGAATTGTTTTATATCCTGAATCATCTCAGATCATGACAGCCAACGCAGGTCAAAAGAGCCTGACTTATGAAGTTGTATCAACATTTATCAGAGGTGATAAACACCTTGTTGTGGAATTTCCTTTAAAATAACATAACCAACTAAACAGGCTGTCATGAATCTGCCAGGTGTTCATACCCTTAATTGTTTCCCGGGGAATCGAAAATTTGAAGGACGGATTTTGTCACCTCCGGAAATGAAAATATACAACCAACATACAAAAACAAGACTACATTTTTTTCTGATCAGCTTATTTTTTTCCATTGCCATAAGTGGATATGCTCAGAAATTACAAAGGCCGGTTCTCACTAAACTACCTTTTGCTTTTTCGGATATAGGCCGGACGCCAATGGAAAATACACCGGTCATTTTTCAGTCGTGGCTTTTGCTGGTGGCGAACTGCTGTCCCGGTGGTGCTGATGCCAAAGGAAAAGACGCTTACCTGTATATCGACGACTTGCAGACAGGCAAGGAGGTTGCACGTTTTGGGCAGGGGTATTCGTTTGTTTCAGCCTATGTAAACGGCGGCGAGCTGAATGTCTTTGCCCTTGAATTTGCCGATTTTGGACGGGTGATGAATTCTACGGGAATTGACAGGATGGTGAGTTCCGATTTGAAAACATGGAAGACCGAAAAGGTGATCTTTCCCGATGGAGATGAACATCTTTTTAATTCGTCAGTATGCCGCGACGATAAAGGCTATGTAATGGCTTACGAATCGGATAAGCCGGTTCAGTTCTGCTTCAAATTTGCACAATCAGCTGATTTATCGAAATGGGAGAAAATACCGGGTTTGGTTTTTACCGGAGAAAAGCATGAATACTCCGCTTGCCCACTTATCCGCTATTTTAAACCATACTACTATGTCATTTATTTACATGCTCCGATAGAAGGTCGCAATGGCTGGATTTCGTATCTGGCTCGCTCAAAAGATCTGGTAGGCTGGGAATTGAGTCCGTATAATCCGATCCTGGAAGCGGGAGCCGGTGAAGGGAAAAATAATTCAGACGTTGACATTCTGGAATACGGAGGGAAAACCTACCTGTATTACGCCACAGGAGACCAGGAGACCTGGGGAACGGTTCGGGTTGCCTTATTTGATGGAACAGCAAAATCATTTTTTGAAACTCATTTCCCGGAAAACAGTTCTTTCGTAAAGGTTTCGGCAAAACAATAAATCGCTTGTCATGAAGAAACTTCAGACCACCCTGGCTTTTGCAGCATGTCTTGGTTGTTGGTTGTCTGCTTCTGCCCAGCAATCAATAAACGTGGCGGCTATCCAGTCTGCCTTTGACCCGAAAGCTGCTGAGTGGAAGATTGACTGGCCCGGGCGGGTTTCGCAATACGATCTGGCTTACCATAGTCCTCCGATAGATCCTTTGCAGGGCATCCCGCTGGGAAATGGCGAAATTGGAGTGTTGTTCTGGTGCGAGGATTCGAAAATAATTGCCGTGGTCAACAAAAGTGACTTATGGGACGATGCCCTGTTTGGTCCTTTTCACAACTGGAGCAGGAAAGAAGAAGATTACAGCACCACACAACGCCATGCCTGCCGTGTGATGATTGATTTTAAATTCCCGGTTTTTAGTAGTTTGTATCTTTCTGATTTTAAAGCGAAACTCAATCTTGCTGATGCCTCGTTGAGTATAGAAGCTGCCAGCCCTTTCGGAAAGATTGGTTTGAAGGCATTTGTGGATCATGAAACCGGGACACTGTTTTACGATCTGAACAGCGATTTAAATGAAGACGTGCCCACTGAAGTGGCAGTTGAACGGTTTGGATCGCGGACGTATTCGCACTGGTACAGTCAGGTCAACAGGGATGCTTCCATTGGATTGTCGGGAACAGAAACAAAGGCCGACCAAAGCGGCGTTTATATCGCTCAAAAATTATCGTCAGGAACCTTTGCCGTTGGTGGTCGTGTCATTCAGGATAATGGGTTAACAACAAGCTATGTACGCCGGCATTCACGGAGCGTCGCCATTCAATTGTCCGGAAGCCGTCAAAAAAAGGCGCAGTTTGCCTTCGCGGTTACTCCTCCCATTGAAAATGATCCGGTTTCAGAAGTGAAAAACAGATTGTCGTTGGCTAAAGAAAAAGGCGTCGAAATTTACAGAAAATCCAATGCCGAGGCCTGGAAATCGATCTGGAACCGTTCGCTGATGGATTATGGCGACGACTACCTGAACAACCTCTGGTACCTCACCATGTATTATGCCAATGCCTCGCAGGGTGGAAAATATCCCGGGCGCTTTAATAATGGTTTGTGGGGCTGGAGCCGAGACGTGCAGAACTGGAACTTTTATTTCCACTGGAACCAGCAACAGTTGTGCTGGCCGCTCAATGCCGCGGGGTACCATGAGTTAGTTCATTCGTATCTTAATTTAAGGTTCAATTCGTTGCCTCAGGCAAAAAAAGATGCCAAAGATATTTTTAACGCCAGTGGCGCATTCATTTCGGATGTAACCGAGAGGAGAGGGTTTAATTCATCAGGCGAAAGCTTCAACCATACTCCGGTGGCTGAAGTCGCTCTTGACTTCTGGAGGCAATACCGCTACACCGGCGACCAAACATTTCTGAAAGAAAAGGCGCTTGCGTTTATTGTTGAAGCAGCCCGGTTTTTCGAATCGATTCTTGTAAAAGAAAGCGACGGCTTGTATCACGCCAGGGAAGGTACCGGATACGAAGGGTGGATTTTACTGAAAGACGGGCTTACCGAGCTAGTTTATGCACGGGCATTGTTTTCAACCGCTTTAAAAGCATTGAAAATTGCCGGGACCGGTTTGCCGGAAGCTGCGAAATGGAAAGAGATACTGGGCCATCTGGCGCCTTTGCCGGCAATGCCTGCCGGCGAAGAAGCAATTTCAGCGGAAAACTCCCGGTATCAGCTAAAGACTGGGTTCTTTAAAGGACAAAATTGCCCGACTGATCAGATTTTTGCTGCAGGGTGGGGAATCAGCGAGAATAAAATGCTGATGGTATATAATCCGGTGGAAGATTCCACTGTCAATCACGGATTAAAATTACTCGATGGTATTTTCCCTTCCGTTCCTTCATCGCCGGTTTTTCCGTCGGGCGTGATTGGCCTCGAACAACAGGGAACTGACTTATACCGGAAGATGGTATCCACGGTTATGCTATATGGTTCAGAAGTGACCGGGTGGGACCCCGTTCCAATTGTCCTGGCCCGGTTGGGACTTACCAAAGAGCTGAGCGTTGATTTAGCGCGTTTCCCGTCGAGGTGGCAAATCTACAGCAACGGCTGGGGGCATTGGGGAATGGAAAACGAGATTAACAAAGATGCGGAATGGTTCTTTCGTACAAATACGGTAAAAGATGTAAGCGCTGATGCAAAATTTCCGCTTCGGATGTGGCCGTTTCGTCACATGTCGATGGAATCGATGTCGGTACTGGCCACAGCCATGAACGAATCGTTGCTCCAAAGTTACGATGGTATCCTGCGGGTTTTTCCTGCATTTCCGGCCAATAAAAGCGGACGATTCACACTTCACGCCGAAGGTGGATTTATTGTTTCAGCCGAAATAAAATCAGGCGAAATACAATGGATTTGTATAAAAAGTTTATTGGGAAACCCTTGCAAACTGCAATTGCCATGGGTAAAAGCGCAGGTACAATCCAGCCTGAAAAAAGGACAACAGAAAATTTCAGGAGAAATTGCCGGGCTGGAAACGAAAGCCGGGGAAGCGCTTATCATCGTGCCTGAAGGACAAAGTCCGGGAGCCTGGACAGTTTCCGGTGAAAATCCCAGTCCGAACGAAACTGTCAAATATCATTCATCAGGAAAAGCACAATTAGGGCTTCCGAGGATGTTTTGAAATTGTAAAAACCAATTTTAATTGGCTGAACCAAACAACTATGAAACAGCCATGATTTGGCAAACGCCAACCGAAAATGAGAATAAACTTTCAATCATGGCTATTCGCTTCGCGGATTTCGCAAGCTCAATTCCATTTGGCAATTAAAAAATAAACTATTCACAAATGAAAACCGTACTCGTCCTAGTTTCGTTCTTTATCCTTTGTAGTTACACGCGTGTGACTGAGAAACAGGGTGTTTCGACGAGGTCAGCCAACCCGGCGGATGCAAAAACCGAAAAGGCTTTTGTGTCTTTTCGGATCGGGACCCCGCTTTGGCTTTCCGAAACACGTTGCAAGGAACTTTTCGATCTCTTTGACAAGTATAAAGGCTTAACCGATGAAATTACCTTTTTTACTTCCGGCACACATGCTCCGCTTCCTTTAGCTATGTTCAAAGAACGGACTGCCATTTTGAAAGAGCGGATGATCCAGGCCCGCAAGCGGGGATATAAAACCGGGATCAATATCCTCACTACGATCGGGCATCACAGTGAAAACCTCGAACACTCGCTGAAAGGGAATTATACGCCGATGACCAATATTGACAGTGCAATTTGCAAGGGCTCTTTTTGTCCGAATGACGAACACATGCGGGAATATATCCGGAATATTTATCGGTATACGACCAATGCAAATCCTGACTACATCTGGATTGATGACGACATCCGGTTTGGACACATGCCCATTGGAAACGGTTGTTTTTGTGATAAGTGCCTGCAAATTTTTGAAAAGGAAAGCGGCATGAAATATACACGTGAAAGTTTAAAGAAAGCATTCAATGAAGGCTTCCCGGAAGAAAAGCTAAAAATAAGGGAAGCCTGGTTGCAACATAACCGGAATACGATCTCTAACCTCTTCGCATTGATTGAAGAAACAGTACACGGGATCGACTCCTCAATGCCGCTTGGTTTTATGACCGGCGACCGCTTTTTTGAAGGATACGATTTTGACAATTGGGCAAAAATTCTTTCAGGACCGAATCATGCGCCGGTGATGTGGCGGCCGGGAGGTGGCTATTATCAGGACAGCAATACCAATGACCTGGTTGGAAAGTCGCATGACATTGGGCGACAGGTTTCGGCATTACCGCAAGAGGTAATTTCTGTTCAGTCTGAAATTGAAAATTTTCCCTATCAACGGCTAAAAAAAGCAGCCAACATCGTGGTATTGGAAGCCTGCTCGCACATCGCTGCCGGTTGTACCGGCGCTGCTTTTAATGTGCTTTCGATGTACGACGAACCGCTGGACGAATACGAGCCGCTGGTTGCCCGGTTAAAGGAATCGCGTCCTTTCTTCGATCTGCTGGCCAAATCACTGGGACGTTCACCCATTAGCGGCGTTCAGGCTTTCTGGAACAAAAGCAGCTCTGTCACGGGTAATCTGGACAACGGGAACTGGACCAGTTCGGGCAATCCATTAATTAGCCATGAATTTTTTGACATTGGGTTACCCATCTGCTATTCAAACGAAAATGCCTCGGTGACCATCTTGGGCAAAGACAACATTTTCGCGCTCTCGAAAGAAGAAATCAAAAAACTGCTTTCAGGAGGCATTTATATGGATGCCGAAGCGCTAAAGCAGTTGAACGATATGGGTTTTGGTGAACTCACCGGTTTTGAAGTGGGGGGCTCAGAAAATAAAGATCGCATTGAAAAATTCACGGGCCATCCGCTGAACGGGAAATTTGCCGGCCGCGAACGGGACAACCGGCAGTCATTCTGGAATTCAAAAGCCTTTGTGCTTCGCAAAACAGACAAAAAGGCGCAAACGCTGACCACTCTGATCGATTATACAGGTAAAGAGATCGCACCCTGTACAACAGGAATATTTGAAAATAAACTTGGCGGGCGCATTTGCGTGGCCGGTTACTATCCGTGGACATTTATGGAAAACCTTTCCAAAAGTTCGCAGATGAAGGCTGTTTTCCGCTGGCTTTCAAAAGATTCACTCCCTGGGTACATGACTTCGTTTCACAAAGTAAATCTGTGGATACGGGAACCTCAAAACGGGAGAATCGCACTGGCATTTACCAATTCGTCTTTTGATCAGGCTGAAAACGCGGTACTGTTGCTAAAAACAAATCAGAAAGCCATCCGACTCTACGATATGAATTGTAAAGAATCCGTTATTCAGTCATCCGGTGAGGATGGACCATATCAGAAGTTTATCATTCCTGAAGTTGGCCCCTGGCAAATGAGATTGGTGATATCCGAATAATATCCGGTAAAAAGGTCACTCAATGAAGCTATAAAATATAAAAGGGAAGTCAGCTTTTTTTTAATTCAATTAGTCAGATCAATGACCAGAATATCCGGAAATACAGTGATCGAATTTGAGGATGGGGATCAAACAGATATGAAGAGATTTTTTGATCTTCATTATCAGGCATTTGTCACTTTTGCCGGCAGATATATTTCCGATATATCCGTTTGTGAGGATGTTGTGCAGGACGTATTTATCTCATTCTGTGAGAAGCATAGGAACTTTCAGAGCCTGATTGCCTCCAAAGCTTTTTTCTACACATCCATCCGGAATTCCTGTCTTGATCATTTAAAACATGACCAGGTGCAGCAGAAATACCGGGAATTTAAGAAGATCGTACCAGAGAAAAACGAATCCTTTTTAGAGGAAATCATGAGACTTGAAGCCTATAACCAGGTCTACCGGGAGATCAGCAAACTCCCTGACATGGAAAGAAAAGTATTGCTATTGTCTCTTGATGAGAAATCGAATGACGAGATTGCCGTAACACTGGAAATATCCATTAATACGGTCCGTACCCATAAAGCCAGAGCCTATAAAGTTCTCAGGAAAAACCTGGGCGATATTTTCCTGTTTTTCATATCCCTGAGAAAAAATAACAGATAGACAAAACATACTTAATTCTCTTCCGAAAAGTTTCTTGAGCAGCGAGTTTTAGGAACCCACGCTTATTTCCTGTCCATATTTCATAATTTCATCAACGACAGGATTTGACCGGTCAAATTCGCTTTCTCTAAATGGATGCGGTTCAATCCGGCTGTCAATCTTGCGTCTTAACCTCATTAATTCCAATTGAATGTCCAATCGATTATTGTAATCCTTAAAAACTACTGCAATATCACTATCACTATCCTCATTGTAATTGCCTTTAGCATATGAGCCAAAAAGAATTATTTTAATAAATTGATATTTGCCATGAATTGCATCTGCATATCTGCGGGCTATCTTTAAAGCATCTCTTTTATCCATGTTCGAATGATTTACCTGTATGATGATGTCGACGGGAAAACTCATTTGTTTTACGCCAGCGATCAAAAAAGTACTGAGGCTTTGCTGGAAATAGGCGATGAATTAAACATTCATAACATTGGATTTTGGCACTTAGGTTCTGTCGATCCCAAAACGTGGAGTGTAGTGAGAGATTGGGTAAGCAAGTGATAGTATTTATCAAAGTTATGAGAACGATCTTCTGTTATTTGTTATGTTATTGGTTTTATCCTCA
>Ga0074195_1003232_pt1 | contig 15875 bp, 4 predicted proteins | sample EPASupsiteHSE623_FD_64525 | JGI IMG/M metagenome (GOLD analysis project Ga0074195, IMG submission 64525) | Bioremediated contaminated groundwater from EPA Superfund site, New Mexico - Sample HSE6-23 | ecosystem: Environmental > Aquatic > Deep subsurface > Groundwater > Contaminated ...
CGACAACCAGCAGCGGGCGTCGGAAGCCGACGCGAGGACCAAAGCTCTCGTCTACGGGGTCTTCGACGCGACGACGGCCAACCAGTCGGTTACGGTGAACGGGGCGCTGGTGGTAGGCGCGCCGACCGGCGGAAGCAAAGGGGAGGGGACGATCAACGCCACGGCGGTTTACGACGACAACGTGCTCCTCACCGACTACGTCTTCGACAAGTACTTCGACGGGCAGGTGAGAGTGGAAGACCGGTCCCAGCACGGAAGCTACAATATGCTCACCATGGACGAAATGAAACAGTATGTCCAGGCCAACCGCCATCTGCCTACTATCCCGGGCAGGGAAGAATGGGAAAAATCGGGAAAATTCTCTCTGGGCAAACTGGTCAATCATTTGTGGGAGACGACGGAAACGCAGGGAATCTACGTGGCGGAATTGAACGACGCCGACAAGAATCAAGAATTTAGAATCACTAATTACGAATCAAGAATGAGTACGTTGGAGAATAAATTAACGGTGCTGGGGAGTGCAAATACGAATACCAACGGAGTGGATCCTCTGGTCAAGCCAGAGGATGACAAACTAATCAAGTCGGAAGAGGGCAGTTTAAATGACAGTAGAATTACAGAATTAGAAAATACTATAGCCGGATTAAAAATTTCCGATAATACTGATAATGAAGCGGTAAATAAAAAAGTTGTCGATAAAATTACTGAGCTCGAAACGGAAATTTCTTCCTTGAAAAAAGAAATCTTAGCCTTAAAAGGTGAGGAAGAAAAGACCAGTCAAGATGCTAGCGATAAAAACGAAGAAAAAACCCAAGAAATTTCAAACTCCAACAATAACGATAATAAAAATATTGCTGAAAATGGAGATTCCGACGTTACAATCTTTGATAAAGCAGTTAATTTTATCAAGCAGGTTATCTTTAAGGTAAGGGTTGTTTTCTTGGGCAAGGTAGAATTCGGTGACCATGTGAAATTTAACAAAGACACTGCCGGTTACGCGACAATAAAAACCGGCAAGAAGAGCGTGGATATTGCGTTTAAAAATGCTTATGGCAGTAAACCGGTGGTTACGGTTACCCCGCGTACTTTGGTGGATCTCGGCGCTTATCAGGTGACCAATGAATCCGCCAAGGGGTTTACGATTGAAATTAAAAAAGAACAAGAAAAAGAAGTTGATTTTGCCTGGACGGCGATTGAAGTGGGGGCGGTGGATGAATCGGGAAATTAAAACGTAGGATTAAATGGTTAAAAAATTCTTTTTCTAGGCGGAACGGCTGTTTTTTGGACTGCGGCCCGACAGTCCTCGCTTCAAAAAACAGCCGTTCCGCCTCAACTAAAAATATCAACTGGTGCTTCTGTAACCATCTAAACGCAAAACACTATGTAAAGAAGCATTGCAATACAGCTCTGCACTAATACGAGATGCCGAAACCTGCCTCGCCGGCTCGCCTTGCCGAAGCCGACGGCGAAGCGCAGGCAGGCAGGCAAGTTTCGGCATAACAATAAGATAGTGTAGGGGCAGGTTTTAAACCTTGCCCCTACATGTTTAGTATTTAATTGGGAAATTTAAGCGTATAATAAAAACAGGTGATGCCTGTTTTTATTTATTTATAACAATGCCGATTTGTAACTCCTCCAGTGCTTGGGGGTTAATCAACAACCAAGCGGTAATAATAGCCGGAAGTATTTTGCTATTGCTCATAATCTTGTATCTGGGGTATAATGCAAAGAGCAGATTGAATCGCTTCGGGTATACTCTAATTGTTGTAGGAGGTGCAAACAATCTTTACGAGAGAATCGTTAACGGATGCGTAAGCGATTACATAAAGCTGGTTGACTGGTGGCCGGCGTTTAACGTGGCAGACGGATTAATTTTTGTGGGATTGATCATAATTCTAACAAAGATCCTTCGACTCATCGCCCAAGGCGACTCGCTCAGGATGACAACATTATGATTCCGATATTACTCTATATAACAGGATTATTTTGGCTGGCTAGCATATTGCAGATTTCCTTGTTTCCTTTTTGGGCAGGGGATTTGATTTTTCTATTGTTATTTATTTGGGGAATGTATTTCAGCCGTTCTATCGAAAAATCAAGACTTAAGATTTGGGCTTTCTGGTTACCTCCGATATTTGGCTTAGGAATGGCAAGTTTTGTTTTTACCACTTTATGGATATTATTGCCGTATGCTTTAGTGGCGATAATCTTAACAACCCTTATGGTAAGAAAAAATAAACGAATTTTTCGTCTTAAAGAAGGGTTTATTTATTGCTTGATTATATTTTCAGTATTCTCGCTGGCAGTGGTTTTTGTTAGGCTGTTTATCATGCAATACGCAGTTACGGTAGATTTTTATGTAAGACTTGCGATTACATTTCTTTTAAGTTTCGGGGTATGGGTTTATTTTTTAACTTCAGGGAAACAAGGGAAAATACGATGAAAATTTGTCATTTTACATTTTTCATTGGTCATTAATTTGTCATTTCCACATTCGTCATTTTCTGAATTTTCAATGAAAAATGACAAATGGAAAATTAATGCTAAATGATACATGTAAAATTATCAAAGAATGGGTAATGGCAAGAACAACAAAAATTTATTCTCCGGGGAGATCGAAGTGAGCGGTTATTTTGAAACTGGCTGGAGAGGGGAAGGAGAGGAAGATGTGCCGGAGAAAAAGAATCTCCGGTGGCTGGTTATTTTCGCGGCATTAATGGCTTCGGTTCTATTAGTTAGAGCAACTTATCTTCAAATTATCAAAGGGAGTTACTATAAGGCTCAAGCGGAAGAAAACCGTATCCGTAAAATTTTTACCGAGGCGCCAAGGGGCATAGTGTATGACCGCAACCACAAAGTACTAACCAGCAATATCCCGGAATTTGATTTTGTGATGATTCCAGGTCTTGTCTCTAAAGACCAAGTAGAAAGAGAAAGTTTATTTAAGGAGGTTTCGAAACAAATTCAGATCGATTATTCAAACTTTGAAATTGCTTACAAAGGAACTCAGCTGGATACTTTTAATCCGGTTTTGCTTAAAGAGGACTTGACTAGGGAAGAAGCTTTAAGAATTGAAGAAAGCTCTGCCAGATGGCAAGGACTTATGTTAAGTAGAAAAGCCAAGAGATTATATCCGATACAAAGGGCGGCTGCGCACATTCTGGGTTATACGGGGAAAATTAGCGAGCAAGAATTAAAAGAGCAACCTGATTATCTGCTTACCGATATTATCGGAAAAGAAGGCCTAGAAGAAAAATACGAGTCCTATCTTCGAGGAGACAAAGGCAATGAACAACTCGAGGTGGATTCTGCAGGAAAAGTAAAAAAAATGGTAGGTAACTCCAACCCCGTTGAAGGGAATAGTCTTGTTCTGTCTTTGGACTCGGATCTCCAAAAAGAAGCGTATACGGCTTTAGAGCAATACGTTACGGAAAACGAAGGAACAGGGGGAGCCGTAGTCGCCATAGATCCTCGTTCGGGGGGAATATTAGCGTTGGCGAACTATCCTTCTTTTGATAACAATGAATTTGTGGGAAAAATTTCTTCTGAGCGTCTCAAGGAAATTATTCAAGAAGGAAACAAACCTCTTCTTAATCGGGCCGTGGCAGGAACTTATCCGCCCGGTTCAACTTTCAAGCCTTTGGTGGCGGCAGCGGCTTTGGATAAAAAAGTAATTACTCCGGAAGAAATTTTGGACTGTCCGGCAGTATTGCAAATAGGGCAGTGGAGTTTTGCTGACTGGAAATATCATGGACCAACGGATTTGAATAAAGCAATTGCTGAATCGGTAAACACCTATTTCTATATAATCGGAGGCGGTTGGGGAGATAAGACTGGATTAGGACCGGACAACATAAGACATTATGCGACACTGTTCGGGCTGGGGGAGAAGCTCGGAATTGACATTCCGCAAGAGGTAGAAGGTATGGTTCCTGATCCGGCTTGGAAGGAAAGAGTTAAAAAAGAGCCATGGTATATCGGAGATACTTATCACACTTCAATTGGCCAGGGAGACTTGCTAGTTACTCCGTTGCAACTCGCTTCTTACGTGAGCGCTTTAGTCAATGGCGGCACGCTTTATCGGCCACGTCTATTAGATTATATTGAAAATCCCGATTCTCAAGTGATTGAGAAACCCAAAACAGAAATTATTCGAGAGAATATTCTACCGGCGAAGGAACTAAATATAGTAAAAGAGGCGATGGGAGTAACTGTTTCGTCCGATCAGGGATCAGGAAGACAGATGCAAGAGTTGGAGGAAAAGTATAATGTGAGAATCGGCGGAAAAACAGGAACGGCCGAATCGGGAGAAGAGGAAAAATACCATGCTTGGTTTGTGGGATTTACGCCACTAGATAAACCGGAAATGGTGGTAGTGGCGTTGGTGGAAAAGGGAGGGGAAGGATACAAAGCAGCCTTGCCGGTGGCGAAGAAGGTAATGGATGTGTATTTACAAAAACGTGAGAACCGTTAGAAAATTCGAGTAAAGCTTGATAGAATTATAAAAAGAGGAGAAAAATGTAAGTATTAAATTTTACATTTGGCATTTCACATTTTGCATTAATTTTTCATTGAAGCATTTATCATTGACTGCTTGAATTCTAAATGGCAAATAGTTAAATGGTAAATTAATGAAAAATGTGAAATGAAAAATGACAAATGATTTTGGGGTGTAGCCAAGCGGTAAGGCAACGGCCTTTGGAGCCGTCATTCGTAGGTTCGAATCCTACCACCCCAGCCATATGTTCAAACTTGTAAAATCTTCAATAAAATCGGCGTTTAAAGGGGTCAGGAACGACCCGGAAGTAAGGAAAGTGATTAGTCGCTTTCCGCGTTTTTTTAAATTTGTGAAAAAACGCTTGACTCCGGATGAAATTTTCGGTCTTTATTTAACGGTGGGAATTATTGTTTCCGCAATATTTATTTATCTCTTTCTGAATATATTGTTCGGTCTTTTTACGCAGGACTTGCTGGTTATGTCGGATTTGCGTGTTTTGAATATTGCCGCAACCTACCGCACTCCCAGTCTTGATCAATTCATGTTTTTTATAACGACTTTGGGGAGCGGGGAAGTTATTTTTACAGGGGCTTCCGTCTTCGCTATTTTCTTTTACCTGACCAATCATTGGCGTTACTTGGTGAGCATTCTAACTTCTGTGGTTTTTGGAGAATTTTTTTATCGAATTTTTAAGCATGTAATCGAAAGACCTCGTCCCCCGATATCACTCTCTTTAGTTCATGCTAGTGGTTACAGCTTTCCTAGCGGACATGCTTTTATGGCAATGGCTTTTTATGGATTGATAACATACTTTATTTATCGCAGCTTTAAAGACTTCCGTGTTCGGCACATTTCTTCCTTAAAAATAGGGCTTAAATATAGAAAATTTATTGTTAAATATAACAAGACCTTAAGAGCCGGAGCGATAATGTTATTTGCTTTATTAATCGGATTTATCGGATATTCAAGAATCTATTTGGGAGTCCATTGGCCGACGGACGTGCTGGCTGGTTTTGCTGCGGGAGCAGCTTGGATTACCGTCTTCGTAACTGTTTTAGAGATCAGGCGGAAGTTTAGGAGACATATAGCATACAACCGACAACATGTAACAAAAATGATTGGTTTAATATTATTTTTAATCTGGGTTATATTTACGGGATATTTTTGGTCAAGAGAAAGCGGTACCGCTTTTATTAAGAACAGCCAAAGAGGCGGCAACGAAGAAAAAATTATAATCAACGAAGAAGATATTCAGGGGAAAATATTTGAAAATCTTCCTAAAGTGAGCGAAACAATATCGGGAAAACCGCAAGAACCGGTGCATATTATTATCTTGGGAAGCGAAGAACAGATTAAATCAGCTTTCAATCAAGCGGGATGGTTGGAATGCGACCGTCTCAGTACAAAAAATCTGGAACGTTTGGCGGTTGCTTCCATATTAAATAAACCATACCCGGCAGCGCCCGGAGTGCCGTCTCTCTGGAACACCTTGCCTAACGATTTGTCTTTTGAAAAACCCACCGTGAACAATTCTGTCAGGGAAAGACACCATATCCATTTTTGGGAGACTCGGTACGCTTTGGACAGCGGACATCAAATTTGGTTTGCCACGGCGCACTACGATACTACGATAAAAATGAGAACGGCTGTCTTGCCGATTCATTCAATAGACCCAGCCATTGACAAAGAAAGGGAAGAGATTAAAAAAGAACTGCTTGATACGGGAAAGGTCGATTCTGTTTCCGAATTTCAGATCGTGGAACCGACTTTGGGAAAAAACCAATCGGGAGATCTGTTTTTTACTGACGGAAAAGCGTACGTGTTTTACCTGAATTAAAAATAAGTCCCATAGGACCCGTAAGACTTATAAGACCTATGCTGAATTTTCTTGACAACTTTTTGTTACGCTTTATTATAAAAATATAAAGCGATAAGTTCAGCTAAATAGTGTAATATTGGGAGAAATAAATTGAAAATTAAGAGTCACAAGCTCCCTGCCTACCGGCAGGCAGGCAAATAGCACTAAATATTAAATCCTAATTTTGAAATTAGTACTTATAATTTAAAATTATTCGGAGCTTAGAATTCTCAATTTATAATTTATCTGTATATATTCTGACAAAATGATAAAAAAAGCAAAAAGCAAAGTTATTAAAAAAAAATCTAGTAAAACAGGATCCTGGCAACCTCTTCGAGAACTTGCTCTCCATACTCCATATACAATGGGATATTTGTCGCTTATGGCGAGAAGGAAACAGTTGAAGGTAAAAAAATTCGGCAGGGCTTGGCATTCTACAATGGGAAATATCAAAGAGTTTGAAGAGAAGATGAGGCAGCAAAAAGAAGAGAGAAATGAAAGGTTGCGTAAAAGTTACATTGAGAAGGCAGAGAAAGTGAAGATTTCAGTAATGGATGAAAGAAAAGCAGAGGAGATCCTGAAAGAAGTTGAAGATGATACCGAGTTGGTTCAGGTGCAGAGACCTGAACCAACACCGGGTGACAATAGAGGAAATGACACTATTTTTGACGAAGTGCAAGAAGAGTTGGCGGAAATATTACACGAAATAAGAAACAAAGAAAAAAAACTGAGGCATAGTTACTTGATTTATCGGGGGAATGGTGGAAAAAATGATGAGATTTCGAAGCGAGCACGTCATGGCGACGATGCCATGGCTCGGGATAATAATAAGCGGGTTTCGGAGGATTTGATTTCGGATTTAGGAAAGCTTCTAAAAACAGCGAGTATAATTCACGAAAAAGCAGAATTGGAGAAAAGAAACGAAATGAGCAGTAAAAAAAGAAATCTTCACGACGCGTTGCGTATCGAACATAAAAATCATGACCATCTTTTGGGCAATTACCATAAGGATAATTTCCTTTCAGTGCCTTATAGTTATTTTCCCTTTGAAGACAAAGCGAACGCTAGTTTAAATTCGAAATCCATTCCATTTCATAACAAGGTACTGTTGTTTATTTCGGGAGTTATGGTGTTTATCGCGGCAGTTTTATTAGTCCTGGTGCTAGTGGGGTAATATAAGTGAAATTCAATAATTCTCTATAAAGACGCATTGCAATGCGTCTTTATTTATTTTGGGGTTAGTGGCAACTTTGCAGTGATTAATGTCAAAGTTTGACAGTTTATAATGAGGAATTATAATGGAAACAAGTTTACAAAACTGCGTTTATACGCGCCATGGCAAGAAAAAAACAAACAAAAGCATACAAAAAAGAGAGGATGAATCAGGCGAAAAAGCTTGTCCGAAGCAACTTCGGACGGGAAGTTTTTGACGTTATTGGAAAAAGATATGCCGCTTACAGCGGAAAAAGTGAAGTGCAAAATAAAGCGTACCGGTTTTTATTAGAAAAAGGCTATTCTTATAGGGAAATATCGAAGTTGACAGGAAAAGCGCACGAAGCAATCAGGCATGCGGTCAAAAATAGTCCTGAGTCCTTAGTCCTTAGTCCTGAGTCGGGGGTAGGCAGTCTTGAGTCCTCAGTTCCCAGTCCTAAGTCGGCGGTAGACGGCGAGACAGGGAAACCTGAATCAACGGGGAGAAGCGGAGAGAGTTCTTTAATGATTAAAAAGGGATCCCTCGACTACGCTCGGGATGACAATGAAATTGAGGTTCAGGGTGAGAGTAATAATACTTGGAATGAGGACAGTGAAGAAACGCCTCATCTGGCAAGCGTGGCGAAATCCATCAGTAGTATCGATAAAACTCTTTACGGCAGCGTTTTCCCCACCTTGCACAAAGCCAGGGAGTATGTGATGGTGGACGAGGAGGAAGAAGAGGCCGAGGAGGGAATATCCAATACCCAATACCCAATTCCCAATGAAAGTATAAAAAACAAAGTAACAACCCCTCCCTCGCCACGGCGAGACCCCGTCCGAACGGCTGTTCAGCCGGGCGGGCTCCCCTCATCTGAGGGGAGGAAGAATCCAGTTTTCTCCCCCTCAGATGAGCCTGCCTCGCCGGTAGGCGGGGGGGAGATCAAAGAGGGGGTTGACGATAAGAACCCTGACAAAAGACTGTTTGTCTGGTCGGGTTCCGCCGGGGAGACGAAAGGAATGTCTAATACCCAATATCCAATTACCAATGAAAATCCTAACGATAGCAAAGTAGATCCTTCGACTACACTACGCGGAGTTTACCCCGTGCCCCGACACGGGGATCAGGATGACAATAGAAGTAGAGATGACAAAAAGAGTGGGGACGACAAGGGGGACAAGACAGACAAATTATCCGATAAAACCCTCAATAGTGCAATAAAAGAAAACAAGCCGGAAGAAAAAAAGGGAGAATTCGCCATTCCTATTTCCCTGCTTTCCGGGAAGGATCTTGATAAAGAAGACGACCGTGGAATTCCTAATTCCCCCTCCTCCGCTAAAGCTACGGCGGGCAAGCAATATCCAACCCGCCTGCCGGACGGGCAGGTATCCAATGAAAGTATAAAAAACAAAGGCGAAAAAACCTCCCCCAACCCCCTCTCCCGTGTCGAAGCACGGGACATGCTTTCTAAGGAGGGGACAATAGGAAGCAATAATAAGAGTGACGGCAATAAGGGAACGGCTAACCCTATTTTTCCCAGCGTCCTCAACGTCCAGCCGGCTCCAGCCAAGTCTTCCGGCTGGAAAATCCCGGCTGTCCTGGTTGCTCTGCTACTGATCCTCTCCGCAGTGGCTTTTACCCAGGGGTATTTCCAAGATCCTGACCTCTTCCTCCGGCAGGCGCAGAACTTGCCCGGTAAAGCCAAGACTCTTGCCCAGGGAGGTATAAATAAATTTTCCGAACTAACCGGCTTCAAACAGTCCAAGCCGGAGGTTCAAATCGGAGGCTTGGATCAACAGGAAGTAAACATCGACGACAAAATCGCCCAACTGAAGAAGGAAATGGCGGAGAGTTCCTTACAACAGCAACAGCAGTTGCAAGACCAATTGAACCAAGCCGAACAGGACAAGGCCAAAGCCCAGGCCCAGACCGCCGGTACGGAAAAATCCGCCTATGTTATCGTGGAACTGCCGGATGCTACTACTGATAATACGATCACTGAGGCACCTGTGCAAAAAATTACCACCATCACCACTCCTTCCGGCGAACAGATTACTCTTTCCGCCGGCAACGGCATAAGTCTTAACGGCAACCAGATTTCCGTCTCGGGCGACTATTCCGGTCAAGGCTCGATCAATACTGTTGGCACGGTCTCCTCCGGTTCCTGGCAGGCAAGCGAGATCCAGGATTCCTACGTAGCGGACAACATTACTGCTTCTAATTATATTCCTCTTTCGGCCAGTTTCGGCGGGGATGTCTCCGGAACTTACAATAATATTACCGTAACTGACGACTCCCACAATCACGGGGCTGGCACTCTGCCCGAACACGACGACCTTACAAACGCAGGTACGATAGATACTGCCTCAGAAATCCAAGACGTTGCAGTGGGCGGGGATGCATCGGGGACTGTCGGATCGATCACCGTAGAAAACGACTCGCACAACCATACCGGTAGCACAATATCGGGACTGGATATTTCCGACGACACCAACTTGACGGCCGGCACCCACCTCACCTTGACCGGAGATACTTTGAGCGTGAACGACGACTTCCTACTTAATACCGGAGGAGATACCGCGACAGGAGATTATCTTTTTCAGGACAACCTCTATGTTGGAAGCAACGCTGAAACCATCGCCGACGCCGGATTCGTCCTCGATGGGGACGATGCTTTCATCGCCGGGACTCTGGGGGTAGAAGGGGACATTTACACCGACGGCACTATCCATGGCAGTGTCGCCGGTTCCATTAACCCCGGCTTCACTGCCGGTTCGGTCATCTTCCAGGGAGTCGGCCTGGCGCAGGACAACGCTAATTTTTTCTGGGACGATGGGAACAACCGGCTGGGAATCCTCGACAACACTCCATCGTATACCTTGGACGTAGGAGGAGACGTAAACATTCTCGACTCCGCGGAACTGCGGATCGGCACCACCCAGGTCCTCTCCAAAGGCAACGGCGCGCTCACCGGCAACCTGATCGTGGGAAACGGGGGGAATCTAATATCACACACGGCAGGAAATGAAGGATACTATAATACTGCCGTAGGATTAAGCGCTCTTCAAGCAAGTACTACCGGTTCGGGTAACAGCGCTGTTGGTTATCAGTCTCTTACTAGCAACACTACTGGTGTTGGCAATACCGGTATGGGCGTGAACGCAGGGGTTTACAATCAGACTGGTAGTAATAACGTGATGATAGGCCGGGACGCCGGTTACGGCGTGATTGGCAATTCGTATTCAGAGAGCGTTCTTATCGGCTTTCAATCCGGTTACTCCACCACCACCGGGAGTGGCAACTCTTTTCTTGGCTACCATTCAGGTTATTCCAATACTAGCGGAGCCTACAACTCATTTGTCGGTTATCGAGCTGGATTTGCCAATACTACCGGCTATGAAAACGCGGCTTTCGGTGTGAATACCTTTACTACTAACACCACTGGATACTATAACTCTGCCTTTGGCGGAGGCGCTCTCCAATCTAACACTACTGGACGCGAGAATGCTGCCTTGGGATATATTGCTATGCAATTAAATACTACCGGTTTAGCTAACACCGCGGTAGGAAATGGAGCTTTTGCCCAAAATACTACCGGAAATTACAATACCTCCATGGGCTACTACGCCGGATATTTTTCCCAAACAGGCGACAACAATACTTTTATCGGCTATTCGGCCGGTCAGGGAACCGCTCTTTATACCGGCGCCAGTAACAATACAGCGATCGGATATCAAGCCGGATTCAGCCTTGCCACCGGAAGCACCGGCAACGTCTTCCTAGGTAACCAAGCTGGACTTTTCGAAACCGGATCCAATAAGCTGTATATCGACAATTCCGACACGACCACCCCTCTCATCGGCGGAGATTTTTCGACTAACGCGGTGACAATAACCGGGTCGCTCACTGTCACAGACGATATTTATACTGAAGACAATCTGTATGTCGGAGCGAACGCGGAGACGCTTGCTAATGTTGGATTTTCGCTGGACGGCAACGATGCTTTTGTCGCTGACATGTTGGGGGTGGAAGGAAACGTCTATACCGACGGGGCTTTTATCGCGGGAGCAACCCTTACTTTATCGGACAACGCAATCAGCGAAAGCGGAGCACTGAACATTCAAGTAAACGGCGACGTTACCAATTATTTAACCCTCACTTCCGATGCCACTGATCTCATGCTTGTCACCACCGATGCCTCCGATTTTTACTTAAAACCGGCAGGCGATAAATTCGTTGTCCAGAATTCGGTGGACGGTACCACTGGTTTTCAAATTCTGGATGCCAACGGAGGAACGCCTGTGTTGAATGTGGATACGGATTTGGAGAGGGTAGGGATTGGAACTAGCGCTCCAGGGTATACTTTCGATGTCGGAGGCGACATCAACGTTGCCGATTCCGCCGAACTGCGGATTGGCGGAACCCAAGTCCTCTCCAAGGGCAACGGCTCGTTTATCAGCAACCTGATCGTGGGAGATGGGGGAGGAAGTATAATACACACAGCTGGGAGCGAGGGATATAACAATACTGCAGCGGGATATCATTCTCTTTATTCTAATACCACAGGCTATTCAAACACAGCCATAGGAATGAATGCTTTACTAGTTAATACTAGTGGTTATGTAAACACGGCTATAGGAAATAATGCCTTGGGAGCCAACATTAATGGGTATAATAATACAGCTACGGGAGTCAATGCCTTGTCGTCCAACACCGCCGGCTATTCAAACACAGCTGTGGGCTTGAATGCTTTAACAAACAATACAACCGGATATAGCAATGTTGCTTTGGGAACAGGCGCTCTGTCATCAAACACAACCGGTTATTACAATGTTGCCATTGGGGAAAACGCTTTGCTGTCAGACCAGAACGGTTATTCAAACACAGCCATCGGTTTTGAAGCAGGATTTCTTAATGTTTCCGGCACTGGCAATGTTTTTCTCGGCTACAATGCGGGTTATAGTGAAACCGGATCCAATAAGCTTTACATCGACAACTCCAATACAGCCACGCCGCTAATCTATGGGGATTTCAACACAGATGCCGTTTCGGTTAACGGAAGCATTTCTGTTACCGGCAACATCACCGGACCAAGCGCGGGTACGATCGGCTACTGGTCCAGAACCGGCACCACTTTGAGTCCCGCGACTTCCGGCGACGTTGTTAGCGTCGCCGATTCGGCCGACTATTACATCGGTTCCACCCAGGTTCTCTCCAAAGGCAACGGCTCGCTCACGGGGAATCTCATCGTGGGGGACGGGGGAGGAAGCCTGACGCACGCGGCGGGAAATGAAGGGTATTATAATACTGCCGTAGGTCTGAGCGCCCTTACTGCCATTACAACCGGATATTATAATACTGCTTTGGGCTCGAACGCACTAGCGGTAGACACTACAGGTTACAATAATATCGGCTTGGGTCCTAATACTCTGATTGCCAACACCACCGGAGTCGACAACGTCGCCATCGGCGCCGGACCCTTAGCGACGAATGTTTCCGGTGGTGCCAACATCGCTATCGGCACCATGGCGCTGGATGTTAGTACGGCGGACAACGATCTTGCGATAGGATCGAACGCTTTGGGAGCTAATACCACGGGCACTGCCAACATCGCTATCGGCAACCATGCGGGATTGTTTAATGTAACTGGCAATAACAATACTTTGCTTGGCTATCAAGCCGGACGGGGGGTATCGACCAACTCCTACTCCAACAATACTTTTATCGGCTACCAATCGGGGTACTCGACTTCTGCTACCGGTGACGGAAACGTTTTTGGCGGATATCAAGCAGGATATTCAAATGCTACTGGGATGCAGGATGTTTTTCTCGGTTATCGGGCTGGATACAACAATACTGTTACCGGCAATACCTTTCTCGGCTACAATGCTGGTTACGCGACGACTACGGGGGGATACAACTTTTTTGGAGGTGCTAATGCCGGCCTTTCTAATACCACAGGAGCGAATCAGGTAGCGGTTGGCAACGGCGCACTGCAGTGGAGTACGACCGGTACACAGAACACCGCTGTCGGATACAACTCAGCAGTGTTGAATTCAACCGGAAATTACAATGTGGCTATGGGATACAATTCTCTTTATTATAATGAAACCGGAAGCAATAATGTTGTCATAGGCAGGGAGGCTGGCAAAGGATCCGCCTTAAATTCCTATTCGAACAACACATTCGTCGGTTACCAATCAGGTTATTCGGTTACCACTGGGGGTAGCAACTCCTTTCTTGGTTACCAGTCGGGCTATACTAATACTACCGGAACCCAGAACGATGCTTTCGGATACCAGTCTTTGACTGCCAATACCACTGGATTTGAAAACACGGCTATCGGATACAGCGCTCTTTCTGCCAATACTACCGGACAGGAAAACTCGGCTTTAGGTTTCAGCGCTCTCGGGGGCAACACTACCGGACAAAGAAACATTGCTATCGGCTTGCAGACCTCCCTTTTAAGTACGACTGGAAGCTACAACGTAGCAGTAGGATATCAGGCGGGAAGACAGAATGCTTCGGGAGCAAGCAATGTAGCTATAGGATATATGGCTGGCTACGGCGTTTTCACCAACGCCTATTCCAACAACGTTTTTATCGGGCGCGAATCCGGTTATTCGGTTACGACCGGAAGCGACAACACTTTTCTTGGTTACAGGGCAGGATATACAAATAGCACTGGATATGAGAATGTAGCCGTTGGTTTAAGCGCTCTTTACGCCAATACTACTGGTGCTGACAATACCGCGGTTGGACAGAACAGTTTACTGGGTAATACCACCGGTAACGGAAACACCGCGTTGGGAAGAATGGCTGGAGCTTATTCCCAAACAGGTCTTTATAATGTATTTATCGGAAATCAAGCTGGTCAAGGCGGTGGATATCATACCGGTTCCAACAACAATACCATTATCGGTTACCAGTCGGGATACAATATGGATACAGGAAGTAGCAATAACTCTTTTCTTGGCTATCAATCAGGTTATTCCAATACCTCCGGTTATCAGAATACTGCTGTCGGAGCGAGCGCCCTTTACTCCAATACTACCGGATATAATAATATTGCGGTTGGTCTCGCCTCTCTTCAAGCTAACACTACCGGGTATGTCAACGTCGCGGTGGGGGGAGGAGCGCTTACTACCAACACCACCGGGTATCTGAATACGGCGGTTGGAGATGCTGCTTTGCAGTTAAATACGACAGGAACCTTGAATAATGCTTTGGGATCTGCAGCTCTTCAATCCAATACTACCGGTATTGGAAATGTCGGAGTCGGTTCACAGGCTGGCCAATACAATCAAACTGGCAATAATAACGTATTAATAGGACGGTATGCTGGTTTAGGCGTTGCCAGCAATTCCTATTCCAACAACATTTTTGTCGGCTACCAGTCGGGCTATGCGACTACTACCGGATCCAATAATGTATTTGTGGGTTATCAATCCGGTCTCGCCAACACCACTGCCACGGGGAATTCCTTCCTAGGCTATCAAGCCGGCTATGCCAATACTACTGGCGCGAACAATACCGCGGTGGGCGCGGGCGTTTTGTCGCTTAATACCACCGGCCACGAAAACACCGCCGTCGGGTTGGCGGCTCTCCAGCAAACTACTACCGGATACGCTAATACCGTTTCGGGATATGTCGCCATGCAGTTTAATACGACCGGTATCAACAACGTCGCTATGGGGTATGCGGCGCTTGTAGGCAATACTACCGGCAGCAGCAATACCGGAATAGGAGTTAACGCGGGATATTTTTCCCAGACAGGCTCCTTCAATACGTTCATCGGGCAACAGGCCGGCAACGGTACTGCCAATTATACCGGAGCTAATTATAATACCGCTGTTGGCGTTCAGGCTGGTCTCAACATGACCACCGGAAGCTCCAGCAACGTCTTTCTGGGCTACCAGGCGGGCTATTTCGAAACTGGCAGCAACAAACTTTTTATCGACAACGTCGCCAGGGCGTCCGAAGCGGACGGAAGGACAAAAGCCCTTATTTACGGGGTGTTCAACGCGGCGACCGCCAGCCAGTCGGTAACGGTGAATGGCAACTTCAACGTACTGGAAGGGGTAGTAGTAGGCTCTCCTACTGGAGGAAACAAGGGCGCAGGGACGATCAACGCAGTGGGGGTCTACGACGACAACGTGCTCCTCACCGACTACGTCTTCGACAAGTATTTCGACGGGGAAGTCCGGCCGGAAGACCTCGCCCAGCACGCGGACTACTCCATGCTCGGCATCGACGAAATGACCGAATACATCCAGTCCAACCGCCACTTGCCGACCATCCCGGGCCGGGACGAATGGGCCGAGGGC
>Ga0074195_1003233_pt1 | contig 15872 bp, 7 predicted proteins | sample EPASupsiteHSE623_FD_64525 | JGI IMG/M metagenome (GOLD analysis project Ga0074195, IMG submission 64525) | Bioremediated contaminated groundwater from EPA Superfund site, New Mexico - Sample HSE6-23 | ecosystem: Environmental > Aquatic > Deep subsurface > Groundwater > Contaminated ...
TATTTTGTTCGATTGCATAATCCCATTGCTCCTGTATATTGTATCCGTAAGCAATGTCCGTAGCCGGGTTGCCGCGAGAGCCATTACGATAGCTTCTGCCCCGGTTATCGGTATTTCCATAGAAGGCCGAACCGCCCATTCCCGCCTCCCAGTTGGGATGCTGGGCGACTGCCACATTGATTATTTCGTCTTTCCCTTTACTGTTCCGGTGCACTTTCGGAGGACGGGTAAAGGAAATCCAGGGCCAGCCGTTCGCCACCTGCGGTTCGTTTGGCCACTGCGATTCCCGGAATGTGAAGAAATTCCTGTAATCGTGCCCTTCCGCTTCGGCTGACTTACCGATGACAAGCGGCTTATTTTCAAGGTAGAACCAACAGGCGGGATGGGAGTAAGGCGCACCGGGCTTGTAGAAATTGTCGTACAGTTGCTGCATTCTTTCGCCCGATTCCGTGTTCGTATAAAAAACAATCTTCGGCGCTTCTTTGCCTTGCGCACGGACAGCATCCATCGCCGACATCAATACATCCGCCTCCTTTTCGTAAATATACGCGTTGGTCGCGTCGATCACCACGAAATCCACCATGGCATCGGCGAGCAATTGCATGCTGCGCAGATGCACCCAATATTCGTCGCCCCGGTAATACCCGTAAATCGGTTTCCCCCAGTAATAAAAGCTACCGAACCCGCCGCCCCAATTGGGATTGGCGTTATCTTCGAGAATCTCGGGATAGGCTACCGTTATTTCCGATAAATTCCAATGGTCAGGCGAAATTACCGACCCCTTATGGCCTTGCCAGAGAAAGTAAAACATCGCTACCTGCCTGTTGGACTTGGGATCGCCTACATCCTCGTTCTGAAGCAGCACGCGGCCCAGGTCGTCTGTTCCCGCCAACGACGCAGCCATCCATTTGGGTTCTTCTTCCTCTACGATATGTTTTTCATCCTTGCAGCCGGTCAATGACCCTCCGCAGAGGACAAATGCGCCAAGTAAAAATGAAAATATCCTTCTTGCCATATCAATGTTAATAGTTGTATTATTCCACTTCATGTAAAGCTTCCGACCAGTTCTGCATACCGTTCCACATCAACGGAGAAAGGCGACTGCGTCAGTTCCAAGCCTTCCTTTTTTTCCAAAGCGGTGATGTTCTCCCAGGGTTTTACCGCGTAAAGCGTTGCCTTTCCGCCGTCGGCAGAGTAGGTTCCCTGGATCCGGATGGTCGCCTCGCCCACCTCCACGTGCGTAATGGCCGATTCGTACCTGTTCGACAGGTAGAAAGCCAAACGATCGCCCGCTTGCCTGTCTGCAGCCCTGAACGCTTCTTTTTCTAAGAATATTGCATTTTCAGCCCCGTTGCGTTCGCGGCACCGGATATTGCGAACCGTTAGTGCAACATCCTGACGGTCAACGAAATCAAAGCGAATCAAACCCGTCCCGGAATTCCATTTTAAGGTTCCGATCTGTTCTCCCAAATCTACGGCATACACGGCCATACTGTCGGTTGCCACCAGCCCGGGACATTTTTGGCTCCCGGCAATGTTGGAGCCGAGCGAACCGGTCTCTTTGGAAACAAAAAATACCTCTAAGAAATTCAGGTCCTTTGCCGAACAGTATTCAAAGGTCAGTACGCTTTGCCCTTCGTCTAACGGTTTGGGTAAGCCGTTCAGGCTGATATAAGGGTCATTTCCTTTCGTCAGGATATGATACATATCGTTTCCCAGGGAATCGATTTTCATCTGGTGGGCAGAGGAGAGGTTGAACCCCAGGTACCCGTCCTGCCCGTTGTTGCAACCTGCCGCCAGCAAACCTGAAAGCAGGCAAATCAAACGGAATAGCCTCATTTCGGGGTAATGTTTTCGTTATAAACAAAGTTGTACCTGCCAGCGGGGGCAACGTCGCCCGACAGGTAAAAATCCATAATATCGCCTGCTTCCTGCAGGTTGTCGGCCCACTTAAATTCAAAATTGAGCTTGTTCTCCAAAGAAAGGACACCGCGGGGTATTTTAAGTTCTATCTGTTTCCCGGAAACTTTGTACGTTGCCTCTCCGCATTTTGTCCAATTCCATTCTCCTGTATTGTGTTCAACCGTCATCGTTGTAGCAGAAGGAGCCATCCGGTTTAATACATAATCGTATCCTTCCCAACCGGTGCCCCGGTCCCTGTCCACGTCAATGAAAAGCTGCATCCATCCCGCGCCGGAAGGTTCGGTAATTGCCTGAGCCGTTTCCACAAGAAAATACAAATTCTCCGTATCGCGGGCCACCTGCGCTAACACAAAATCGTTCCGTCCCGTGGTATTCGTGAAATACTCTCCCTGCCATCCCGGATGGTCGCGGTACAACGTATTACCCGGCGGCGCTTTATATACCGGCTTCACATCCTTCCACTCATCGGCATTGCCGTCAACAGTGACCGTATGCGCCTTCGAGGGAGGCTCCGGCCGACCTAAGCCTTTGTACCGGCGAATATTGGCCGCCATTTGATAATAATAAGCATCTCCGTGTCCCCCTTTCATCGGTTCAATGTCACGGCTTTTTTCCTGACTGAACTCATCAGGGAAGGCATTGGCCTGTTGCTGCCATATTTCATAGCGCCCCGCGATCCATTCGTTCCATCCGGTAATAAATATAAACTGCGGATCAAGTTTGAGCGCACGCTCCCACTGCTCCTGAAAATTATAGCCATACAGAACAGCATTCTCTCCGGTTATTTGGCCCGATTGATTGGTGTAGCTCCTCCCGAACGAATTTGGAGCATTCATGGCAGTCAACCCTCGCTCGGCCGACCAATTCTGAGCGACACCCACCGTCACCTGTTCATACCCGGTGCTCTTCTTTGCATATCCGTGTTGCGGATAAATTTCAAGCCATCCCCACTGGTCGTCCCGTGTAGGTCCCGTATTGTAGGCCGGTTGCCCCGGCCGGAATGTAAAATAACTCTTAACCTCATCCGAAAGGTTATCCGGGTAGGCCATGATCAACGGTTTACCTTTCCACTTAAAAAACAGATCCTGGTAAACACCCGGCTTGTACAAGTCGCGGTAAACCTCTTCAACTGCCTCTTTGCTCCCTTGCGTGGGGCCGAAAGCCATCATGAAAGCTATCTGCGGAGTATTTACGCCATCCGCTCTCGCCTGCGTAAATACTTTGCACAATTCCATATATGCCTCCTTCCACGTATAATTCCCGTTCGTGCAGTCAAAAATAACCACGTCCACTCCGGCCAACGCCAGCAATTCGGCATGCCTCCGAAGCACCCAGTGATCGGTGCGGCGATAGTACCCGTAAAGCGGTTCACCCCAAAAAAAACAAGGCGCGGTTTTGGGCCAGGCAGGATGTTTATAATCATCAACGGCTTCCGGATATTGCGCCAGGATTTTAGTCACATCATAAGCGGGACTGCTTTTTGCCATGTCGTTTTGCCAGGTCCAATAGAACAGCCCGACATATTTCTTTTCCCGGATATCACCGGCCTCTTCCCACGAGGGTAGCTTCCTGTTCAATGCATCCGTTGCCGTAATGTTGTTATAAACAACTTTTTCCGGCTCGGGATCCGGTTTCAGTTCCTGCTTATCGTCCTTCTTACAGGCTACCATCAACAACAATAGCCCCATAAAGGAAAAACATATTTTAACCATAGTAGCGATACGAATTAAAAATTAAAAGGAAGGATTTGATTTACCCTTCCTTTTAAAAAAGATCATTGATAAGGGGTAACCTCCGCCAGAGCTGTCCACGGATTCGTGCTCCAGGCCGAAATAACCTCAACCTTGAGGTAACGTCCCCCTTTCGGGTTCGTAGTAGCATAATTTAGCTCTGTCTGATAATCTTGCGACATTGCTTCAATATTCAGGATGGTCGTCCAGTTGGCATTGTCGTCGCTAACTGAAAACACAATATTCTTTGGCTCCATTCCATGGTCATCAGGCCGGTTCCATATTTTGATCCCATTGATGGTTGGCCTCTGCTTTTTCATGTCAATCACAAACCACTGGGGAAAACCGTTCTTCGTTGCATCAAACGGTTCACTGTGCCAATAGCTCGATTTGTTGCCATCGATAACTTTGCTGCACGCGGTGCCTGAGTTCCATTCCGACTTCAGCGCAATAACCTCCCATGTCTCCTTCTGCCAGTTATAAGCAGCAGGTTTGATCGTGTAATAAACCGTTTTGAGCTCTTCATTCAACGGAAGGTTACCTCCCGACACCGAGTTGATCGTCACCGGAAGCAGATATTCTTTCTTTCCCGAAAAATCGATCCCACGAGCCTTAATCGTCATAAAAAGCGGATCTGAAACCCTGCTCCCGTTCGGAATATTGACAGTAGTCTTATTCAGTACATAGTACGAAGCAGGTAAAGGCAGATAAGTCGTGCCCTTTTCCTTATTGTAGGTCTCAACCAGCAAATTGTTCACTGCTATTTCTGCACTTATTTCGCCCTGTTCATAGTTCGTGGTTCCGCCATAGAAAACCGATACCGTATAGGTGGTGTCCCGGTCTATTTGAACATCCATCGCCACAACCCCATCAGCTGCGCCCGTCAGCGAAAGGTACATAAACTGTTTCAGTTCGATCGATTCGCTGTACGGTTCACTGCACGAATAAAAGCCTAATGCGCCAATCACAGCACTTATAACTAATGCTATTTTTGATTTCATACACTAATTATTTAAAACGGTTAATTCCATCCTGGGTTTTGCCAGTCGGTACCGGTTTGGGTTTGCATTTTGTTTATTTCATCCTGCGGTATGGGGTAGAGATAGTATTTCTCATCATACGACAGGCGTTGAAAGCCGATACGCTCATAGGTAAAGGCCGTAGCCTCCGGATTCGTCGGAATAATCCGCATCCCGGTCAAGTAACGTTCCACTTCTTCCATAATCTTCCAGCGCCGAACATCCCAGTAGCGATGATCTTCGTAAGCCAGCTCAACCCGCCGTTCGTTTCGGTAACGCTTCTCGAATTCGTCTTTCGACAACCCCATGGGAAGATCGGGCATTCCGACTCGCCGGCGAACGGCATTCACTGCATCACGGGCGCTCATTGACTGCCCGTTGCCAATATTGACCGCAGCGTCAGGCCCGTTTGCCTGGTAGGATGCCTCGGCAAAGTTGAGGTACATCTCTGCCATGCGGAACAACTTGATCTCCCCGTCGGCATCGTTGTCCCTACCCGAACGCCAGTTATTGAACTTCCGCAGGTAATAGCCCGTAAGGGTACTCTTAAGATCGGTCGTCCCAATCTGATCGGCGCCCCCTACATAGCTTTGGCAGGGAGGATTAGGCGTGGCTTCCAGGCGGACATTAATCTCCATATCCTTGATATCCACTATATTGCCGGCATCCGATCCAACATCAAACCGGAGCGAATGACCAGCTTCTCCCCAATGCCACCAGCTTTGACTCCGGTAGTTCGTCAAATCAAGTTCGAAGTCTTTCCATTCGGTCGTTTTTTCCAAAACCACGTTTTCCGGAGTTGACTGTCCTCCTGCCGGATTAGGCTGACAAAAGAAAAACTGCGCATTACCAATCCTGCTGGCACTCTTGTACTTGAACTTAAGCAGGATTGAGCCGGCTGTAGCATTGATGTTCGTGCCCAACGTTGTTGTCTGAACGTTCGGATCACCGCCGGTCGTTTCGACATGAAACTCACCTGCACCCACGTCTGTGACCGAAATATTATTCCCCGACGTTTTCAGGTTCAGTTTATAATGGTCATTCCGGAGCAGACCGCCCGCTACACCCAGGTCGCGTGCAGCGCCGTTGAAATAGATGGTCGCGTAAAAACGCGGATCCCTCCCAACGTATGGGTTTTGCGGATCGTAACCCGAAGCCGTATTGATAATGGGATGCAGGTGCTGGGCGTCTGAGTAACCGCTGATGGGCAGCATCCCCGTGCCCTGCATTTCATAACAGTCAACCAGTTCCTGCGTAGGGCAAGCGCCGGCTTCATTCTGTGCAGGTGTTGAAGGCATCCCGTTGTCTCGCCAAATGTTAACGTGCGGCCCGCCGTAAATCGTTTCCTTGTCACGGGCACGCTGTTCATCATGCGTGGATATAAAATAGAATTCATAGGTATTTTGCGCTACATCTGCCCCGGAAACCAGATCCCACAGTTTATAGTCGTGCGCAAGCAGATTTGAAAGCGCATCGCCTGTAACCTGGGCTGCCTTCGCCCAATCGTATGTCCCGTCTGCATGCAAAGGACTGGCCGCGTAAAGAATGGCTTCAGACCGGATGGCCTGTACCACCGCACGGTTCATCATCCAGTCTGTCCCGGTACGTCCACCCCAGTTAAATCCCAACTGCGCTTCAGGAAAGCTCATCGCTGCATCGCAGTCGGCCAGGATTTGGCCTACGATGACCGACACCGGTTGGCGCACATCCTGACTGAAATCGTGCGTGGTTTCATAAGGTTCAGTAATCAACGGACATGCGCCGTAACGCTTAATCAGCTGCAGGTAATATAACGCCCGCAGTGCATGAGCCTGGGCTTTCCAGGAGGTGTATTCCTCTTCCAGCGAAGCCAGTGCGATCGCGTTAGTCTCTTCGATTCTTTGCAGAAAAATGTTGCATTTGCGAATGTTCTGGTAAATACCCGACCATGGCTGCCCGTCCACATTGCTGTAGTTCGAAGCCGAAAGGGCACTCGTATACCAATAAGAGGTAAGAGAACCCGAAAAGACGCTTTGCGAGCTCTGTGACTCATCGGTCAATGTTGAGCGATAGAGGTTGGGAGACAGACGACCGCCGTAGCAGCCGTTTAGATAACCCATAGCACCGTTCCTCGTTTGAAACAAATTATCAAGCGAGACACGCCCGTCGTATTCCAGCTCCAGCATGTCGTTGCAGGAAATTAATCCCGCGGCCACAATGGCCATAAAGAATATTGAGATTTTTTTCATTGTCCGCTTACTTTAAAGTTTAATATTCAACCCGACATTGTACAACCGATAAACGGGTAACCCTTCATACGAATTACTACCTTCCGGCCCATAATTGTCATGGTCTAACTTATCTAAAGTCAGCAGGTTATGCCCGCTCACAAAAACTCTGAAGCCGTTCAACAGGTTGAACGTGTAACCGATTTCAAGGTTCTTCAGTCGCAGGTACGATTTATCTTCCAGAAAGAAATCACTGGCTACATGGTTAGAGTTCGCTTTGGCCGACAAGGCCGGATAGGTAATTTTTTCGCCAGCGGCATATCGCTCAGCAGTCCAGGCCGTTCTATGCCATTCGGAATACATTCCTTCGAAGCCATATTCAGTGCGGCGGCCGGAAGTATTAACCGCCCAATAATCGGCGATGCCCTGAAATAGTACATTCACGTCAAAGTTTTTGTACCTGACGCCTGCATTAATGGCGTAGAAATAGTTCGGCAGGGCACCTTTCCCAAGCGGCGAAAGATCTTTGTCGTTAATCTTGCCGTCCGCGTTCAAGTCGTAATACTTCAGATAACCCGGTTTGACCGCTCCAATTTCGTAAGTGAGGCCGCTGGCGTCGATTTCTTCCTGACTGTTGAAGTAGCCGTTACCGTTATGTTTGTCTACCCGAAATCCAAATTGCTGTCCGACGGAGTAGCCTTCGGTGCGGAACCGGTAGGCATAGTCGGAGGCACGTTCGCTTTCGTCCCAGAAGATCACCTTGTTTTTGTTGTAAGCCAGCCAGCCGCCCACCGTGATGTTCAAGTCTCGCGTCAGGTCTTTGGAATAGTTCAGCGCAATTTCATACCCCTTATTCTCGAAAACACCCACGTTGGTGCGCGGATAATATCCAAGTGGAACACCCTGGTATTCAGGAGTTTTTGAAATAGCGCTCGTTACCCCGTTTTCGGTTTTGTCCTTATAAAGGTCGAACGTCAGCGAGAGATTATTAAGCAAGGTCAGGTCGATCCCGAGGTTCTTCTTTGTAATGATTTCCGGGTCAAGAAACGGATTGGCCACCTGGCCTTCAGTCACGTTATAACCGCCAAGGAAACCGAATCCGCCGCCGCCAATGGTCACATTGTCTAAATAAACATAGCGTCCGATGTTCCGGTCGTTGCCGGCTTTACCCCAGGAAGCGCGAAGCTTCAGGTAAGTCAGGATATCATTCTCTTTCAGAAACTTTTCATTGGAGGCTACCCATCCTGCAGAAACGGCAGGAAATGCGGTAAACCGGTTCTGTTTGGAATACTGCTCCGAACCGGAATAACCCAGGTCGAACTTCACCAGGTAGCGACCGTCGTAAGCGTAAGCCACTTCAAAACCGGAGTTGAACCGTTTGTAGGGCAACTGTACGGCCTCCTTGTTCAGGTGCTGGTAGAAGGTATAAACCAAAGCACTGACATCGTGTACCCCGGCAAAAGCCCGGTGATAGTTCAACATGCTCTTGTAGTTAAGGTTATAATAAAACGACGCACTTGCCCGGTATTGCAGCGGAGTATTGGTGCGGCCACGGATATCCTCAAATTCCAGTTCGGACCAGTCGTCCGTCCGCACCATTTCCCGGTAGGTGCTGTTAACAAACAACCCTTTCACCGAATTGGTCTGGTACCCGTAGACGCCTGTCAAGCTTAAACCACTGGTAATAAAGCTCAAATCTAACTTTGGAGCAAATTGAGCGTAGACATTGGTTACCGTATACTGGTCATAGCCCAGCCGGTTGATCATTGCCCAGGAAGTAATGGGTTCCGTGCGGGTAACGACTACTTCGCCGCCGGTAATGTCACCCGTTTCGGGGTCTTGTACCAGCGGAGTCCTAGGGCCGTAAACATATGGAGGCAGAGTAAAGAAGCGGTACCAAATCCGGTTCGCAAAACCATCCCAACTACCGCCGTAGTTGATTTCCACCGCATGGCCACCCGGCGTTCTCTCCCGCTTGATGTTCCCGCTGAGGTTGAGGGCAAACGACAGGTACTTGTTCAGTTTCACATCGACATTCGACCGGATATTCGACCAGAGGAAATCATTATTCGGGTTGTATTTGGTGGTCGATGGATCGACATTCCACATCCCGTCCTGATGTAGCACATTGACATTGGTATAGAACACCGCCCGGTCATTGCCGCCAGTCAGGTTGATGTTGACCCGGTCCATTTGCGTAATGTCTTTTGACATCATTTTCCGCCAGTTGTTGTCGGGATACAAATCAGGCTGCGTGCCGTCGATATACCCATCGACAATAGACTTGCTGAAATAGGAATATTTCCCGTTCTGAGGGTTATCGTTATAACCTGCCTCATTGCGCAAGTTAATGAAATCGAGTGCATTGACATAGTCTGGAGTGGTGGTCCGCTGCTCAAAAGTGTGGTTGACCTCGGCTTCGATTTTCAGGGGTTGTTTCATCCCGCGCCTGGTGGTGATCACGATTACGCCGTTCGCGCCGTTGATGCCGTACAAGGCTTGGGACGAAGCGTCTTTTAGCACAGTAACCGACTCCACTTCATGAGCCGAGATGTACTCGAAAAGCTGATTCGCATTATAGTCGTAAGGGAACCCGTCGATGACAACCACGGCGGTCCCGCCGTTGGGAGAAGGATACCCCCGGACCCAAAGCTGGGTAGTGGTACGTGCCGGTTCCGAATACGTTTCACGGGTAAATAGTCCCGGTAAACGCCCTGCCAACGACATGGAGAGGTTACCCACCGGAGACCGCCGCAGTTCTTCGCCCGTTACACGGGCTACCGCGCCGGTTACGTCGCCTTTGTTTTGGTTGTAGTTACCGAACCGCACCGGCTCGTCAAGATCGTACGTTTCGGCCCGCGTTAAGGTGACATCAAGGGTATCGCCTCCCAATACGAGGGTTTGTGACTTATATCCTGCCAGTGAAAATTTCAGCCGGAGGCTCTCATCGGTAACCGATAAGTCGTACTTACCGTTTTTATCGGTAACAGTAATGTCCTTCCCGTTTTCAGAAACGATCATTACGCCCTGCAGGGTGTGCCCGTGTTCGTTCTTGACTGCCCCCTGAACCTGGGCGCTAAGCGACACGGTCCACAAAGACATCAAAGCAAACAATAGTATTTTATTGATCAGATTATTCATAAATAATTCATTTACATTAGTCGTTTTTCCCGCTCGGCAAAGTCTCAAATTCCCTTTGGCCTTTGCACTCATTTAATCAAAGCGTTCTGATTTTTAAATTTAACAATCAGTTTACCAACCTGGGTTTTGCCAGTTTTCGCCGGTCAATGACTTCATAATGTTCACTTCGTTCAGCGGAACGGGGAACCACAGGAACTTATTCGAGTAGCACAGTCGTTCGCGCATGTTGATCCTTGCATACGAATAGGTAACCGTGCTGCCGTTAACATGCGGCGTAACAGCGATGGCGGTGAGCCACCGGTCGGTTTTCGACAGGTCATCGGTAGGATTATGCCAGCGGCGGACGTCGAAATAGCGGTGCGCTTCATAAGCCAGCTCTACCCGGCGTTCGTTGCGGATCCGAAGAATCAGTTGCTGCTGGGTAAGCCCGGCAGGCAGGCTGGGCATCCCCACCCGGTTGCGAATGGTGTTCACTGCGTCGTAAGCGTCGGCTAAATGGTTGGCTTCGGCAGCCGCCTCTGCGAAATTCAGATAGACCTCGCCAAGGCGCATGGGCTTGGCATAAGCAGAAGCGGTTCCGTCAACCTGTTGCCCGGAGTTGGGCTGCACGAATTTCCGGATAAAATAGCCTGTACGGGTAAGTTTACGCGTGGTTGGGTGGCGACCAGTGTTCGGTTCTCCATACCAGGTAGCGATAATGCGTGTACGGTAGCCTTTGCCTGCCGGGAAATTTTCCAGACAATCTTCCGTTTCGTCGAAGCCCCAGTAACATGTGCGCCTGGAACCATTATAATAGACGGAAGCGTAAAAACGCGGATCCCGGTTCTTGTATGGATCCTGCTCGTTATAAAGCGTATTAGCCGTATTGAAATTCGGATGCAGGTGGGCCTCTTCGTCCAGGTACGGTTTGGCTAGGTCTAAAATGGGTTGTCCGTCAATGGTTTCGAAAGCATCGATGCCTTCCTGTGTAGGGCAGGATCCTGATTTATAGCCGATAACACCACCGATGCCTTCCGTGTTGATCCAGTCTTGTCCGTCACGGGTCTGGTAAATCGTTTCCTTATCCACCCCGCCGCTTGAATACTCCATGTTATTATTAAAATATTCATGAAACAACTGGGCCCCCTTTTGAAGCTCAGCAGGAAGCTCGTCCGCCATGTTAAGGTCTTTGTTGGCGTTCCACTTAGGAAAATTGGCCTTGTTGTACAATGTATAACCATTGGACAGGAGGTTCGCCAACGATTGCTTGTTTACCTGATATGCTTCCTCCCAATAGTTTTCGCCAGCATTATAAAGCGGGCTGGCAGCATAAAGCGACATCCTCGACTTGATGCCTTCGGCTACCGCCTTAGTGAAACGGAATGCCTCAGCGCCGGAGGTGATCCGCCACGGCAGCTCAGGCGTAGTTAGCGCGGCATCGCAATCAGCCAGGATAAACTGCACCACATCATAATACGAACTGCGCTGCGTCTGGCTAAAGTCTTCTGAATAACTTTTAGGCTGGTCAATGATGGGCAGCGGGCATCCGAAAAATTTCAGCAACGTCATATAATAGTAGGCACGAAGCACATGAGCTTCGGCCTTCCATCTGGAACGGTCGGCTTCGCTCTTGACATTGGCAACGTCGATGTTGGCCAGGAACACGGAGCATTTGCGGATGGCCTGAAACATACGGTTCCAATAGTCGCCGTTATTCGCATCGGCCCATTGCGTGTTGAAATGTGAAGCGGCAGATACATTCCCATTATAGAGCTGTCCGGATGTAATCCATGATTCTGCTTCGGCGTCGGTGTCCCAAGCCTCGTCGCTCCAATCAACAGGACCGCGCATGTAGAAAAAATATCGGTGACCTTCACTCGGAATATACAAATAAGCAGTATTCAAATAGGCAGCCGTCTTATCGTTGTCTACAAAAACTTCATCGAGCGATATCTTGCCGTCGGGCGCCTGGTCCAATATGTCGGAACATGAACCCAGGAAAAGGCACGACATTGCGAACGCCAGGCCCCCCGCTATCTTTATGATATATTTTTTGATCATAAATTCCATATTTTAATTGGTTAACACAATCAGAACTTGATGTTGGTACCGAAACTGAAGACCGTTGTCTGCGGGTAACCGATCGAGTCGTCATTTTCAGGGTCTAAGTGGTTAGCCCTGAACTTGGGTGACCAGGTCAACACGTTCTGTCCATTGACAAATACCCTCATGGAAGACACGCCTACTTTCTTCAGCGAATTTTCAGGAAGCGTGTAACCGATTTCGAAGTTCTTCAACCGGATAAAGTCACGGTCCATGATGAAGAACGAGTTGGCCTTGTGGTTTACCCCTGCCTGCGTATGCAGCTTGGGATAAGTGATCTTTTCGTGGTTTTCCCAGCGTTCCTGCGTCCAGGCTGTTTTGTGATAGGGGAAATAGGTACCCCTTATAATGTACTCAGAAACACCCTGTTCTACCAGACTGGTACGATTGAACTGTCCCAGTCCCTGGAAGAAGACATAGGCGTCGAACCCTTTCCATTCGCCTGAAACCGAAAAACCGTAGCTAATCCGGGGGTAGGGCCCGTAGCCGATGGGCGCCTGGTCTTTATCGTTGACCAGACCATCGTTGTTCAGGTCTTTATAGACAAAGTCGCCCGACACCGGGGTGCCGAAGTCGTAACGGATCTTACCTTCACCGGAACCATATATCGAGGCAAGTTTTTCCTCCGTCCAGTAACCTCCGTCCTGGTTAAAATCGATCAGGTATCCAAAGCTCTGGCCGATGGGATAGCCAGTAGAACGGTACTTGTAGGCATAAGTTTCGTCGCGGGGCACTTCGTCCATATTCAACTGTTTGTTGCGGTTATAAGAAAACTGTCCCTTGAAATGCAGCATCAGTTCGGCATTGACTTTTTTGTCGTAGCTCAGTTCGACTTCAAAACCCTTATTTTCCACTTCTCCCATGTTGACTTTGGGTATGTTGCCAAGCGGCATCCCCTGCCATGTTGGAATGCTGGCGCGGGTAAGCAAAATCTGCGACCGGTCTTCCTTGAAAATATCGATCTGTCCCTTGATGTCCTTGAGCAAGGTGAAGTCGATCCCGAAGTTATACTTCTCCGCAATTTCCCAGGTCAGCATCTTATTGCCCAACAGGCCTTCATTGACACCAGCCCCCTGGCCGAGGCTTCCTGAAAAGCCGCTGCCCATGGTGATGTTGTCCTGATAGAGGAAACGGCTCGTTCCCATTTTGTCATTCCCGACCTTTCCGTACGAGAGTCTTAATTTCAGGAAGGTAACCACCGGGTCATCTTTCAGGAATCCCTCATTGGAAAGCGCCCAGCCCACCGCGCCGGAAGGAAAGAAACCAAACCGCTTTTCCGGCGAAAACTGCTCCGAGCCGTTGTAACCGAAGTTAGCTTCTGCGAAGTATCGTGAGTCGTAATCGTAGGTTGCACGGCCGGCAAAACCAACCACGTTAAACACGATATTGGCGCCCCCGTCATCCCAGTAGTCGCGGGAGCCACGGACCATACCGCCGACGGTGTGCTTCCCGAAGGTGTTGCTGTAATTGACTTGTCCTTCGTAGGTGATATTGTATGCCGAACCCGCGCCATAGCTCATAGTAAAGTTATCGGCCCGCGTTTCGTAATTGGAAAACGTAAGCGTGTTCGTTTTGGGATCGACATTGGCCTGATACACGCTCGGAAAATAATTCCCCCGGTCCAGGTTATTCCCGCGTGAGTCGTATGAGATCATTCCCTTGGCCGACAAGCCTTTGGTGATAGCGCTCAGGTCGAAGTTCAACCCGAACGACGAGTTGAGGTTGGCTCGGGTTTGCAAGTCATAACCGAACCAGTTCATAATCAGATAAGGAGAACGGTCAGCATAATGGCCCGCCTGCAGGTAGGTAGGGTCGAGCGGCCGGTTGGCCGGGACACCGAAGCCGGCAATCGTGCCCGGACCGGGACTCATCGGCAGGATGGTCTGGGCCTGGTAAATCATGTCACGTACCAGCCAGTTCCGGTCGCCGCCGTACATCACGCCCGGGTTCGGCATGTTGACTTTCTCGATATAAGTGCCCAGGTTCAGAAACGCCGTGAGCAATTTAGACACTTTGTAGTCCACATTCGATCGGAAACTGTACCGGTCTAACCAAAACGAAGGGTCGTAATGCAGGATGCTCTCCTTCTCGGTTTCAAAGTTACCGCCCTGATGAAAATAACCGGCATTTAAAAAGTAGGATATCTTATCGGTGCCGCCGCTCAGGTTGACATTGGCTATTGTTTGGGGCGACCACCGTTTGGTCATCATCTTGTACCAGTTGTTGCTGGGGTACATATACCGCCGGACTGCCGCCTGTTGCTCATAATCCGGGTCGTTGGGATCAAGCCCCTCCAGCGGATTTTCAAACTTGGCGATGACATCATCGGTGAAAATGGCTTCATCGAACCCGTCGTTCAGCAAGGCTTCATTGCGCAGGTGCATATACTCCACCGAACCTGGCATATCGGGTTCACGTGTCAGCTTGGAGAAACTCTGTGTAACGTTGACTGAAAGTTCGGGCTTGCCTTCTTTACCGCGCTTGGTGGTGATCACTAAAACGCCGTTGGCGCCCCGTACTCCGAACACCGCGGTAGAAGAAGCGTCTTTCAACACAGAGACCGACTCGATTTCGTTGACATCGAGCGTACGGATGTTGTCACGCGGCACACCATCAATCAAAATCAAAGGCGAGGAGCCGTTGATGGTCGCCAAACCGCGCAAGTACAGCGAAGCATCGTCCACACCGGGCTGTCCACCGCCGCGCTGGATGGAGGTCAAACCAGCCACGCGACCTGCCAGGGCATTTGCCACGCTGGCCGAAGAGGTAACTTTTAACTCCTTGGCCTCAACCGACGAAACCGCCGCTGTAATCGATACCTTCTTCTGTACACCGTAAGCAACGACCGTCACTTCGGCGATGTCCGCAGTCGTTTCAACCAAGGTTACCTGCAGGTGATCCTTTCCGGCTACGGGAATCTCCTGCGACGTCATTCCCACGAACGTAAAGACTAAAATATCCCGTTCCTGGATACCGGATAAGCTGAAGTTCCCGTCCACATCGGTAACGGTTCCACGTGTGGTTCCTTTTATAACCACCGTGACGCCAGGCAGTGGAACACCTCTTTCATCCTTCACCACACCGGTGGCACTTTTGGTTTGGGCTATCTGCGCTTTCACAAACAAGACTTCAGCCTTCGGACTGTCCCTGGACAAAATGGCTATTTGCCGGTCATGGATTTCATAATAGTTATCCGTCCCCTTAAAAACTTCGTCGAGAATCTCGGAAACAGAGCCGTTCCGGACTTTCAGGCTTACTTTACGGTCTAAGTCAACGGCCTTTTCGCTGTAAAGGAAAATGAACTCACTGTTGTTTTCGACTGCGCGAAGGACCTGTCTGACGGACATCTGTTCAAACACCAGGTTAAATTTAGTTTCCTGGGAATAACTGTTGTCCGCGCTAGCTGAAATTACAGAGAAAAAGATAATAAATATCAATAATCTCATTTTTAATGGAAATTTCGACAGATGACTCCACACAAGAGAAGCCCTGTCTCGTTTTTTTTTCATAATTTTGCTCAGTTAATTATTAGCAATACAACACTTGTTAAGGTTAAACATGAGAACCAGGGGAGGCCCAATTCCTCTGGTTTCTTTTTTGATAAGTTTACTCTTTCATACTTCTTCTGTTTAGTTAAAGGTTAATAAAGGTTCATGATTCAATGTCGTTTAGTTAACGTTTCTTTTATAATCGTTTGTAATTCATTGAGTACGGCTTCTTCTGCCTTTTATTTCTTGGATTACTCCGACCGGGTCTGATGATTTCCCGGG
>Ga0074195_1003234_pt1 | contig 15871 bp, 20 predicted proteins | sample EPASupsiteHSE623_FD_64525 | JGI IMG/M metagenome (GOLD analysis project Ga0074195, IMG submission 64525) | Bioremediated contaminated groundwater from EPA Superfund site, New Mexico - Sample HSE6-23 | ecosystem: Environmental > Aquatic > Deep subsurface > Groundwater > Contaminated ...
TATTTCAGGATCGGCGTGGGCCAGTAACGGCATGAATGGCCTGCTGGCGATCAGTTCCCACATGGCCCTCACACTCTCAACTACGGCCCGTTTGTTCTTGCGAAACTCGTCGGTAGCCCATGCGAACAAAACCCATCGGGTACATAACGGATAGATTCCAAATACAGCCATCGCGCGCCCCGATTCCTCAGCGACCAGAGCACGGCATGTTTCACGCCTTGAGCCAAGCGCCAAGATGTCTTCTGTCCTTGCCGGCCGGATGATCATGTTTCAATCTCCATGATGGCCGCCATGACAGTTACAGGACGAGGCGCCGCGGCTTTCAGGCAAAGCCTTTCATCGGTTCCCCATGATCCAGGAAAGATAATCGGGTCTTCGTCGTAAGCGGTTCGCATCGTGTCCTGATCCACCGTAGTCCCTGCTTCCAGTTCAGGTAGATTGTCCATGTTTGCAGCAGTGAGGTCACGCCCGATTCTAAGTCCTTTTGGATGGACATTCGCCATGATCAGTCCAAGCGATCGAACGGCTTTCATTTGGGTCAATGGGGTAGGCATCTGGCTTGCCAGTTGCAGTAGCTTCCCGCCCTTGAAGTCAGCTTCATACGGTAGTCCGACCATGTAGGCGGTGACGGCGGCAGAAAGAGTGGCCTGCCCCGATCCATCAAGAGTGTAAGTCTGCGTCCATGTTGAGGTCGTTCCTACGTCTTCACCATCAGCCCAGACCACGACATTCTCGCCGGCCAAATGCGCGGCCGTGATCGTGGTGGTTGCCGCTCCAGAGTAGGTCACGAACGAATCCCCAAGCTTGCAGGTCGTGTCTCCAAGGCACTCAGACTGGAAGGCCCACTTTTCCAAGTAACGCACGGTTGCGCTGTTGATAGTCCGTTTGACCACGTAATAGACGTGATCCTCGTCATCCCCTTCGTCACCGGGAAGGATTGCGACATCTTCCACGTCTCCGTCGGTTTCGACATCAACCCAACACGTCACCTGTTCAGTTGCATCAAAGATCAGCAAAGCAACGGTCCCATCAGAGCGAACGCAGTGAATCCGGGTATCGGGTTGTCTCTGAACCGCGATCCGGACAATCTGCGGCTTTCCGATTTCCGGGATGATCGAACATAAGTCTGAGGCGGTGTAGTCGAACGTGACCTGATTGGAGGTCAGCGCCAAGGTATAGACCCGCGTCCCGCCGCGTTGAACATATACCCCTTGGGAATCAATCGCCACCGCACGCACCGCGGCAGACCCTTGCGTTGATGCCTTCTTCGGGTTGAAATTCGTCGGCGTCAATGGCCCGTCAAGGGAATCCGAGCGGCAGGAGTATTCAGCACACTGCCCGCCCACCATCAAACGTTGAAGGCTCAGAATCCAATTGATGGTATCGACTTGACCACCGGGAAGGGTGCGGTTGATCGGCCCGGAATCCCCTTCGGTGTTCGGATCAAACGATGAGAAAGCATCGGACACAGACCCGACCATTGAATCCTTACCGCCCCACCACAAGCGACCCCCGCCGAATCCAACCGCAGACGGCCATCCGCGATAGTCCGACCATTGGCCCTCTTCCCAATCAGCAGTCGCCGTCAGGGAACCAAAATCCTCGATGATCTCGATATCGACCACCGTCGAAGAAGTGAAAGCCGTAACCCGGCACACCCCACGAATGGAACCGGTTGAAATGGTTAGGCTTGCCGCGGTTGTCCCTGCGGCATAGACGGAGCACAGCAGGCGGTAATAGACAATCTGGTTATCCAGTCCATCGGTGTAGGGTTCAGTTGTGTCGGCCGTCCATGACTTACCAGAGACAGCCGCCCATACCGCATCATCGAAAGATCGTTGAAGGATTACCGTGTTACCAGTAGCAGAAAGCCCGGTCAGGACGATTGTGAAGGCCCGGTCTGTCGTTACACCAGTGACTTCAATGGAAGCGGTTGCGTCATTGAGAACGCCCATCGACTTCGACACACTTTGCCCGGTGGAAGTAACCGCGAACAACGCCCCGACATGCGTTGATCGGAAGAACGCGATGGAACTGGTCAGGGTCGAGTTCCCCGACAGCGCAGCAGCAACCATTGTGCCCGGCCCGGTATTCATGACCCGGAAAGGCCCATCATCCGATTGATACAGAACGACAGACCATGAGCGAGTCGCGCGCCTTTCGATCCTTCGTTGCTGGTAACCACCCCCACAGCAAAACAAGACGTCTGCGGATTGATCGAATCGAACTAGGTCAAGATCAGCAGCGGCCCACGGTGTAGCGATTTCAACCACACCAGCCGCTTCGATGTTGCAGGAATCCACAAGGGTCTGTCGCTTGTGCCGGCTCAGGAACCGGATGTAAAAATCTCCGGTAGGTGTGAGGGCAAGCGAATGGACACCGGTCAATAGAGTCGTTTCGGTGATGTACTCGTCACCCCCTGAAGTCGATCCGACCCGTAGAGTCACAGGCCCGCGCTGAATCACGATCCTGAGTCCGTGTTCGACGTTCTGATCCGCAGCAGCTACGGTGATGGTCTGGTCGCGGATAGCGGCATTTGTTCCTGTACCGGTCAGCCCCATATACCCACCGGTTACCCATGCGGACGTGGCGCCGGCTTGGTCGCTGTCCGTCCAACTGTTGATGTTGGCGTCGAAGTTGCCATTCGTGACAGCAGTGGAAACGGCCGCCCGAGTAACAAGAGCATCCGACACCCAGATCCTCATGATCAAGGCGGTAAGTTCAAGCAAAGCTTTGTCGGACACGGAGAACACGAATTCAAGCATCTTTGCCGCGGCGTTGCTCTTGGTCGCCCCTTTGTACCCCATGCCGGGACGAATCGACATCGAGCCAAGAACGGTAGGCACCCAATTGGTCTGAGTCTCGGCGGACATCGCAATCCGCTTGACATCCTGACGAGCAAGTCCAAGCCGTGAAACGCGGCCGCGGTTGAAACTAATAAGCGGTAAGGTTCTTTCAGCCATATCAGGTCCAGAAGTCGGGAGCCTTCTGCTTTGTCCCAACGTTGGTTGATTGATAATGTATGTCGATATAGTGAATAAAAGGCTTGGCCGCACCACCCGTTATCGTCGGAATTGTCGGCACGTCAAAATGCATGATAATCAACCCGTCAGGCTCGATGTCGTCAGTGTCAATCTGCGATGCGCTTGGGTTTGATGCGGACAACTGAATTTCATCAATCCGATGTTGTTTTGTCGGCGTGTTGGCTATAGTCAGACTTCCAACAGTTTGAGTTATATTCTTTTCAGTATGGAAGGCAGATTGACCGTGGCCCTTCGCATATGTATAGAAGTAATCAGTCACCAACGCCCCTGAAATATCTGTCCCATTATGTGACCAATGAATATGTACAAACAAATCGCTGCTCGGAGCCCAATCATGCGGTATGTGGTACTTCAGCGGCCCATAGTGATCTCCAGCACCAAACGCCCAATCTTCGACATTAGTATCGTAGTTGGTTAGGGTCGGACGCCCTGCTGCAGTCGGACCGATACTTATCGGCCCCTCAAGGTCGCGCCATGTGAAAACGTCATCATCTGGGTCAACTTTGATTCCAAACCCGGCCCCCTTTGGAAGAATCAGGACAATCCCGCGAAGCGTAAGCGTCCCGCTTTCGCGGTCAAACAAGACATCCGGATCATCGCCGTTATCGTAGAGGCTGACCGGCGTGATCTTGCGGGCCATGATTACCCGATCAGAGAATTTTGATTGCCGCCGTCGAACCCGCGGCCGCCACGACTACCGCGGCGGGATTGCGTCCAACTTCCCGGCGCGGAGAACTTGGTCGGCTCGGATATGGCATCCCGATTTCTGGCGTTCAGCAGGGATTGATCCAGCAGTCCGGTTTTCGGAGTGAGCAGGGCTTGCATGCGCTGCTTGTCAGCGGTCAGCTTGCTGATGATCTTCGCGGCGAAGTAGTGCTTGACGTACTCGGTAAAGGACGGCGGCCACAGGGCGAGATTCCCACCATAGCCGGTATCGTTCGACACGAACTTGACGTAGATTTTATCCAGGTCGGCATAGAGAATGCCGGCTTCGTCGGTGTATTGAAGAAGCGGAGTCCGGTAATACTCGTCCTGACAAACGGCAGAAGTCAGCAGCCAGTCGGTAGGCTTTTCAAAGGCCCGACGAAGACCAAAGTCAGGCGTGATACTTGTGCTGTAGTCAAGCTTCTGCGCCCGCATGGCAAAGCGCCACTGCCCTTCGGACAAGCAGTAATCGACCCCGTCATCGTTCCAGACGTTATCCAAAAGACGGCGGGATTCAACTTCTTCGGACAGGCCCGAAAGCTGACGCTGGCCGCAGATCAGCAGCGCGCCGTTGTAGATTTTGAGCCTGCTGGTTGCCATCAGATACCGGCCTTGATCCGCCCGGCAAGCCAGTCGTTTGCGTCAGCCTTGGTGCGCAGTTCGTCCTTCAGGATAGCGCCATCGGATACGCGGATCACACAATGCAACTTGTGCGGCCCCTTGTATTCAACGACGAACTCTTGAAGCTTGGCCTGAGTCACCGAGACATCAGCGGTAGTCAGGTTGTGCTTCGAAAGCAAGTGCATGCGCGTCCATCGCCGGGATGTTTCTAGAACGATGTATTCTGCGTACCACGTACCATCGTCGGCGCGGGCTTCAACCTTGTCAAACGGCTTGAACTTCTCGGCGACGTGGGTCCAGTAGGCCGGCTCCAGAAGGTCATCGGGAGTGGTGTTCTCGTGCGCGGTGCAGGTATAGACGGTGCGCTCGAATTCGCATTCCTTCATGCGCGAAGGTTGCAGTTCTTGAATTGCTCGCTTGGGTTTTGTTTCGGCCGCAACTTCCGGCGCCTGAGTGGTTTCGGACATGGGTTCCTCCATCTATTGAAAATCCCGGCGACCGAAGCCGCCGGGTAAAGCCCGCTGCGTTAAGTCGAAGAAATGAAGCTGAACGTGCTCAGTTGCGTGCCGCCGCCAGTGGAACTGACGGACGACACCATGCCGAGATACAGCGTGCCGGACGAGGCGACAGTCGAGGTCTGCGCGGCGACGATAACAACGTCACCCTGCTTCATGCCCAACTCGTAGCCATCGGAGAAATACCCGGCAACGAAAGGCCCGGTCGACGTATCGGTCGTGCTGAACAGCCACAACTTCGACCCGACAGGGGTAGTGGTGGAACCCGAACGACCGCCGCCCATTGCTTGGGCGAGGATGACGGGAGGGAATTGCGCGGAACTTGCCGCCGTGGTGCCAGAGTAGGCCATTTGAATTCTCCTTCAGAAGTTGGTTGATCAGCCGTACACGGTGCCGTCGGTCGTTGCCACTACGACGCCAGCGTTCTGGAGAAGCTTGGCGCCCATGAATGCGCTGGAGCGTGCCCACGAGTAATCTTGCTCCTCGTTGTAGCCGACCGGAGTCTGCATGCCTGCGCGGTCCATTGCCTGACCAATGGCGGTCTTGTGGTACAGGAACGATTTCTCGCTCGTGGTCGCCTTGCCCGGCAGGTTCGGGTGTTCCACGATCAGGACGTTGCGCCACTTGTAGGTCATCGGCTTGTCGCGCCACGACGGGGTATCTCCGGCGTACGGCTTGACATCGACGATCTGCGCGTTGTTGAACTCGGGCGCCTGCTCCAGGAAAGCCAGGAACGACGGCTGGCAGAGGAACGTGATATTCGAGTCCCACGGCACCGATGCATTCGACAGCTTGACACGCATGTTCTGGAACAGCGAAACAGAAGGAGTAGCAGAAGCAGCGCCAACCGTCACGGTGCCGGTGTTCAGTTCCGTGATAATCTGCGAGTCGATCTTGCGGTTCAGGGTGCCCATGCTGGTCATCTGCATGATGGCGCGCTGGTTCCCTTGGGACGCGAAGACGTTGAAACCGGTCTTGCGGACCAGATCATGCCATTCGCTCAGGGTGCAGGTGTTCTGCGTGTTGTTGTCGGCGCGGGCCGGGATCAGGCCATTGACGCCACGAGTGACGGCAGAGGCGGAACCGGAGTCTGCGACGAGGAAGATCGCCTGGTTGCCCTTGATCACGGCGTCGGTAGTGACCGTTTCGAGCAGAAGCGATGCGTGTTGTTCAAAGCCAGCGATGTATTCCTGGCGGTACTGGATCTGGAAGGCAGTGTCTGCCATGATGGATTCTCCTTAAGAAACGATTGGATTAACCGTCGCTCGGGGTATCCGTTCCGCCTTCCTTGCCGGGGTATCTCTTGCGAGGACCGGCATTCAAGCCTTACGGCGCCTAGCTCCTGGTGTTCGGGTGCTTCGGCGGCGCCGGCAACCTTTCGATTGCCGGGGTTTCCGCAGTTGTGGCGTGACTTTTACACGCCTATTTTATGTAATGCAAGTGGATCAAGCGGCCTTTTTGCTGGCCCTTTCCTTTGCATTCAGAAGGTCACGATACCGCTGCTGCATCTTCTCGTCAGCGTTGTATGCCTTCCGGTCGGTTCGCATCGTGGTTTCGATCTTCTTCAACTCGTCATCAATCGCCCCCGATACATTGGCGCCGGCATTCGGAACCACCGTAGTCACCGGGTTGATCTCGCGGGCCATGTTGTTCAGCCATCGGATGGCGTCAGGGTGCGCCATGATCGGTGTACCGTCTGAGAGTCGCCCGAACTTGATCAGGTCTTTCACACCAGCCGGAGCGGTATCGAGAAGCCCTTCGATCATGTTCATATTCGGTCGGAACTCGGCGCCCCACTCGGCATGCAGGGCGTCGGAAGATGCCCTTGCAGCATCGGCGTCCTTCTGCTGCCTGGCTGCCTCTTCTGCTTCCTTGGTTGCGTAGTAGAAATTCACGACCTCGGAAGCAATTCCAGCAGGAGCATTGACCTTGTGCATGGACTTCAGCAGGTTGTCGATGAGAGGTTTGTCGTCATCACCAACGACCAGACCATCGGCGAGTTTCAGTTCATACTTGTCCGGCGCTTCAGGAATTCCGTTCTCCTGCCGCCACGCCTTGACCTGATCATCGGTAGCGTTCTTCGGCAGAGCGGAGCGAAGCTCCCCGGCGCTGATTCTGTTCTGCACCGACAGCAAGGCGTTTGCAACGTCCTTCGGGCTGGAATAGCGGGACAGGCGTTTCGCAATGGCCTCGTCGGTCCCGGCGATCTGGGTTCGCCAGTCTTCGCGCCAAATAGGGCCGTCGTCTTTGTTTCCGGCGCCTTGTCCGCCTTTGGCGCCATCATCAGAACCTTGACCCCCACCGGCTCCAGCCTTATCGTCTGCGCCGCCAGCCGCGCCGCCTCCTTCATCCTGACCACCAGCACCACCACCTTCGCCGCCCTTGTCATCCTCCGGCGCCATCAATCGAAACCACTGATTACGTACCCTCATGATTCACTCCTCCTCTGGTTAAACCTGTTCGCCTGCGTCGGCATTCGGCTCGTTGCGCCTCAATGCACCTACGGCAAGCTTCAACATCTTGACGATCTGCTGCCCGACGAAGACACGGCCAAGCATGAAGTCGGTATCCCGCGAAGACTCGGGCCGGTAGGGCATTTCATAGGTCGCCGCGGCTTGATTGATGATCCACGCCAAAGCCCGCTTCTGTTGATGACTGTCGGCAGTCCCGGCGTTCAATGCCTGAATCGCGGTCGCATCGGCCAGTTCGTAAGGAACCGGAAGCCACGCAGCAGACTCGGATAGCGCCTTCTTCCTTGGCCGGTCGGGTTGCTCGCTCGCCATCACGCTACCGCCATCGGAGTATTGGCCCCGGCAAGGTTCTTCGCAATCACCGATCCTTGTTCAAGCCCAGCCAGTAACTGTGCGGCTTGCTGTTGTGCCTGCTGTTGAGCAATCATAGCCTGAACCTCAGAGTCAGGTCTGACCCACTTCGCCGGCACTCCAATGCCATCCAGTACGTCACGAAGGATGACGGTCGTGTCGGGCAGGGCTGCAACATTCGGATCAAGTTGAATCGCCTCGGCAATCATCTGCTGCATCTCAATGAACTTCTGCCCCTTCTGGGCTTCGATGGCATCATGAAGCGGAGACTGAAACTCGAAACCGATTTCCTTTCCGGATAGAGATTTCGGCATGTCCTGCGGAGAACCGAATGCACCATTCCTGAAAAGTATTTCGAAGGTCAGGTCGCAGACTTGCCCGTTGCGTTCGGCTTCCATCGGTTCGAACAGGGGAAGGGCGCCGCGGATGTACTCCTGAATTCTCTGGCCGATCTCGTAGGCGGTCATCTCCGGGCCGCGCTGAGGCAATGCCAGTTTGTTCAGGTAGAAGCACTGCATGAGCATGGCGCGCGAGTCCCTCGCCTGTTCGGCACCAAACGGAAGCCCGCGGCTGTCAATGGTCATCGGGCGGAGAGCATCTCCAAGGCGCTCGTCGTAGTCCCGATCCACCCACGTCAAGCCCCCGGCGTAGATTGCAACATCAGACCGGACAACATCCTTTGTTGCCACCATCGGCGGATTCGTGGTCTTCTCGCCTGCTTCCAGGAGCGTGTAGGTCATGGACTGCAACAGGCGCGCTTCCGGTAGGGCCGCAATCGTCGCCGGACTGAATGCGTACTGAGAGCCTGAAACCGTCTGCCAACGCTCGATGTTGTATTCCCGATTCCAGGTATTGACGTTCTCCATCATGTGCTTGTGCTGGCAGTCATAATGCAGCGACCAGTAAGGGAACTTCCCTTTGTCGTCGTACACGTCGGCCTCGACGACCATATGCATGCACTCGACTTCTTCCATGCCCTTGTTCCGAGTCACCAGATCATTTACCTTCTGATGGACCTTGCCGGGGAATAGGGATTGCAGGTCGCGAGCGCACATCTTGTACTTGCGGAACACGGCGCAGATTTTGCCGTCGGCGTTCTCGATCCAAGCCACATCACGAAGGTGATAGCAGCGGTACAGGAGTCCGTTTCTCATGCGATTCAGACGTACCGATGTCACCGTTTGCCCGAAACAGGAATAGTCTCCATCCCCTTCTTTCATGGCCTTGGTGAATTGCGCGGTAGGGGAATACATCGCTCGGCGCATGACCTTGGTTGCGTACTGCATCCACCGTTGCGCTTCGTTGTCGGCGGTCAGGCCGTGCTGGAGTGAAGTCTTGAACCACTCTTTAGCTGTAGGACGCAGCATGGTTCCGACCTGATCCTGCAGGTCTCTTTGACACAGTAGCGGATAGCTGCTCATGAGGTCGCCAGCAAACTCCTCGCCAAATGTCCGAGTCACCGTGAAGTCAGCGCGCTGCGGATAAAAATTCTCGGCAATGGACTGGAGCATCAGCATGAAACTCGATCGCTTGCTGAAGCAATTCTCCGCGTAATCATAAAGCTGCTTGATGTCCATGATCAGCCCCCGAGCGTTGATCCGCCTCCACCAGCAGAGTCTTCATTACCGGTCAGAATGGTCGAAGCTCGCCCTTGCCTTGCGGTCATCGCCGCAATCGACTTACGCTTAGCTTCTTTGACCGCGGCATCGTTTGGCGTCGGCATTGGTGTGACAGGTTCAACCTTTGGCGCCGCTGGAGCGGCAGCAGGTTGCGAATCATTGCCGCCGAACAAACCGGATATAAGCGAGCCCGCAACCGATCCTAATACTTGTTCCCATGACATGATCTATCTCCTGTTCTGCCGGCCCATCACGACCTGCGGGTTACGTCCGAATGGACGGGCCTCCTCTGCTTTCTGTGCCCACATCTGCCCATCTGTGATGTAGGTAGGACCAGCAGACCACGCCATCACAACAGCATCGCCGCGGTCGGTTGATCTGCCAAGCCTCGCGCAAACATCCTCTTTCGACTCGATGATGATCTCGCCGCGTTCCATCTTGAACGTCGGAGTGCAAAGGTCGGCAAGCAGCATCTGGTCATCCGGAAGCATGATCGGACTTCCACCGGGTTGCGCCGGGTCAAGTGCCTCGCGGAACTTCCAAATGGCTTCGGTGCGCTTGTTCTTGAACTTCAATTGTCCGTCTTCAGTCCTGCGAACGGAACCTTCGGACCCCTTGTAGCCTTGGCAGGTAATGCTGTTTTCCTTCAGTTGTTCATAAGTCGGGCCACCGTAACCACCGCCCATGTCAATGATCACTATTGCGTTGTCGCGCCGATGGGACACGACCATACCGGCCGCGTACTTGCCCGGCCTGTCCGGAGGAATGTCCTTGCCGGGAATCTCCACAATAGGCGCGAACCAGCCGTCGTACCGCATGGCGATGGTCATCGGGTCTTCGCCACCCCCCGAAGCATCGACGCCCATCGCGCACATTGGCACACCGTTGGGAGAACCCTGTTCCCACCGCCCCATTGCGAGCCTGACCCATTCTGTCGGGACAGCCTGGAACGGCTGATCTCTCAACGATGCATCGAACTTGCCTTCACGGTAGGCTTCGCGCAGTTCCTTGGGGAGCGCGTCCAAACGGGCGGCGTAGCTTCCGTCACGCGTCAGGTCTGGATTGTCATCGAGCCTCGCCCGGATGAAGGTTCGAGACTTCGCCGTTACGTCGCGGCCATCGATCCAATGGGGGCCGGGGCCATCGACCTCAGTCTCAACCCCTCCGATTGTGGTGTACCACCGCAATTCACCTGACTTTGCAGGATTCGGATGCTTCGGATCAAGCCACGCGGCCCATCTCTTGACCACCCACATACCCTCGGGGCTTGTCGGCGGATTGGTTGTCGCGACAATTCGGCATCGCTGCCCTGGTTCGACAGATCGGTTCCACGCGATGATGAACTCGTATTGAGACTGCGTGAAGTCGACCAATTCATCGAAGGCTTTCAGGTCGTGCGGGATGCCCTTGCGCTTCTGCTTGTCCTTCTCCTGCTCGCAACCCCCAATGTCAATGATCTTGCCGTTGATGCGCCAACCCTTCTGCCGGTTGCATCCATCCTCATGGCCGATGATCTTGGCGTAGTCATCAAACAGTTTCTCTGCCTCTTTGTTTGTCCTGCGGAGAACCAGACTGCGACTATGGCAAGTCAGTGATAGACCAACGACAAGGGCGGTCTTCCCGCCTCCAGCCTCGCCGCCATAGAGCAGTTCGTCGGCGTCCGAGAAGTAGGCATCAGTCTGTGGTCCCGGGTTCGGAATCCACATCAGGTCTTTCACTTGAGCGAGCGCATCGACGGCCAGCCTATCAGCCTCTTTTGGAGGCAGAGCACTTAGCCGTTCGATGTACTCGTCAAGGGCGCCCATATTACCCCATCAAGCGGACAGGGCTGGTTTTGGCGCGGTGGCGGCCTTCTTGCTCAGGGTCGCGAAGTTCTGAATCTGCCACCACAGGCTGCGGAACGGATTGAAGCACCGCCTCGCGCAGAATCGGACTCTGCGCCATGATCTCGTAGCTCGTGCCCTTCCCTTCCCGATCTCCGCACCAGGTCGCCATCATGTACTTCAGGTCGTCAATGGCGCCGTCGAGGAACTGGACTTCCCTCGCGTAGCGTTCCGCCGAATTCGCCGCACCGGCCCGGCGCGCGGTCAGTTCGTTCATGCGCGCAGTGCATTTGATCATCCAGTGACTTGATTCATCGATGCCGTAGCGGGGTTGCGGGCGCAGCAGATCGGACTCGGGAGGCACATAGACCTGAATCCCAAGGTCAGCGGCGAGCAGGGCGAAATGCTGGCACCCTGCACGCTGGTAGCCCCATTCCTCCGTGGCCGACATATCGACACCCCAAAGACCGATGATGTCCTGGTTCGGTTCGAGGCCGGCGGTCTTGCGCTGCTGGCGTTCCTCGAGAATGTCTTCGATGGCGCAGGCCATCATCCACGCGATCGAGGACGTGAAGAAGTAGGTGCCGTACTTCGATTCCAGGTCTTCGACCGGCAGGCGCCGAGAGTTCGGGATTTGCGGAACAGCCTCGTACATCCAGACCAGTTTTTGCATGCCCATCCAGGCGACGTATTCCGGCGAAAACCACTGCTTCTGTGTATGCGGCTTGCCGATGATGCCTGGCTCCCAGCGGTGCAACTCGAAGAACGCATCGCACCGCGGCAAAGAGGCATAGACGCCCGGAGAGCATGCAAGAATCTTCCACTCAGGATCGCCGAATGGAGCAAGGTTGATACTCGACGGGGCGCTGCCGATGATTGCCAACTTCATTGTTATCCTCCTCAGGACGGTTAAAAATCAGGTCGTCGCGACCGATGCGCCGGTAGAGACTCCTGCCATAAGCCATTTCGACGTGCTCAGGCCGATCAGGCGCATGTACTGACCAGGCGCGTTGAAACTGAACCCGCCGAAGGTCGAACCTGCAGACGTCGCGATGATCGTTACGCCCGTGGAACACTGGACGCTAATCAGCATCGTGGAATGACTCGACGCGGTATAGACCAGCTTTTCGACGCCGGGCTCAGGAGCGGCAAGGGCAAACACGCCAGCAACTTCAGTCGTGCCGTAGCTCGACCCGGTAGTTGCTGCCGCTGTAGCAACCGCAAGGCTGGTGATGCCGTAGTTGAGGATTTCGGTGCCGGTGCTGGATGCCGTGGTGCCGGTGCCGATATCTTGCGTGGCTTTGGCGATGTCTTTCGTCCCGACAACAAATTCGTTCTTATTCAGGCCAAGCCTGCGGCCGTAGATGCTGGTCAGGATACTGTTGCGGAGGGTAGTCAAGCTGCTCATGGTGATTCTCCTTTGTATTTGCTTGCCGTGACGGCTGCTGCGGAGTCCGGTCGCCGGGCCGGTACGCTTCCCCCTCGGACGCAGTCATGCCGCCCTGATACCACGGGCGCACTTTTACACGCTGTTTATGGGTATTGCAAGAAGGAGATGGCTACTTCTTTTCAACCAGTTTCGCGGCTCTTGCAAGGGTGAATGCTATTGCCCGGGCGGATTCGATCAGGTCACGAGTTACCTGCTTGCCTTCATCTGGATCAGGTGGCTTCTCGCCGTACATGTTGAGCAACTTAATCAGTTGTTCGCGCGCCTGGTTCTTGGTGCTCCACTTCAGCTTATGGGTGACAACCACAGGAGCATCGCCGCCCCCGATTTCCTGAACCTCTATGCCGGTCAGGGCCATAGCGGTATCGTCATCCAGTTCATGGATTGGCTTCAGCCCGCCGCTCTCGTTGTAAAGCTTGGCGGGATGAAAATGCAATTCTTGCGCGATTGACCGATACACGTCCTCTGCGGTCAGTCGGTACTTTGCGAGGATTTCCTTCTGGCCTTGTCCGATAATGGACAAAATGTATGGGTCTTTGGACATGCGATAGCCTTGTTTGCTGGCCCCGCTTTCCGTGTATCCCGCTGCTAGTGCGGCTTTTGTGGCATTTCCACCATTGGACAAATATGCCTCAGCAAACAGGCGCTTCTTCTCATCGGCTGATTGCTTCGACGTTCCGAGTTTCCCCCGCTTCGCCGGCTTCTTATCCTTTGCCTTGGTCATCCCTCAGTTCCTTGAGTTTCGCAAACCCGCACTTGCTTGCCGCGTCCTGTTTCACTCTATTGCTGGTTCCGTAGGAGTGTGAATGCTCACACGCCCAAACCACTACGCCACTTACCTGTTGCACCATTGCCTGAAACGTACCATCTTTGCGTCTTCGGACTCTGGCAACCATCTTCATCCGCGCTTTCCTCCCGGCTTACGGCGGAAGGGTAGGCTTGATGCTTCCGAGTCGGTCGGGCCGAACTTGACCTCACCCAGGGCGGCTACGGCATCGCGTACATCTCGTACCATAGCACTGAATTCGTGCGGTTCCAAGGAAAACGCAGCATCCGGGCCGCCGTCGGCACGGCTCAGGGTAAGGTGCTTCTCGATCACCGATGCCCCAAGGACGGCAGCGGCTACCGGGATGGCGGTAGTTAGTGAATGGTCAGATAGGCCGCATGGGCAGTGGAACAAATGACTAAGGGCGCGCATTGCCAGCAGGTTCGCATCCTGCGGAGCGGACGGGTAGGCGCTGGTACATTTCAACAAAGTCGGTTTGATCAATGCCTCCCCGGCAGCCGCGGCAGCACATGCAATATCTTGCCCATTCGCCATCCCCGTACTGATGATGATCCGCTTCCCGGTCTTGGCGGCGTAGCGAATCAGGGGTAGGTCGGTAATCTCGAAGCTGCTGATTTTGTACACCTGGCAATCCAGCGTTTCGAGGAAATCCACGTCGTCAGGATGGAACACGCTGGCGAAGGGGATCAAGCCAAGCCGGCGCGAATACTCAAATAACGACGGGAACCAGTCCTTTGGAGTATGGGTTTCGCGGTACAGGTCAAGCAAGTCTCTGCCGGCCCACGGCCCGGATTCAATCTTGACGCCCGGGTCTGCCATCTGTTCAGGCGTGAAACACTGGAGCTTTACTGCGTCAGCCCCCGCATCCCGCGCCGCAACAATCAAATCCACTGCGCGGTTAAGCACTCCGAGATGGTTTCCGCCGATCTCGGCGACGATCATCGGGGGCATGGCGGCTTCTCCCATTCAAAAGCCATCGGCCGAAACACGTCATCATCGCCCTTGACGAATACGCCGCCCTTCGTTGCCACAAATAACCTGTCCATGAACACGGTCATCGACACGATTTCATTGCATGCCAGAGTTTCAGGTGGAAACCACGCCGCAGCCTCGGCTTGAAACGGAGTTATGTCTTTGACTTCCCTCATGACCGCCCCAACGTCACCAGTGCCGCGCATACCTCCTCAATCATGGAATCCGCCCACGATCCGCTTGCGATGTCGCGCCGCAGTTGATTCGCCAAGTCAGGAGCGGACTGTTTGACCATCCGCAGCCGTTTGGCCGCTTCGCCCTTGTCCAGGTCGGCCTCGTTGTTCTCGGTCACAATGATCTGGTCGCCGGTCTTTTCATCGGTCAGATGAACCAGTGTGGTGCCGTGCCTGTCTTCGACATTGACCTTGACCACTTGCTCGTTGTACTCCAGTGACTGCTTGAAGGCTTCCCGATCGGCTTGGGTGATCTGCACCACCAAGGCGGGCAGGGAGTGACGCATCTTCCAGATCAGCAGGGAGATGATGGCTTCGTGGTTTGAATTCTCAGGGCTTGCGTTCATGATCTTTCCTTATTGAAGTGGCGTCGATTTTTCCGGAAGATTTTCTATGTAAGCAATTTCTTCCTCAAAGCTGCGCGCGGATGATTTGGCTTCTTGCAACTCCATCTGACCACGCGCAAACGGGGTTCCATCTTTCGATACGAGTTCAACCCATACAAACAATTTCCCAGAAACATCGAACGTCCCGGTTCCGAACCTGATTCCGCTGGCAATCAGCAGGTCTTCACCCCATGTTTCAACAACCTCTCGTCCTTTGTTTTTGGTCATTTCTCCGTCCTCTCGAATGTGTTTTGAATCAGGGTGAAGCCAAGTTTTTCAAACATGCTGCGCGATGAGGTGTTGCCTGGCGCGATGTTGGCGAGGATTCGCTGTCCTTTGTGCCGATCGATCATCATCTGTACGGCCAGTTTCCCGTAGCCGCGCCCCTGATGTCGCTTGAAAACGAATATCCCGATCTCGTTGGCGCGCGTGAGGTAGATGGCCCCTATGCAGGTATTAACCCCACGCACCAGCAGATACCACTCTGCATACGGATTGCTTCGAACGAAGGCTAGATGCTCATCGACGGTCGGCATAGTCTTGTGGCTGATGTTCTGATGCGGCTCGCGTTCAAGCAGCAAGGCGTACAGGTAGGCCGCGGCGTCGGCGACTTCTTGAATTGGGATCAGTCTCATAGCCTCACCTCGATTCCTTGCGCTGCAAGATATTCCGCCGCCCCTTTTGGGGTTGCGTCCGTGAATTGAAACATGGCGCCAGCCGCTACCGCATCGGCTCCGGCGAGGATGGCTTTATGGAAGTCTGAATAGGTGCCAGCCCCGCCGTGCGCGATTACCGGTATCGAAACGGCTTCCGATACCGCTTTGATCAAATCTAGGTCGTAACCTTCCATCGTTCCTTCGCGGTCAATCCTTGTTAAGAAGATCTCTCCCCCACCCC
>Ga0074195_1003235_pt1 | contig 15866 bp, 20 predicted proteins | sample EPASupsiteHSE623_FD_64525 | JGI IMG/M metagenome (GOLD analysis project Ga0074195, IMG submission 64525) | Bioremediated contaminated groundwater from EPA Superfund site, New Mexico - Sample HSE6-23 | ecosystem: Environmental > Aquatic > Deep subsurface > Groundwater > Contaminated ...
GCAGGGGTGGGGACAGGGGGGGGGGGGGCGCCGTCGCGCGGGAGACCGGCGGCCGGGTGAAGATGTCGCTCGGCGACTTCGTCGCGTACATCCGACCGCTCGACGCGAGCGGGAAGCTGAAGACCGAGGTCGGGCTCAACGACGGGATGTCGATCGCGGAGGCGAAGGACCTGAAGCCCCGCATCGAGCAGGCGAAGAAGGAGATGAAGGACATCGCGAAGCGGCGCGAGTACATCGAGAACTCGCCCGAGTCGATGATCGTCGCCGACCTGGAGGAGAAGCTCCGAAAGACCGGCGCGACCGCGGAAGCGGCGCGCATCCAGGCGGAGCTCGTCGCGAGCGGCGTCTCCGCGCTGTCGCGGCGCGTCGGGAAGGATGCCTGGGAGACCTACCGCTCCGCGCCGATCACCATCAGTGACACCGTGCGCGAGCAGGTGAACACGCGGACGCTAGAGCAGGCTGACCCGAAGGGCGTCGAGCGCACCGACAACGGGGTGTTCGGGGATTCGCTGCTCGTGTACCAGCACCCCGAGTCCCCGATGAGCCTCCTCATCTACCCCGAGACGCACAACCCCGAGTACGCGGAGCCCACCCGCGTCGCCGGTCTCCAGGACATGGGCGCCCCCGAGACGAAGGAGAACCAGAAGAAGTACGGCGGGCAGGGCTACTCCACTGCGCTGTACGTCAGGGCCCTCATGGACGCGAAGGACGCCAAGACTGGCTGGGCGTCCGACACCTCCCGCACTCCCGCCACGGAGCGGATGTACCCGCGCCTCCAGCGCCTCGGCATCCCGTTCAAGCTCGCCGAGATGGTGCCGGGGAGCAGGTTCACGTCCGACCGCTACGTGATCTCCGCGGCGGACCTCCAGAAGGTCGACCTCGACGCGGTGTGGAAGAAGCTGGAGGACGAGGTCCGCTCGCGCAAGGACGAGACCACCGGGCAGTTCGCGAGGGTGTCGGACGCGGAGATCGACGCCGTCCTCGCCGGGCTCGTCGAGCTCCGGCAGGACCAGAAGGGCGTCGTCCGGGGGCGGATCACCTTCGACCCGAAGCTGCGCGACTGGTTCCGCATCACGCTCACGGGCAAGGCGAACCTCTCGACGTTCCTCCACGAGTCGTCGCACTACCTGCTCGAGCTCGCGCGGAAGCTCGCCGCGGAGAACCCGGGCTCGGGCCTCGACGCCGACCTCCGCGTGCTCGAGGAGTGGGCCGGGGTGAAGCCGGGCGAGGAGTGGACGACGGAGGCCCTCGAGAAGTTCGCCCGCGGGATGGAGACGTACTTCGGCGAGGGCCGGGCCCCGTCGAAGAAGCTCGAGAGCGCGTTCGCGACGTTCAAGGCGTGGATCCTCCGCGTCTACAAGATGCTCGTCAACCTGAACGCGCCCCTCACCGACGAGGTCCGCTCGGTGATGGACCGGATGCTCGCCTCGCAGGAGGAGATCGAGGCTCGGAAGCTGGAGCTCGGCTACTTCCCGAAGGAGCTCGGCGCGGACATGGCGCCCGAGGCGCAGCTGGCGTACCGCGAGATGTACGAGCGCGGCGTCGAGCAGGCGCAGGCGCGGCTCGACCGCGAGGCGATCGGCGCGCTCAAGCGGGAGCAGACCGCGGAGTACCAGAAGATCAAGGGGCAGGTGGAGCAGGAGGTGTCCTCCCACCCTGCCATCGCGCTCCGCGAGTGGTTCGATACGGGCGAGCGGATCGACGGCGGGCTCACCATCCCCGAGTTCGCCGGAAAGAAGCTCGACCGCTCCGCGGTGGTCGAGATGAAGCTCGGCCCCGGCGTCCTGCCGAAGATTCGGCAGTACCTCACCGACGGGAAGATCGAGAGGGGCATCGACCCCGAGGAGCTCGCCCCGTACTTCCAGTTCAAGAACGGCGCCGAGATGGTGCAGTCGCTCGCCGCGACGCCCCCGCGTGAGACGCTCGCGAGGCAGATGGTGAAGGAGCGGATGACCGCGCTCTACCCCGAGTACGGCCAGCCGGCGTGGGTGGAGAAGACCGCGCTCGAGAAGCTCCACGACGAGGACTCCATCGCGAACGCGATCGAACTCGAGGTCGCCGCCGCGCACATGAAGCTCTCCGAGGTCCCGCCGAGGAACCTCGCCGCCGTCGCGAAGCTCGCCGCGGCCGAGGCGGTGCAGGAGATGACGCGGGCGGAGCAGGACCCCGCGCACTGGCGCGACGCGGAGCGGCGCGCGCAGCAGGAGCAGATGCAGGCGTGGGCCGCGAAGGACTTCAAGCTCGCCACCGAGGCGGGCCGGAAGCGGCTCTACGCCCGCGCGATGTGGGACGCGACGAGCCGTGCGGCGGAGCGGATGGACCGGGCGAAGCGGTACATCACCCGCTTCGGCGACCCGAACGTGCTCGGGCGCATCGGCCGCTCGTCCTCGATCGAGGTCGAGGGCACGACGGTCGGCGGCACCCTGCGCGACGCCGCCTCCGCCATCGCCGAGGCGACGGGGCTCGTCGGCCGCTCGAACGCCTCGGACCTCACCATCGACGCGCACGTCTCCCGGATCGAGGCGCTCGGGCTGCCGGTGGACGTGGACTCCTCGCTGCGCGAGGGCCAGCTGCCGAAGTGGGACGAGGTGTCCTACGAGCAGGCGGTGGCGGTGCAGGACGCGCTGAAGAGCATCTCGCACGTCGCCTCCGAGGTGAACCAGATCCGCATCGGCGAGGAGAAGGCTGACCTCGACGCGCTCGCTGACAGCATCGAGAAGGACCTCGCCGAGGAGCACGTGCTGAACCGGCTCGGTGCCGAGGGCGAGAAGCGCGACCGGCTGCGCGAGTACCGCGTCCAGATCGCGAAGCCCGAGACGCTCGCCGAGGACATCGGGCCGACGTTCCACAGGGTGTGGTTCGGCACGGCGGAGAAGGGGCAGTTCGAGGAGGAGCGCCGGTTCCGCGAGCACCGGAGGGGGCTGCACGCGCTCTCGAAGGAGTTCCAGCCGGAGGGCTGGTCGAGGCAGATGAGGCAGAGGCACGTCTTCGACGCGGACGGGCGCACGTATACGGGCGCCCAGGTGTTCGCGATGCTGACGAACCTCGGGACCGAGTCGAACGTCCGGAAGATGATCCTCGGCGCGCAGCGCGCGGGGCTCGACTGGACGTACGAGAACGTCATCGCCTTCGTCCACAAGGTGTTCCCCGACGCGGCGCCGTACAGGTACGCGCAGGAGATCCTGAACTTCATCTCGAAGGAGGACCTCTTCGAGGACTCGGCCAGGGTCCACGAGATCCTCTCGGGCACGCGACCGGAGAAGGTGGAGGCGCGCTCCATCCCGACGCCCGACGGTGGCTCGATCCCGGGCGGCTACTACCCGGAGATATACGACCGGCGCGTGCCGACGAAGGACATCGACACCACGCCGGGCGGGCTCGAGGAGATGGAGAACCGGGTCCTCGCGAAGTACTTCGCGGCGCACAGCTTCACGCACACGCGCACCGGGTACGTCGCGCCGATCCTGCTCGACCCCCGCGCCCTCGCCGGCCACATCTACGAGGTCGACCACTACATCTCGAACGCGCAGGGCATCCTCGCGCGGCACAAGCTCCTCTCCAACCCCCGCGTGAAGAACGCGATCGTCCACAGCCTCGGGTTCGACTACTGGGACCAGATGAGGTTGTCGAACAACTACATCGCCCGCGACGGCGAGATGCTCTCGCCCGAGGTGCTCCAGGCGTCGAAGATCGCGAACACGCTCATCTACCACAACGCGCTCCTCGTGATGGGCGGCAACGTCCTCTCGGGCGTGAACCAGATCGTGAGCGGCGTGCCCGCGATGCTCGCCCGGCTCGGGCCGCGCGGCTTCCCGGCGTTCGCGCGGGCCCTCATCGACTTCATCCGAAGCCCGATGAAGACGTGGGAGGAGGTTGGGGAGCTCTCCGGCGAGGTCCGCAACATGCAGTTCCACTACGACCGCGACCTCCGGATGATCGTGGCGCGCGAGCTCGCCGGCGAGACGTGGCCGTCCCTCCAGTCCGCCATCGCGAACACGACGATGGCCCCGGTGGTGTTCGGGCAGAAGATCGTGAACGTCCTCACCTGGAAGGCGGCGTACGACATCGCCCTCCGGGATGGAAAGGTGGGCGACGACGCGATCCTGTTCGCCAACTCCGCCGTGCGGCAGTCGCAGTCGACCGCGGGGCCGAAGGACATGGCGGCGGTGCAGCGGTCGAAGGACGGGCTCATGCGCGTCCTCACCTCGCTCGCGTCGTACACCTTCACCCTGAACGACCTCGTGATGCCGCGCCGCCTCACGCGGAACCAGCTGCTCGGCACCACCGGGCGGCTCCTCGCGCTGATGATGACCTCGATGGTGGCGAAGGCCCTCATGGACCAGCTGCTCCCGAAGCTTGCTGAGAAGGACGACGAGCGGCGGAAGGGCCTCGAGAAGCTGGCGGCGGAGAGCGACTACCCTGCGCTCGTGTACGCGGTCGAAGCGCTCGACGACATGCTCTACAGCGTGCCGGTCGTCGGCCGCGTCGCGCAGTCCGTGGTCTCCGGCCGCGAGCCGCGCTTCGCCTCGTGGGTGGACAACGGGATCAAGGCGCTCCAGGCAGCGCCGGACGCCTTCGCCGAGAAGGGGCTCACGAAGCAGGAGCTCAAGGCAGTGGTCGACACGCTCGGGCTCGTCACCGGGCTCCCGACGCGCTACCTCCTCTTCGGACCGGGCGAGTTCGTGAACGAGTACCTCGATGGCAACGTGGACGATGCACCGTGGGCGTTCTTTCAGGAACTCGCCCTCGCCCGGCCTGGGCAGAAGGGAGACCACCGATGACGGTCAAGAGTGCGGAGGCGGTCTGTGAGAACCCGGTCTGCGAGCGGCGGTTCGACGAGCTCGAGCGACGCATCACCGCGCTCGAGGACGACGAGTCGCTCGAGAAGATCTGGAACGCCGTGAACGAGATCCGCGAGAAGGTCGCGAACCTGAACGGTCGCATCGCAGGTTACCTCATCGCTGGCGGGCTCCTCGGAGCAGTGGTCGCGGTGCTGGCACAGCTTCTCCTCGCGAAGTGAGGTGAGCCATGTGGCGGTTCGTGCGCAAGCAGGGGCAGGACGGGGATGTGCTGCGCGACGACGTCTTCATCGGGCACGCCTACTCGGGCTACGACGATGGCGACGGCATCCCCGAGCTGGGGGAGGGGAAGAACGACCCGACGAAGGAGCGGCTCCGAGGTATCGGCCCGGTGCCGAGGGGCCGCTACCGGATGTCGCGGCCCTTCTTCCACGAGACCGCCGGTCCGTACGTCATCCGCCTCACGCCGCTCGAGGGCACCGAGACCTACGGTCGCAGCGGCTTCCTCGTTCACGGTGACAGCGTGCGCCTCCCGGGCTCCGTGTCGCACGGCTGCATCGTGGCCCACCGCGCCATCCGCGTGCTGATGGGCGAGGCCGTCGAGGAGGGGGACGACATTCTTGAAGTCGTGTAGAACAACTGTACAGTCGTACAACCGCAGGAGGAGGGACACACAATGCCCGCAGTTCTCGCACCGCTGCTCCCGTCGATCCTCACCGCTCTCGGCGGCCTCGTGGTCGCCGGGCTCGGTTACCTCACCACCATCGTCCAGAAGAAGATGAAGGCCGACTCGGCGTGGACGAAGCTCGCCAACATCGGCATCTCCCTCGCCGGCAAGGCGTGGGACCACCTCGGCCCGGTCGTGCAGCAGGCCCTCGCCGACGGGAAGATCACCGCCGAGGAGCGCGCCGCCATCGAGAAGGTGGTGCAGGACCTCGTCGAGGAGGACACCTCGAAGGGCGCGCTCGAGGAGATCGCGAAGGCAGTCGGCCTGCCGTTCGCCGGCATCATCGCACGCCTCGCGGCCGACTTCATCGACACCTGGACCGCGGCCCACGACCCGGCGAACACGAGCGTGTCGCGGCTCGCGTACCCGACCCCGGCCATGGTGGAGTTCAGCGACAACGGGTAGTTCACACAGGGAGGACGGCACATGAAGAAGCTCATCGCACTCTGTATCGCGCTCGCGGCGGCCCAGGTTCGTGCCGTCCTCCCGAGCGAGTCGTCGTACGTCGAGTTCGGCATCCCGCGCCCACCCGGGACAACGCAGTTCACCTTCACCTTCAAGACGACGAGCACCTCGCACGTGCGCGTGCTGCTCGACGGCGTGCAGCAGGGAACAGGGTACACCGTCGCGCTGAACGCGAACCAGAACTCCTCACCGGGCGGGACGGTGACGTTCTTGGTGGCGCCCGATCTCCAGGTGGTCCACATTGAGCGGCAGGTGCCGGTGACGCAGTCGTGCACGTTCTCGCCGCTCTCCGCTCTCCGCGCCTCGACGCTCGAGGGGTGCTTCGACAGCATCGTGATGCAGACTCAGCAGATCAACAACGACCACTGCAAAGTGGGTGAGACATGCTCGGCAACTTCGTTTGTTGCATCTGCTGAAACCGGAACAAACGCCTTTGCCGTGGGTGCCAATGGCGCTCGGATCGACTTCGGAACCGGGGCGAACGACTATGCCAGCAGTGACGGGACTACCGTCACGTTCGCAGGCCCTACCGCTTCGGACAGCAGCTTCTCAGCCCCTACGATCATGGCTGACGCATTCTACGGGCCAATCTCCGGCAGCGTCTTCGGCAGCGTCACCTCGTCCGCGGCGTCCGGCTCGAATGGGCTATCGCTCACGCAAAACGGCGCTAGGATCGACTTCGGCTCCGGGGCGAACGACTACGCCACCAGCGACGGGACAACCGTCACGTTCGCGGCCCCGGTGAGCACGGGGGCGATTACGGCGCCAGGGCTAACGCTACAAGACATCACACCGTCTTTGGCGATCACGGGACAGACCAGCGCCACACTACGGTGGAACATTACCGGTGGGGCATCGATAGATGGTGATATCGGTGCTCAATCGTGCTCGCTCTACGGGTACGGTCCAACCGGATCGCAATGGTACCTGGATTCGGATGACAGTGTCGTTGGTGGCATGTCTTTGCTCCGACTGGATACTCAGGTCGGGGGCCACTCAATGGTTATCGAGCAAACTGGCGCCCTGAGCCAGATATCCCCCGCAACCACCCTGGTGATCGCGGGAGGTCTCCAGGTCTCATCCAACGGTACGCCGATCAGCGGTTCCCATCGGGGCACGTTGACTGTGGACCTCGCATCCATTGCGGCAGGAGCGTGCGCGGCAGATCAAGAGATCACGGTCACTGGGGCGGTAACTGGTGCGGAATGCATCAAAGGATTTCCTTCAACGATTCCAGCATCGCTGATCGGAGATTGCTACGTGTCTGCGGCGAATACCGCTCAACTGCGGGTTTGTAACAATTCGGCTGGCGCTGTTGATCCGCCAAGTCTCACGTACAGCGTTCGTACCTTCAACCCGTAGCATGAGGGGATCACCAATGAAGAAGCTTCTCGCGGCCCTCGCAATCCTCGCCCCCGCGCTCGCCCTCGGGCAGGGAGTCGCCTACAAGCCGCTCATCCCCGAGCACACGCTCCTCTCCTGGCACTTCAACGTGGCAGCGGCGACCGGCACGTGCCCGGCCACGGGCACCGGCTGTGCCGGACACGTCCTCCCTGCCCGCTCGTTCACGGTGGCGGGTGTCGCCACCTACGTCTCGGTGGTCTCGGGCGGCGGGGCGGCGAACACGACCATCCGCGTCTCCGACGGCTCGAACAACTGCGACTGCAACCTCGCCTGCAACACCGTCACGAACTCGACGGGTGCGAAGCGCGCGACCTGCACGGGCACTTGCACCTTCGCGCCGGGGGCCCTGCTCACCGTGAACGTGCAGACCGCGGGCTGCACGACGACGCAACCCACCCTCCGCAACGTCGACATCGTCGGGAAGTGGAACTGAGGAGACCGCCATGAAGAAGATCGCCACTATCGCCTTCGCCCTCGCCGCCCTCCCCGCGCTCGCCGCGACCACGTGGTCGAGCGTGGACCTCGCCTCGCTCCCGCCCGCCGCCCGCTCCTACCTCCGCGCCGTGAAGGTCGTAGAGGACACCGGCACGGGCACGGCCCCCGCCGACCCCGTCCGCGCCTCGCAGACCCTCACCTGCGCCGCCTGCGTCGCGGGCGACACGGCCGTCGTCGCCGGGCGCACGTTCACCCAGCACGCCTCGCTCAACACGGGGGCGTACTTCAAGACCGGCGCCTCCGACACGCTCACGGCGGTGAACCTCGTCGCCGCCATCAACCGCTTCTCGGGCGAGCTGGGCGTGTTTGCCACGAACTCAGCCGGGGTCGTGACGGTGACGGCGCTCGACTACGGCACGGCCGGGAACGCGATCACGACGACCGCCACGGGCAACATCACGGCCGGCGGCGCCACCCTCGCCTCCGGGGCGAACGTCGTCGGGCTGAACCTCTTCGGCCTGAAGAGCATCGTGGTGTTCTGCGAGGCGACGGTCGGCGCGATGACGGCGGGAGGGAAGCTCCTCGCCTACGGCCTCAACCCCGTCACGTCGAAGTACGTGCGCGCGCCCGAGCTCGACCTCGTGCTCACGGGGCTCCAGTGGGAGTCGTGGCAGGGGCTCCAGGTGCTCGGCGACTACAGCTACGTCGCCTACGTCCCGAGCGGCTCGGGCCGCACGACCTCGACCTACCTCGTCGGCCGCACCGTCATCAGCGCGACGAAAGTGCCTTAGAGCGTGTACCCCTTCAGTGCTTCGTAGGCGCGGAGCATCGCCGCCACGTCCCCCTCGGCCATCGCCTTCGCGGCGAGGTCGAGGTCGTGGCGCATCAGGATAAGTGCGGGCGCACCCGCCAGCCCGATCTCCCGATAGGCCGGCATCACCTCGTCGCGTACCCGAGTCATCTCGCGTGGCAGAGCTTCACCCAACGTCTCCATATCTACTCTCCTAGCTACTCCAGTACCGAGGCGATGACGGAGTCCTCGACCTCCGCCTTGCGGCGGAGGTCGGCGAGGATGTAGCGGTCGGTCTTCCCGCCGAGGAACACGTGCGCGTGAACCACCGGGCTCGGCTGCCCGTGGCGCACCTCGCGGCCGATGGCCTGCCGCCACATCTCGAGCCGGCCCCACGGGAGCGAGAACCACGCCATGTGGTGCCCGCCGTGCTGGAGGTTCAGCCCGTGCCCCGCGGAGGCGGGGTGCGCGAGCAGCACCTCGATCTGGCGCTTGTTCCAGAGAGCGATCTTCGCCGCGCTGTCGAGCTCCACGGCGCGCCCCTGGAAGTGCTTCAGGATGCGCTCCAGCTCGTGCCGGAACCAGTAGAAGACGAGGAGCGGCTCCCCCTGGAGTTCGCCGACGAGCTCCTCGAGCGCGCGGATCTTCGCGCCGTGGACGACCGCCCACTCCTTCATCCGTGACGGAGGCTCGCCGAGGACGGTGGGCTGCTCGTAGTACACCGCGCCGCCCGACATCTGCCAGATCTTCTGAGCGGCGGTGGTGCGCGAGAAGGTCTCGAGGTCGACGCCGTTCGACAGCTGCGTGGTGAGCGTCTCGAGGAGTTCCTCGCTCATCCGCTCCGCCTCGGCCGGGAGCGGGACCGCCATCTCGCGGACGCGGAGCTCGGGCATCGGCGGCGCGTCCTTCGACGGCGGGAGCGCGAAGGCGTAGGGCTTGATCCGCCGCTCGATCTCCGCCTGCGCGTACGGGTGCGGGCGCCAGGAGACGACGCGGCCGTTCACCGTCGCGCCGGGCGCGAAGTAGCGGGCCACGAACTCGCCCTTCGTCGGCCCGAGGGGCTTCTCGCCGGCGACCATGTACATCTCGCCCCAGAGGTCTATGAGGTGGTTCCCGACCGGCGTGCCGGTGAGGCCGAAGCGCACGGGGAGATCGCGCACGGCACCGCGGAACCGCCTGAACTTCACGGTGTCCACGTTCTTCATGCGCGAGAGCTCGTCGAAGACGATGGCGGAGAACCGCTTGCGAACGTCGACCTCGTCGAGGAGCCAGGGAAAGTTCTCGTAGGAGAGGACGACGACGTGCGCGTCGGAGGCGATGCAGGCCCGCCGCTGCGCGCGGTCGCCCGTGGCGGAGAGCACCTTCATGCCGCGGAGGTGCTCCCACTGCGCCGCTTCCTCGTGCCACACCGTCTCGGCGACACGCATTGGCGCGAGAACGAGCGTGCGGGGACGCCCGAGGTCGTGGAGCGCGGTGAGCGTCGCCGCACTCTTGCCCCTTCCCGGTTCTAGAAACACAGCGATTTGCTTCTTCTCCACCATCAGAGAAGCCGCCCGTACTTGGTCCTGAAAGAGTGCAGACCTAGGCCGCACGTCGCCTCCGCTGGCGTTCGTTCCTGCACGTCTTGCAGTAGCGCACGCGCCGACCGTGATCGAGGTACGAGCCGTCGAGAAGATGGCCTTCGAGGCAGTGGGTCTTTCGCGCCATGTGGTGCGTTCCGCGCGCCACCGAATCGAGGATGTTCGTACTGTTGTTGCCTGCGTAGAGATGCCGCTCGTTCACGCATGCAGGTATGTTGCACTTGTGACACGCCAGCACTTTCGGGTTCGTCAGTCCAAGTAGAGCGCGGATGATCTTCAGCTTGCCAAATTTCGTACGGGCTACGGCGTAGCCCTCGCCCCGGTGGGCATACTTCCCCTCGAGTGCGCCGGTCCATAGAAGGCAGCCAGTGTTGGGCTCCGGCGTGGCGCGTGCTTCGACGAGGAAGACCGCCACCTGCTTGCGCTCCACCATGATCTCGGTGGCGCGACGCTGGTCGTCGAAGAGGCTAGAGCGGGGTCTCACGGGACGCGTCGTCACATCGCGTCCCCTCTCCGCCCGGGCCCCCGGGATGGGCGGGCGAGATCGGCGTACTCACAACACCCACACGCTTCATGGCCGCAGTCGGTGAACGGATACGGCTGCGCGGGTCGCTCACTTACCATGGCTGCCTCCGTCGGTGTCTTTGCGCGTCGCAGGCACGAACCGGACCCCGCCGCACGGTGGACGAGCCGGGTCGAGCACGTATCCCTCCCACCCGTTCGCGTGGCACCCGAAGCCTGAGGGCTCGTCCGCGCGCGGAGTAAACCGGTCGAAGCTCTGGCATCGTTCGCAATGCGCTTCACCCATGGCTTCCTCCTCTGGGGCCCTTGCGCAGGAAGCGCATGACCGCGCACCGGAAGCACGTCGGGGCTGGACAGGATCGACCCCGGACGTAGGCGTAGCCGTGCGGCAGCCGAGTCGCCGCCTCGAATAGGAGCTTCCGCGTCTCGCCTTCGCGCTTCGTCATGGGCTTCCTCCTGTCCCGGGCCCCGAGCCCCGGGTCCGCTTCCCGTTCCTGTCGGGGCAGCCCGCCACCTTCCATGCGGTGTCGGTCCTCGCGAACACCTCTTCCGCCCGGCGGAGGAGGCGGCTCACGATCATCAGGAGGTCGTCGCTCATTTCGAAGTCCGCCTGATGACGTACATCGTTGCAGTTCTGCGCTGGGTGGGGACTGAGCTGAAAGGCGCTGATAACGGATCGTCGTTCTCTGTTCGCGTCTTCAAGTACACACCACTCTTCACGATGGCGTCCGCGAGGTTGAACGCGAGCTTGCGGTCTAGGAACTCTTCCAGGCTTTTCCCGCCCGCGGAGAGTGCACGCTCGTCCACGAGCACCGTGTTGTGCAGTTGGTCGACCCACTTCTCCCACCAGACACGGGCCCACATCTCCCGCTTCGTGGACGACTCGTCCATCCCAGCGATTGCCACCAGTTCTCGCAGAGCTTCGTTCATCGCAAGATCTCCAGGAACTCGTAGAACTCCGTCCGGCTGTCGAACAGGAAGACGGGCTCGCCGCTCGCTCGCATCCTAGGGAGCCTCGCCTTCTGCGCCGCGGTTAGGCTCCCGTCCGGCTGCTTCACCTCCCACCAGAAGTGCCGCCCGGGAGCCCAGATGACGAGCCGGTCGGGCCACCCGTCGTACCCGACCTTGCACTGCCACCACCCGAGCGCGCGGAGCGCCTCGGTGCCGTCGCGCTCGATGCCGCGCTCACGAGGCATCAGTAGTCGTCGGTCTTAACCGACTCCGAACGAGAGCGCTTCAGGGCCTCCCAGACTTCCGCCTCGTACTTCTCGGCGTCAGCGAGGATCTGTTTGCACTCGTCCACGCGGGTGACGGCGCTTGCCCAGAGAGCGCTGAGTTCAGTGCGGTCCTTGGGCAGCGCGTTCTTGGCCGCCATCACCTACCCCGCCGCGAGCTCGTGGTCGATCTCGCGGGAGAGGAGCGTCTTGAACCGCCCCACCAGCCGCCCGATCGTCGCCGGCCGCTGCTTCGTGCGCTGCTCGAGCGCGATCATCTTGCGCAGCGTCTCGATGTCGACGAGGTCGTCGTCCTTCAGCGCGTCGTTCAGCTTCGGCAGGTTGCTCATCGTGTCGAGGAGGGTCTCCTCCTCCTTCCGCGTGAGCTTCACGTCCTTCAGGTTGAGCACCTTCATGTCGTTCTCCTCTCCTACTTCCCGTTGCAGGCGATGGAGGCGTTCGCCACCATGATCGCCTCGCGCACCTTGCGCAACGCCACCGTCCGGTCCGCGCTCGGCGGGCACATGAGCACGATCGACCGGGCCAGCATCAGCCCGCCGTTGCGGAGTAGCCGGTACGCCTCCACGTCGTCGGGCGTCGGCGCGTGGTAGGTGAACCAGTTCTCCAGCTTCGCGAGGTCGGGGTCCGAGGGGAGCATCTCCCTCTCCGGCTCCGTGAGCGGTGCGCTCCCGAGCTTCTGGAGCTTCTCGTCGAGCACCTTCGCGTGCTCGTCCATCTGGCGCTGCATGTCTGCTTGGATCTCCATCGTCGCCATTCAGTCCCCTACTTTCGGTAGCGGTGAGTCTCGAAGACCTCGACATCCAGCGGGAGGCCCTCGGCCCACTTCGGTGTGACCATCATAATATTGTGAAGGTCAGATAGCAAGCCCCACTTCTCCGACACGACCTCGTCGTGGACTTGGAGCACGAGTGGGAACCCGCGGTCCCGGAGCCGCAGCATCGCCTCCGCCAGCACGTCACGGCTCGACGCCTGCACGATGTTCTCTGCGAGCTTCCCTCCGTACGTCGTCACCCGGTCCCACTTCCCACCGAGGTAGATGTTCCGGCCCCAGTAGCGGACGCCGTCCTCCGTCATCTCCGGCTCGGCGTAGTACAGCCGGCGCCCGGACGGGATCTCGATGTAGGCGTAGCGCAGCCCGCCGACGAGGACGTTCCCCATCGCGATCCGCGAGTCCACCTCGTAGCGCGGGCAGTTCGACTGCACCACGTAGGAGAAGCCCCGCTCGAGCTTCGCCCACCACGCGACGACGTGGCGGCTCGTCGCCCTGTACGTCTCGATGACCCGCATGCAGAAGTCCTCGGACAGCTGCACGTCGAAAGTCTCGTCCATCGCGCGCATGAACTTCTTCCACCCGAGACCGTAGCCCGCGCCCAGCACCGTCTGCTTCCCGATGAACCGCCACGTCACGCCGGCGGGGAACTTCGGGTCGGCCTCGTGCTTCGTCACCTCGCGCCCGGCGATCTTGGACGCCATGAAGAGGTACGGGTCCTTCTTCTTCGCGAAGAGGTCGAGCACGTCTCGCTGGCCGGCAAACCAGTTCAGCTTCCGCGCCTCGATCTGCGCGAAGTCACCGACGTAGAAGGGGCCGACGAGGAAGCCCCGCAGCGCGTCGGCGGTGGCCCCCACCACGTCGCCGTAGGCGAGGTCGAGGCAGCCCGCCTCGAGCGCGTGGAAGTAGAGGTCGGTCCACTCCCCGAGCCCCTTGGGCAGGTTGTGCAGCTGGACGCCCCCGCTGCTCCACCGCGTCGTCCGCTCCGCGCCGCCGTAGATGAGCACGCCCCGCACCCGCCCGTCGGCGGAGGCGCGGTTCTGGAACGCGCGGAGTTTCGCTGGCGACGAGCGGGCGAGGCGCTTGAAGAGCTCGCAGGCCCGCCGCGTCTTCTCGGGGAGGGCGGTGTTTCGGATGGCGTTCCTGATCGTCACCTTCTTCACGTTCGGTAGCCCGAGCGCCTCGGCCACCCTCTTGTAGCTCTTCACCGAGTGCCCGCCCACGAGCGAGCGGAACTCCGCGTCGTCGGCGGCGGAGTAGGTCTCGAGCGCGGCGAGGGCCTTCGGCACCGAGGCGAGGTCGACGGGCACGCCGCGGTCGTTCATCTCCCCGGTGAGCTCGTAGAGGCGCTGCTCGGTGGGTGAGAGCGGGAGGAGCCGGCGGTGGATCTCGCGCATCACCGCCACGTCCTGCCGGCAGTACTCGCGGAGCGCGGCGAAGTCGTTGGGCCTCTCTTCTTCTTCCCAGAACTCGTCGTCATCCCAGCCGCCCTTCGGCCGGGCGAGGCGGAGCATGATGCGGTGCCCGGCCATGTCCTTCTGCTCGTCGAGCTTCAGCGCGGCGGCCACCGCCTCGAGCTTCCTCGGCAGGGCCATCCGGGCGGAGAGCGCGGCGGTGTCGACGAAGCGGGACCACGGGAGGCGGAGCCCGAGCCTCGCTGCGAGTATCTCCCGCTCCATCTGTGCGTTGTGAGCCACAATGGTGACGGAGGCGTTACCCGCGAGAAAATGCTCAGGGATGGCTCCGGCACAGACACTCACCTCACCACCGTCGAGTGCCCACCCCGTGCAGACGATCTCGGTGCTCGGGTGGTGGGCGTAGGCGTAGACGCCGGCCTTCTTCAGGTCCACCTTGGAGCGCGTCTCGAAGTCGAGGTAGAGGTAGCTCATCGCGTCGGGCGCGGAGGGAGGAGCGGGTAGATGAGCGCCCTGGCACGCTCTGCGGCCCGCGGGTCGTTCCACACGCGGTTCAGGCCGCTCGGATGGGGCAGGAGGTAGAACTGCCCCTGCGCGGAGAACGGGGGCGCCGCGCCGAAGCCGAACGCCTCGGCCACCCTCCTGCCGAGGAGCACGATCGGGCCGCGCTCGCGGGACGCGATGCCGGCAGCGTGCTCCCGGGCGTCGCGCATGCTCCACCTGCGCGGGCAGAGGTTCACTCGCCGGAATGCCCGCAGGTAGGTGGAGCGCGACATGTCGAGGATCGCGGCGAGCCGCCCACCCGCGGCGTGCTCGGGCAGCGGGTAGAGCGCGAACTCCGGGTTCGCGCCGTGGGGATTCGCCTCACCGACGAGGAGCGGCTGCATGAAGTCTGTCAAAATGGCACCTCCTCTGCCACTGCTGCGACCGAGGTCTTCCGCGGCCCCCTAGCGCCGGCGCGAGCGACCACGCCCACGTCAGACGAGTAGTCGCGGATCGCGCGGAGCGGGACGGCGAGGTCGCCGTGGTCGACCTTGCGGTGGTGCGAGTCGCAGCACCACACGCCGCGGAACTCCTCGCCCGGCGCGTAGGACAGGTGGTGGAACGGGGCCGGGAAGAGGTGCTCCTCGCGCGGGTAGCCGCCCTTCCTGGCGTGCTCCACGCAGAAGAAGCACGGCTGGCGGACGATCCGGCACGAGCGCCTCGCCTTGCGGTTGTGCGGGGTGTCGACGTGCTGGCGGAAGTGCCGCTCCGCGCGGCGCATCGCGTCCGTGCCCCACCGCTTCCCGCCGGGGGTCTTGAACTTGTCGTTCACGGCTCCTCCGGCACGAGGTCGAGCTTCCTGAGCTTCGCTCTCCGCTTCGCGTAGCAGCTGTCCGAGCACGTCACTCGGGGGCGTCCGGTCCGCGGGTGGAGCAAGAGCTTCCCGCACTCCGCGCAGCGCGCCGCCCGCTCGCACAGCCAGCGGCGTCGCTCCGCGCACTGCGGGCAGCGCTTCGGCGGGCGCCCCTCACCCTCGTAGTACATCCACGCCGGGCAGGGGCGCGGGCCGTAGCCGATGCACTGGACGCGTCGCATGGCAACCCCGGGGGCGGAGGGGAGCGCTCACCCTCCGCCCCTGGCTGGCGGCGGGGGGCTAGGCCGCGGGGTCCCCCTCCCCGGCCCCCTACTCCCCCAACCCCCCCCCTGCCTCCGGGGGCACTCTTTTTTTACTCCTCCCCCCTC
>Ga0074195_1003238_pt1 | contig 15851 bp, 18 predicted proteins | sample EPASupsiteHSE623_FD_64525 | JGI IMG/M metagenome (GOLD analysis project Ga0074195, IMG submission 64525) | Bioremediated contaminated groundwater from EPA Superfund site, New Mexico - Sample HSE6-23 | ecosystem: Environmental > Aquatic > Deep subsurface > Groundwater > Contaminated ...
TGTCTTGACATTTGAAGAAATGGCAGCGATGCTGGTTGGGGCAGGGATTAATGTCAGCGAGGTTGAGGACGACGGTTATCAGACTGTAGCTTCGCGGGATGGCAACGCATTTGCCCGGGCTGGTGGATTGATTCAGGCGGTAGTTGATGCAGCCGCTAAAATGGCGCCTGATGCAATTGTCAAACCACATCGCTCTGAAGGTCTCGGTACTTGCAAACTGTCTCTCCGCCAGTTGAAAGATGGCAAAATTGATGCAAATTTCTTTGAAGGAATGGCTTGTTACGGCGGTTGTGTCGGTGGTCCGGGAACGTTGACCGATCATCGGGTTACCAGCAGACTGGTTGACAATCATGCTAACACAGCCAAGATTACTGCTTCACCGGAGAATAGTATCGCTGTTGATGAAATAAAAAAAGGGGAAAGCTGGCATCACGGACATTAATTATGTTTCTTCTTTACCAGATGCTGCTGTTTATGCTACAATATAGCCTGATTTAGATTGTCTGAGAGGAGCGACAATATGTCTGGACATTCCAAATGGGCAAATATAAAACACAAAAAAGGTAAAATGGATGCCATCCGGGGCAAACTTACTACGAAAATCGGCCGCGAAATTATGGTGGCAGTACGGCTTGGCGGTGCGGATCCAACCGGTAATATGCGGCTTAAGCTGGCATTGCAAAAGGCGAAGGAAAACAACATTCCCAAGGATAACATTCAGCGTGCCATCCAAAAAGGAGCAGGAACGCTGGACGGTGCCAACTATGAGGAAATCACCTATGAGGGGTATGGGCCGGGCGGTGTGGCCGTCACCATTGAGGTTATGACGGATAATCGTAACCGGACAGCGGCGGATGTCCGCCATCTGTTTACGAAATACGGCGGCAATCTGGGTGAATCCGGTTGTGTTGCGTGGATGTTTAAGAAGAAAGGTCTTTTTGTCATAGAAAAAGAGGGGGTAGACGAAGAGACGCTTATGCTTACTGTTCTGGATGCCGGAGCCGAAGATTTCAACTCTGAAGAGCAATATGAAATTACAACCGCTCCGGAAGATTTTGACAGTGTACAGCGAGCATTAGAGCAAAACAACATTGATACAGTAGTAGCACAAATTACCATGATTCCCGAAACGACTGTGGAGCTCAATGGGGACGAAGCGGTTAAGATGGTTAAACTGATGGATGCGCTTGAAGATCATGATGATATCCAAGACGTTTATACGAATGTAGAATTGCCTGATGAGATGATGGAGTAGGCAAAAAAGACCTGCTTTTCTATAACATGTATACGCTATGCAATAATTGGTAATTATAATGGCAACACAAAACATAAGGAGTGTTTTTGATGTTGCCATTCACGAAAAATACCAAAGTAAGAACGGCTTTAACTGTGCTGTTGATTCTTATTGCCTGTACGGGAGTTTATTATTTTGTAAAGCCTTCGCCAAGCTCGGATATGCCTCCTGTGCTGCCGCGAGAAACAGAAGTGGCCAAGCAGGATGCGAGAATTAAGATTACTCCCGCTACGGACATTGTCCAGCGGATTATTTACCTAAAGTGCAATGAAGAGGAAACATTTCGCACTAAGCCTGCTGATAATTTAGTTGGGCTGAATTATCAGCAGATCCAGCAGATATATTCGGGATGGACGCTTGAAAAATTTGATACACCGGAAGTGACGATGTCTCTTAAGGTAAACAGTTTATGCCGTGAACACGCCAATAATATGTTTATCGGCGTAAAAGACGGTTATGTAGCTGTTTTTTATGGCAAGCCGGGGAATAAGGCAATACTGAAAGAAGTAACGAAGATTCCCATTACCAAGCTTGTACCGGGGGATGCGGAAGAGCTAAAATATGGCATGGTTGTTCAATCAAGAGAAGAATTGCTTCGTTTTATTGAAGGTCTAGAGTCGCGATAGAGTGAGGCAGGGTTAAAACCCTGCCTTTTTTCTTGCTCTCAAAGGATTCTGTCTTTTATTTGTCGAATTTGCAAGGTTAAGATAAAGGGAGGCTTGAAGCCATGCTGGCAATTGGAATTGACCCGGGAACGGCAATTTGCGGCTACGGTGTTGTTGAAGCAGTGGGAAGCCGCTTGCGGGCGATTACACATGGGGCGATTCGTACGAGTCCTGCTCTTAGCGCTGCGGAAAGACTGCAAATTATTTATCAGGAGCTTGATGTTTTGTTTAAAGAATATCAGCCTGACACAGTAGGTGTAGAGCAGTTGTTTTTCAATAAAAATGTTACTACCGCTATGGCTGTCGGGCAGGCTCGGGGAGTAATTTTATTGGCTGTAGCCCAAAATAGTCTTACTTTGGCTGAATTTACTCCGCTGCAGGTCAAACAATCTGTGGTTGGGTATGGGAAGGCGACGAAAGAGCAAGTGATTTATATGACCCAGCGTCTGCTGTCTTTAGTGGAGAAACCAAAACCGGATGATGTTGCCGATGCCCTGGCTATTGCCATCTGCTCAATTCATAGCAGCCGTTCCGGTAAAATGTGGAGTGTAAAACCATGATTGGCTATATAAAAGGTCAAATCACTCATTTGTTTTCTGATTTTTGCTTTGTAGATGTGCAAGGCGTTGGCTACCGGATATTTGTGCCGAATTCAACGAGACAAAAATTAACGGCCGGTATGCCGGTTATCTTATTTACGCATCTGAATGTGCGGGAAGATGCCTTGCTATTATATGGCTTTTATACGCAAGAGGAGTACGAGCTCTTTTTGCATCTCATAGCCATTACAGGTATTGGGCCGCGGGTTGCACTCGGTATTTTATCTGCAGTCGATCCGCAGGGATTCCGGTTAGCGGTTAGCCAGAAAAATGTCGGCATATTAACGAAAATTCCCGGAATAGGCAAAAAGACGGCGGAACGCTTGATTCTTGAACTGCAGGATAAGCTGGGGGGCGACAGTACTCAGGAAGAGCCGGCTGCCGGTCCCGCAGTCGGCAGTTCGGTGGCTGATGATGTGCGGACACAAGCGTTGCAGGCTTTAGTTGCGCTTGGCTATAACCAGGGAGAAATCGCACCGATTATACGAAAGGCCGGCAGTGATGTTAAATCGGTTGAAGATTTAATCAAACTGGCGCTGCGTGAGTTTGGCGGCGGGAGGTAGTTATGATAGAAGAACGAATCGTTGACGGAGGCGAACTTGAGGCAGACAATTGGCAGTATAGTCTGCGTCCGCGCCGGCTGCAGGAATATATTGGACAAGATCAGGTGAAACAAAATCTATCTGTCTTTATCAAGGCAGCGCTTGCGCGGGGCGAAGCTTTGGATCATGTTTTGCTGTATGGCCCGCCGGGTCTCGGAAAAACAACACTGGCCGGTATTATTGCCAATGAGTTGGGCGTTAATTTCCGTATTACTTCAGGTCCCGCTATTGAAAGACCTGGAGATCTAGCTGCACTCATAACCAATTTGGGTGAAAAGGACTTATTGTTTATTGATGAAATTCACCGCTTATCGCGCAGTGTAGAAGAGGTTTTGTATTCAGCAATGGAGGATTTTGCCTTAGATATTATTATCGGGAAAGGTCCCAGTGCACGTTCGATTCGAATCGACCTGCCTCCGTTTACTTTAGTTGGTGCCACTACCAGGGCAGGTGCTTTAGCTGCACCGCTGCGAGACCGCTTTGGTGTTATCAGCCGCCTGGAATATTATGAGACAAGAGACTTAGTCTCTATTATCAATCGTGCCGCCGAGATTTTGAACATCGCGATTGAAGACAGGGGGGCAGAAGAAATTGCCCGCCGGTCACGCGGGACACCGCGTATTGCGAATCGTTTGCTGAAACGGGTCCGCGATTTTGCACAGGTTGCGGGAAGCGGAATTATTACGGATAAACTGGCTGATCAGGCGCTGGTCATGCTGGAAGTGGATAAATGCGGTCTGGACAGAACGGACAGGCAACTGCTGTCTACGATTATAACTAAGTTTAACGGGGGGCCGGTGGGGCTGGAAACGCTGGCTGCCGCCATCAGCGAAGAAACTACAACAATTGAAGATGTGTATGAACCCTTTTTATTGCAGCTTGGCTTATTAAACCGGACACCACGGGGCCGGATTGCGACTCCTCAGGCTTATGTCCATCTGGGAATTGCCTGCAAAACCAACGAGGAAAAATTATGGTAAAAGATGAAGAAGGGGGAGAATGAGCTTGCCTGGATTTGATTCATTAGGAAAAATACTGATGGCGGCAGGAATTTTGCTGCTGATTATCGGTGCAGTATTATCATTTGGCGAAAAAATCTTTTCCCTTGGCCGGCTGCCGGGCGATATTTATATTGAGAAAGGAAATGGTAAATTTTACTTCCCGATTGTAACATCACTTATCATAAGCGTGATTTTAACTATCGTGTTGAATGTCTTGTTTCGCCGTTAATGAATTGTGGAGGATGTTATGAGCAGAAATAAAAGAATACGTTTTATTGGTCTTGGCAGCATACTGATACTAGCTTTTTTCCTTTTTTCCGGAGTGAGTTATGGTCAGGGAGTGCCGTCTATTCGTGTGGGATTATGGGCCAATCAGCAGAATATTGTTATTTCTTCCAATACCAGTTTTCAGGCACTGAATGATAACGGTGAAGTGCTGGGCCAGTTTTCCAATAAGGAGAAAGCTGCTTTCTCTATTCAAGGAACGCAGATTTTGCTGAATGGCAAGGCAATTCCAGCAAAAAATGTAGAATTTCGCATGACTGATGACAATAGCGATGCCTATATGGAAGTCAATAAACGCAGTTATCGCGGGACAATATCGATTCATAAGACGTTTGGAAAAGCGGGTCTAACTGTGGTTAACACCTTGCCTGCTGAACAATATCTTTATGGTGTTGTTGCAAAGGAAATTTCGTCTGACTGGGCGTTAGAGGCAATAAAAGCACAAGCGGTTGCTGCCAGGACATATGCTTTATTTAGCATCAATAAGCACAATGCCGATGGCTATGATGTTTGTTCAACAACAGATTGCCAGGTTTACGTTGGCCGCGAAAGCGAACCGGAGCGTACGAAAAAAGCGGTTGATGATACACGCGGGATAGTCGTGCAGTATGAGAACAAATTGATTTCTGCCTGTTTTCACAGCAGCAGCGGCGGATTTACTGAAAATAGTGAAAATGTATGGAGTTCTCCGCTGCCTTACTTGAAGGGTGTTGTCGATTACGATCAGCAATCGCCTTATTATAAATGGAAAAAAGAGTATACACCGCAGGAATTCAGTCAGCTTTTGACTAAGGCCGGCTATAAAATTGGTGATTTGCAGGCCATAGTGCTCAGCCGATTAAGCGAACCGCCGGTAACGGCTGTTGACCGGGGCGTATCAGGAAGAGTCAAGACAATCCGCTTTACGGGAACAAACGGGTCTGTAATGCTGATCGGTAATAAATTACGCGGACTATTAGGCCTGAACAGTACTTTGTTTGATATTGCAATCATCTCTCCTGCTCCTGCTAGTATTGAGGTTCCGATAACGGACAGCTTCGGAGATCATGGAACTAAGAAAGTGGAAGTTAACTTAAAACCAAGTGTGGAGAAAGGGTTAATTAACGACAAAGATATTATCCGGCGGATTACCGGCCGTCCCCAGGAACGGATTGTCATTAACGGATCGGGCTTTGGACATGGTTTAGGCTTGTCGCAATGGGGAGCAAAAGCCATGGCGGAAAAGGCGCCGCAAAGTGATACCGCATATTTCAGAACGATATTGAAACACTATTATCAAGGTGTGGATATTGTTAAAATATACTAACGAATGTTGAGGAATTTATTGCCTTAAGGAGATACTGCATGCTATTATCCGACTATTATTATGATTTGCCTGCTGAGCTGATCGCTCAGTACCCGCTGGAACCACGCGATCATTCCCGCTTAATGGTATTAGACCGCAAGACGGGAGTGATTTCTCACCAGCATTTTTATAATTTACCAGACTATCTTGAGCCAGGGGATACCCTGGTTTTTAATAATACCAGAGTTATCCCTGCCAGATTAATCGGCACTCGGGCGGATACTGGCGGCAAGGTAGAAGTTTTTCTGCTTAACCGGCTTAATCACAACGAATGGGAGACGCTGGTAAAGCCGGGAAAACGGGCTCGTCCGGGCATGACAATCAAATTCGGCGACGAGCTGAGCTGCGAAATACTTGACAGCACTGACTTTGGTGGAAGGATTGTACGTTTTACCTTTCAAGGGGCGTTTGAGGCCATCTTGGGCCTTCTGGGAGAGACACCGCTGCCACCGTACATCCGGGAGCGATTAGCAGACGGCGAGCGATACCAGACTGTGTACTCCCGTGAAAATGGTTCGGCGGCAGCACCAACTGCAGGCCTGCATTTTACGGAAAAAATGCTGCAAAAAATTCAACAAATGGGAATTAATCTTGCTTTTATTACACTGCATATCGGACTGGGGACATTTCGTCCGGTAAGTGTTCCTGATATTACCCAGCATGTTATGCACCGGGAATATTACTCTGTTACTTCCGAGGCGGCGCAAATGATTAATCGAACGAAGGCGCAGGGGAAACGAGTAATTGCGGTAGGAACGACAGCTGCCAGGACGCTGGAAACTGTTGGTGCAGCTGGCAGAATTGAGGCAGGCGCGGGCTGGACAGATATTTTTATGTATCCGGGATTTCAATTTCAAATGATTGATGCAATGGTGACAAATTTTCATTTGCCGGAATCAACATTGCTGATGCTGATCAGTGCTTTTGCCGACAGGGAAAGTGTTCTGGCAGCCTATCAGGTAGCTGTAGATAAGGGCTATCGTTTTTTCAGTTTCGGTGATGCAATGTTAATCCTTTAAGGAGGTATTGTAAGTTGGCTATTACATATGAATTAATTAAGAAGTGCTCCCAGACAGGAGCCAGGGTTGGCAGAATTTATACACCGCATGGTGTTTTTGATACACCCATGTTTATGCCTGTTGGCACACAGGCAACCGTAAAAGCGGTATCTCCTGATGAACTCAAGGCCATGGGAGCCAGTATCGTTTTAAGCAATACCTACCATTTGTATCTGCGTCCGGGTGCCGATTTGGTAGCTGAGGCCGGGGGACTGCATAAATTTATGAAATGGGATGGCGGTATTCTCACAGACAGCGGCGGCTTTCAGGTTTTTAGTTTAGGTCCCTTGCGTAAAATTACGGAAGAGGGTGTAAGCTTCCGCTCCCATATAGACGGATCAAAGCACTTTTTGTCACCTGAAAAGGCAATTGAAGTTCAGATGGCTTTAGGCGCGGATATTATCATGGCTTTTGATGAATGCGTTCCCTATCCGGCAGAATTTGAATATGCCCGTGCTTCTACGGAGCGAACCACCCGCTGGGCCGAGCGCTGTCAAAAAGCCCATACCCGTAAAGATCAGGCTTTGTTCGGTATTGTACAAGGTGGCATGTATAAAGAACTGCGAACCAGGAGTGCCCAGGATCTGGTGAAAATGGACTTTCCGGGCTATGCAGTAGGCGGACTCAGTGTTGGCGAACCGAAGCAGCTTATGTATGAAATGCTGGAGCATACCGTACCACAACTGCCGCAGAATAAGCCGCGCTACCTGATGGGCGTGGGAACTCCGGATTGCCTGGTAGAAGGGGTCATGCATGGTATTGACATGTTTGACTGTGTTTTTCCCACACGCGTGGCCCGTAATGGCACCGCAATGACCAGTAAAGGCCGGCTGGTTGTGAAAAACGCTCAATACGCCAGGGACTTCCGGCCAATTGATCCTGACTGCGACTGCTATACATGCCGTAATTTTACAAGAGCTTATGTCCGCCATCTGTTAAAGACGGAAGAAATCTTCGGTTTACGCTTAACTACCATCCACAACCTTCATTTTCTCATACATTTTATGAAGAAGATGCGTCAAGCGATTCTTGATGAGCGCTTCCAGGCATTCCGTCAGGAGTTTTGGGCGCATTATCAGACTCAATAGAGGAATTTCCGGTACTAGTGTGGAATATATTGGACATATCAGGAGGTGAGTTGATTGCCCGAGTTTTCTACAGAAGTAACCCAGTTTATCCAGGCTTCATGGCCCATAGTGCTGATGGGGGTAATTTTCTATTTCATGCTTTACCGTCCCCAGCAGAAAGAACAAAAGAAAAGAACCGGTATGCTCAACAGTCTGAAAAAAGAAGATCGTGTTGTTACGATTGCCGGCATTTTTGGTACAATTACGGCTTTAACTGATAAAACAGTTATGCTGAAAATTGCTGAGAAAGTGGAAATTAAAGTTTCTCGTACAGCGATAAGCCATTATCAGGATTCGGCAAAAAATGGCGAAAATAAATAACAATAAAAAGGAACTGCGCCGGGAAATTCTCTTGCGGCGCAATGCCCTTTCGCCGGACTGGGTAAACAGCCAAAGCGCAATCATCGTAGAAGCCTTGGCAGGCTGGGAGCCTTTTCTACAGGCTAAAAACGTAATGTTATATCTTGCTATGCCGGGAGAACCTCAGATAGATGAGCTCATCTTATTTGCTTTGGCAAAGGGCAAGCAAGTAAGTGTACCATTTCTTACTGAAAAAATTGGCTATATGCAAAGTGGGGCAATTACCGGATTGCAGGAATTAAAAAGGGGTAAACTTAATTTACGTGTTCCTGATGAAAAAAATATCACAATTGTGGAGCCTGAAACGATTGATCTCGTTTTGGTGCCCGGAGTTGCTTTTGATTTTGCCGGAAATCGGCTGGGAATGGGAGCGGGGTACTATGACCGCTTTCTTGCCGGAATTCCCCAGGTATGTACGCTCGGCATAGCCTGGAATTTTCAAATTTTGCCTTTTGTTATGTCGCAAGAACATGATATTCCTGTTCAGTATGTAGTTACCGAAGAAAAAATAACGAGTTGCAGGAAAGGCAAAATGTAGTTCACTGCATTTTGCCTTTCTATGCCATGAGGCAGAGATGGAAGTAAAAATAGGAATAGCGCAAATAAATAAATACGCAATGAGTGAGTGCGGCGATAGTGTTGAAATTGCTGAGAGACCGCGAGGCGGAGTTTCCGCCATTTTGGCGGATGGCCAAGGCAGTGGGAAATCAGCAAGAGCAACCAGTCTGGCTGTCGTAAATAAAACCGCTGCTTTAATTGCCGACGGAGCCCGTGACGGTGCGGTTGCCAGAGCCGTTCACGATTATTTGTATGCACTTAAGGATGGGAAGGTATCTTCTACGTTAGCAATTATCAGTGCTGACTTGGATACGCAAACGGTAGTGTTCTGCCGTAATTCAAACTGTCCGGTTATTGTTAAGCAGACTTACGGCATCGATGTATATGATGAGGAGATTAATCCGATAGGCGTTCATAAACGAATGAAGCCGCTTACGTATGAAATGCCCCTTGATTTGGGCATGATTCTAGTATCCTATAGTGATGGTATTCAGGCAGCCGGCAGAAAAAAGGGGCGGGTTATGGATGCCGGAGTTATACGCAAAATTATTGAAGAAAATGAAGCGGAAGATGCTGCTTTTATAGCAGAGAGTATTCTGGAATACGCCCTTGAACTGGATGACTACCGGCCAGGTGATGACATGACCGTTGTTGTTATGGGGTTATGTGACAAGGACGATGCGCATAAAATCCGTAAAATAACAGTATCTTTTCCCTGGTAAAGCAGGTGAACTAATGCGTATTATCATAGTAGGTGTTTGTGCTTCAGGCAAGACAACCTTAGTTACCCAACTGAAAGAGTGGGGGTTTGACGCGCACAATGCTGCGCAGGAGCATTCGGAAATTAAGACTTTGTGGAAGAAAAAGCAGCCGGATATCGTCGTCATGCTTGATGCAACATTAGAGAGTATTCGCAAACGGCGTAAGGTGCCATGGGGAGAAGAGCGGCTGATTGTTCAGCGTGAACGCCTGAAAGATGCCAAAGAGAATGCCGATTTGTTTTTACCTACCGATTCCCTTACTAAAGAAGAAGTAGCACAACGAGTAGCAGCTTTTGTCAGGGGGTAATACAATGTCATTTATTACAGTGGCTGATCTGCAAAAAAATCATGAGGTTGCCGTCTATCTCGCCTGCAGTACTCAATATCTTGGACAATTGGGCTTTACTGAGCACGGACACCGGCATGCCGGTATTGTTTCAGCCCGTGCGTATCAGGTACTAAAAGATTTGCAGTATGAAGAACGGGATTGTCAGTTAGCTGCTATTGCCGGCTATTTGCATGATATTGCCAATATGATTAACCGCTTTAACCACGGTGGAATTGGTGCTGCCGTTGCATTTTCCATCCTGTCCCGTCTGGAGATGCCGCCGGAAGAAATTGCACTGGTTATCTCTGCTGTCGGCAATCATGAAGAGGAGTGCGGCAATGCAGTGAATCACGTGGCTTCAGCCTTGATTTTAGCCGATAAATCAGATGTCCACCGCAGCCGTGTAACCAATAAGGATTTTGCTAAATTTGAAATTCACGACCGAGTCAATTATGCGGCGAACCATAGTTTATTGACTGTTGACCGTACAAAAGCAGTGATTACTCTGGAATTGGAAATTGATACGGCTATTTGTCCGGTAATGGAGTATTTCGAAATATTTTTGGTACGTATGGTCATGTGTCGCAGAGCCGCTGAATTCTTACATGCTAAATTTAATTTAGTGATTAATAAAAATCGCTTATTATAGGCAGTAAGACTTGTTCGTTGACATAAATGGTACTTACTGGCTATAATTGGTTTATTGTAGAACACGATGATTGGGGGAGAACGGTTTGAGGTGGGGAAATTTAACGAAATTTCTCGGCATTGTATTAGCTATTATTGTCGTTTTTGGTTACTACATTTCACCGCTTGCAATGTCCATTAAACAAGGTCTTGATTTGCAAGGAGGGACTCATGTTGTATTGGAAGCGATTGATACGCCGGAGGCGAAAGTAGACGACGATGCCGTCCAACGGGTTATTCAAATTATTGAGCGGCGCATTAACGAACTGGGGCTTACAGAACCAATTGTCCAACGCCAAGGGGAACGGCGGATTATTGTTGAGCTTCCAGGCGTAAAAGATCCGGAAAAAGCAATTGAATTGATCGGAAAGACAGCATTGCTTGAATTTCAAAACGAAAGCGGCGTGACTGTTCTAACGGGTAAAGATCTGAAAGATGCCCGGTCGCAGATTGACCAGGGAAAACAAAATCTTGTTGCTATTGAATTTACCGATGAAGGAGCGAAAAAATTTGCGGATTTAACAGCTCAAAATATCGGCAAACGGATTGCAATCTTATTAGATAAACAAGTATTGACCAATCCTTCTGTTCAAGAGGCAATTCCAGGCGGTAAGGCTGTGATTACCGGCAGCCGTACACTGGAGGAAGCGCAGCGGCTGGCAATTTTACTCAGATCAGGTGCACTGCCGGTTAAAGTAGAAGTAATGGAAATCCGTACTGTCGGCCCTACACTTGGACAAGACTCGAAAGACAAAAGTATAAAAGCATTTACGATAGGCGTACTTGCTATCTTAGTTTTTATGCTGCTGTTTTATCGCTTATCGGGTGTAGTCGCTAACATTGCCTTGCTGGTTTACGTAATGCTGCTGCTAGGTGTTTTGAAGGGCCTGGAAGCGACGCTCACTTTACCGGGCATTGCCGGTATCATTTTATCAATGGGTGTTGCTGTTGATGCCAATGTATTAATATTTGAGAGGTTTAAAGAAGAATTCCACTCTGGAAAAACATTGCGCGCAGCGATGGATGCCGGTTTTCATCGCGCCTTCAGTACGATCCTGGATGCTAACGTATCGGTTATGATTACAGCAGCCGTATTATTTCTGCTCGGTTCAGGACCGATCAAAGGATTTGCTGTCACACTTGGACTCGGTGTAGTTATCAGCATGTTTACGGCAATTACTGTCAGCCGTTCTTTACTACGGTTGCTTATCCATGCCAATGTGGTTAAAAACAGCAAATTTTTTGGTGCGTAAGGGGTGATAAACATGAAGCTGAATATTATCGGAAGACGATACTGGTGGTTTCTGCTTTCCGGGCTCATCCTGATTCCGGGCATTATTTCCATGGTCCTCCAAGGCTTTAATTTGGGCATTGATTTTACCGGTGGAACCATTGTGGATTTGAAATTCAGCAGGGAAGTGACTGTTGCCGAAGTGCGGGAGTCCTTAAAAGATTTCCGTTTGGAAAATAGTACTATCCAGCTGGCAGGGACGTCGAAAGCGGATGCGTCCCAATACGTATTTATGCGAACCCACTTCCTGTCAAATGATGAAAGCAAAGCTTTATTTGCAGGAATGACTGATAAACTGGGCGCTTTTGAGGTACAACGGGTTGAGAAGGTGGGAGCCGTTGTTGGCTCTGAGCTTACCCGCCAGGCTTTATTGAATCTGACAGTTGCCTGCTTGTTGTTAGGTGCCTATATTTCTTATCGCTTTGAGTATAAAATCGCCATATCGGCTATTTTAGCTATTTTGCATGATGTATTGCTGGTATTGGGTGTTTTTTCCATTTTCCGATTGGAACTGGATTCATCGTTTATTGCCGCGATTTTAACGGTTATCGGTTATTCTATGAATGAGGCGGTTGTTATTTTTGACCGCATCCGAGAGAATTTGCGCAGTCATCGCAAAAGTGAATCCTATGAAGAACTTGCTAATCGCAGCATTGGACAAACGATTACCCGATCGATTTACACGTTATTGACTGTTTTGTTTGCGTGTGCATCGCTATATTTTTTTGGCGGCGAAACAACAAAGAATTTCTCGCTCGCCATGTTAATCGGGTTTGTCAGCGGTGCTTACTCAGCAATTTTTAACGCCAGCCCAATTTGGGTAACCTGGAAGGAATATGACGACCGCCGTAAGGCTGGATTGCGGCCCAAAGGTGCAAAATAAAGAATAGAAAAACTGTGCAGTCACTTCTGTAAGTGGAATGCACAGTTTTTTTTGCCCTTTGCCGTGATTTAAGCTGCGCTGATTCACCATTACCCGCTCAGTGTAATATGATGATAGCACAAGGGCGGTGAAACCAATGTGGATATTATTACCGGCTATTTCGTTGGCGATCGTACAGATTGCCGGGGATAACGTTGCTGTTGTTCCCGATATGGCTTCAGTAATTGGAACGGACATCTATAGCACGATTATTGTGGCCTATGTTTTTCTAGGCTCTTTTATTACCGGTATTTCGGCCTGGATTGGCGTACAAACCGGCCAAGAACTGATCATTGTGGTAAAGCGATACTTTGGCTGTACAGGGAAAAACACCTTGGCGGCAATTATTCTGGCCACCTGTATTCCGGCAAGTGCAATTACGGGATGCTATTTTGCCGGATGGGTGCTGCATTTACTGACCGGAATACCCCACATCGTGGCCGGATTGATATGCTTATTATTTTTTTCTCTGATTGCAGCCGGATACGGATTCGAACTTTTGAAATTATCAAATTATCTGGCTTTGTTTTTACTGCCTATTGTGGGCATTTTGTTTTTTCAGCAGGAATTTACCATCTCACAACGTTTTTTGGATATGGGAGCAATTAACTGGCCCCTTGTTTTCGCCTTAATTGGCTATAATTCGGGCGGTATGCGCTCCATTCTCGTAGTCGAGGCGGCGGCAATCCTCTCCAAGAAAGGAGAAAAAGCAGTTTATTTAGCTGTATTGTCCAAAATAGTGGAGGGGCTTTTTACTATTGGCGTAGCGCACCTGGTATTATTTGCCGGTGCGGCAGGGCCGCTGGCTTTAGCCCAGGTGGTGCAGAAGTTTCTGGGGACAATGGGTTTTTATTTGTTTAATATTATTTTATTATGTACATTTATGAATACAATGGTGCCTGCGATGATCGTAAATACCCGTCAGATCAGCTTAATCACGAATTTGCCAATAAGGACGTCCCTGGGACTTTCCATAGTGGCTGTATTTCTGGTCAGTATGGTGAATTTTCATACGTTGCTGCTGATAATGAGCTGGGCGGGGCTTCTTACAATAGGCTTTTTGGTCTACACGGCATGGTTTTTACATAAACGGCGAATAAATAAGTAATAATGATACTATCATCACGGAAAGGATAAAGTATCGTGAAGCTTATTGTCGCTATTATTATGCTAATAGGCGTGGTCGGTACGGTGATACCGAGGGTTCCGGGAACACTTATCATATTTTGCGGGAGCTTATTATATGGAGTATCGACCGGATTTGCCACATTTCAGCCTTGGCTTATCGTCTTTCTTTTCTGTTTAACCTTAACGGCAGAAATAGGCGGGCGATGGCTGCGTACTTATTCAACAAAACGGTATCAGCTTTCACGGCTGTTTTGCGTCAACGCTTCTGCGGGAAATATCGCGGGAATCATTGCCGCCGATGCTTTGCTGGGGCCTGTTTTAGGAATTATTATCTGGGAGGTAATTGTCGGTAAGGCATTCATCCCCCGTTGGAACACAATAGGGCGCGTCATATACTTATTGGCAGTAGCTGCAATGCTGCGTTTTATTTGTGCAGTGATTATGGTTGTTTTCATAACAGTCTACATTTTTTAACAGACAAAATAAATATTGCGGTTAGTCATTCTCGTATGGCAGGTTACGCAATGGGCAAAATAAGAAAAATAGGTGGGAGGGGATTCAATTGCCTTCGTATTTTGAGCTCGTAAGACACAACGGAAATGACGATTTGTTTCGGGCTGTAGAATTATCACTGTCGGCATTAGCGGAAGGGCAGCCTTTTCACCTTCATGTGGAAGGACTGAGGGGTACTGGAAAGACAACCATTATGCGGGCTGTGAAAGATATTTTACCGCCTATTGTACGCATTAAAAATTGTATATATAATTGTGATCCGGCCAAACCGCATTGTCCTGAGCACCGTTGCTTGTCCCCGCAAGAAATTGAGGAAATTGGCTCTGAAACAATACCGTGTCCTTTTTTAGAAATATCACAGTCAGCCAAAATCGGAACGGTGGTAGGTACGATTGATTTAGCTAAATTAACTGATAAGCTGTCACCGGCTGCTTCGATTCTGCCCGGTACGGTTGTTCAGGCTCATCGAGGAATTATTTTTGTCGATGAAATTAACAGACTCGCTGATACGTCACCCGAATTAGCCGATGTTTTGCTGGACGTTATGGGGACAAAACCCGGCCGCATTCAAATTGAAGAAACGGGTATGCCTGCGGTTGAGCTGCCCTTAGCGGTCACTGTATGGGCAGCATCAAATCCGGACGAAGACCCGGGTGCTTTATCACAAGTTCGCCGCCAACTGTCTGACCGTTTTGATGCATTGATAACGATGGGACGCCCTAATGATTGTTTGGCTGTTCACTCTATACTGGAGAACCGGTATAAAAGTGCCATAACTCCAAGTGACTATCCTGCATTTTCCATTCCTGTCGGTCTGGAGAAAATCTCCATCAGCAAAGAAATCCGGAATGTCTTAGCCTCTATTTACATTGATTTTAACTTAGAAAGCCTGCGCGCAGTACAAGCTATGGAAATAGCAGCTGCTTTGCAAGCCCTGCAGGGAGGAAAACCTCAGGTTACGCTGGATGAGCTCATACAGGTAGTACCGCTCACGCTGGGACATCGTGCCGATCATGCTACCATAACCAATATTCTCAAATATTTAACGCATTTAAATCATCCGGTGCTCACTGTGTCACAACCGGTAAACGAGGTAGTACAAACGCCCCCTATCTCCCAGCAGCAAAGCGGTTCTAATCCGGAACAATTGTCCTGGTGGCGAAGGTTGTGGGAAAGCCTCGGAAAACGGGCGTCAACAAGTAAAGCGCCTCGGACGCAGCAAAAGAATCCGAATAGCGGTGCCGGCGGCGGACATGGCCGCAGCCCTCAACCGCAGACGTTGGACCCTCTGCAGATGACCATTCACGCACCGCGTGCCAAAGCAACT
>Ga0074195_1003239_pt1 | contig 15847 bp, 15 predicted proteins | sample EPASupsiteHSE623_FD_64525 | JGI IMG/M metagenome (GOLD analysis project Ga0074195, IMG submission 64525) | Bioremediated contaminated groundwater from EPA Superfund site, New Mexico - Sample HSE6-23 | ecosystem: Environmental > Aquatic > Deep subsurface > Groundwater > Contaminated ...
AGCAATATGCCGGGGGATATAGGATAGGTACAGGTTTTTCCAGCGGGAGGGAAGAACATGTTCGGTAACCCCAGGGATTACGCGATCCATCGGGTCGTACGTGATCAGGTGGACATCATACCCGTGCCCGGCAAAGTACTCTGCCCAGCGCTGGGTATGGATGCTGCGGCCGTCGGCGATGAGGAGGAGGATTGAATCCTGTCGGATCTGTTCCACCGGACTGGTATCGTTGCCCATTTTGATTTTTTCACCTTATGAATAGTTCATTTACCATTCTATTTTCGCTCCACCCTATCATATCATTACACCACCACACCGTATCTTGTGCTATTTGGGTATCCATTGGATCTTTAATGTCCTCATACCATCATCCCGGAGAGGTTTGTCAAGTAGCAGAAGGACAATGAAATAGGTGAGGGCACCCAGTATTACCATTGCTCCGGTTACGATTGCACTTTCCTGTTGAATAATCAGGGATAAAGCCAGGAGCACCACTATCATAACTCCCGTGGAGATAAGAATATGGATGACCGGGGATCTCTCAATGATCACCGGGATAATTTCTCCAAGGAAATGTCTTCCGATTATGATACAGATCAGTACATTCACGAGAGAGGCAAGAGCGGCTCCTGTCAGACCCAGCACAGGAACCAGAAGCACAGAGAGGATAATATTTGCGGTGATTCCGGTTCCGAGCCCGTAGAATGCCATCCGGGCATGATCCGTAGCCATCAGGTAATTAGAGTATAACAGATAGACTGACTGGAATACCCTGACTGCAATGATAAGGAGGAGAGCCGTTGCACCAGCAGTAAACGCGGCTCCGTAAACATAATACAGTAACTTATCTCCCAGAATAATTCCACCGGCAAGCATCGGTAGGGCCAAGATCAGGGAGTAGGTTGTAGCCCGTGAGAGAGATGCTGCGATCGTATCTACCTCTCCGATAGCATTCCATCGGCTGACCTTGACATAGAGTGTATTGCATAATGCCGTGCTGACAAAAAGGGCGAATACAGAAAATGTCCAGCAGACCCCGAAGATACCGACATCCGCTACGGGCAGGAAGTATGCGATGATCAGTATATTTGCATTGTCAAAGAGGACGGTGCCGGAATTTATGAGAAATACCCAGCTGGAGAAGGAGAAGAGGCTCTTCACATGCACCCATTCAAATTTTTTCAGATTATAATCAACATATCGTATATCAATGATCAATTCCAGCAGGATGCCGGCCATCAGCCCCCCCACTAATCCGAACACCTTAAAACCGAGAAAGATCGTGACAACCTGGACAATAATCCGGACAAGATTATTGATCAAAGTAGCCATAGCCGTCAGACCCAGCCGGTTGCTCGCGGCAACTGACATTGCTACGGACGTCTGGAGCATGGCAAGTCCTACGGCAAGGATCAGAACCCAGAACAATCCCGCCGCATTCAAATCAACAAACCAGTCTTGGAATACAAGTAATCCTCCAACGATGAGGACGAAGATCACTATGCGGATCGCAAGGCTTGCGGTAAAATAACGATCAGGATCTTTTCCCTCACAGATACGCTGCGTGCCAGCATAGCCAATCCCAAGATCCGTAAGGACACACAGAATGCTGAAGTACGAGAGGAAAACAAAGTAAGATCCAAGCACCCCTGCTCCGACCCAATGGGCGTAAAAGATCGTTGCCAAGAAACCGATGATGGTGATACCAATTGAAGATAGGAAATACATAGTGCCGTGACGCTGGACTTCCCGGTGGCTTTCACTCATTTCAATAACTCATTGGACCGTCATTCCTTTAAAAATCTGGTAAAATTTTTCGATGCACAATTCCATCCCGGTGGAATAGCTGATTTTTAGTCATCACGGATAAATCAGCTCCATATCTTGGCAATACCCCGGAGAGCATATGAGACGGCATCCCGAAAAAATCCAGAATCCAAGGATCGTTTTCCTGCCCGAAGAGCGATCATCATTCTCCGTTTTTTCCTTTTTAATAGGTCACCGGATGAAGAAAACGAGTTCTCTTCATCAAAATATTTTTTCACAACGGTCTCTTCAGCCTGCATCTGTTTTCGGATATTGCCACTTGCATTTTTACCGTGGATCCGGTACTCACCAAGTACTTCCGGGATAAATCCCCATCGGATGCCATTTTTGGAAAGACGGAGCCAGAGTTCGTAGTCTTCAGCGGTCACGATTTCGGGATCCTGAGAGAAACGTCCAAATCGGGTGAGACATTCCTTTTTCAGCATGACTGCAGAGGTTGCGATAGATGAATTTCCGTTGTAAAGAAGATGATGATAAAGATCGTGTTGTATCAGGTCCGGAAGAAATGACTCCCCCGGTATACCATCCCTGCGGATCCGAAGCCCGTGGCATACTGCATCAGCACCGCCCCCGAGGAGGTTGAGGCAGCTATCTAACTTTGAAGGATACCAGAGGTCATCGGAGTCCAGAAATGCAATATAATTGCCTACTGCCAGCGTGATCCCATAATTTCTCGATGCCGCGATTATTCCGTTGTTGGAGTATGATACATACCTAATCCTGGTGTCATGGCAGGATTCGACAACCTCTTTTGTAGTATCTTGGGAATTGTTGTCGATCACAATAACTTCCCAGTCCTGCTCAGTCTGATGTATGACGGAGTTTAACGCGTTCTGCAGCAGATCTGCCTGGTTGTATGTCGGAATAACCACAGACACTTTTGAAGGATGGTTGTTCATGTTGATCGATGGTCCAGAAGATGATCTTTGCAGAAAATCAGGGTATCATCAATTTCCTTGGCTAAGCTCCCGCTGAGCCGGAACCCAGTCATCTTCAGTTTCTCTATTGAGTACACCAGTCGGATTTTTTCCCGGGGGGGTGATGCCGCCGGTCGGGTAATCGGGGGTGTAAAACCAAATGTTATGCTACAGCGCTCCTGGATTAACTGTGCAAGACTAAGGATGGATTGGGTATTCTCCCCACCAAGGTTGAATATCCCGTCACCGAGAGTGTTATCCGGCAACTGGATCATATGCGAAACCGCCCGCCCAACATCAAGGAGCGGGATGAAATCCCGTTCCTGTGTCCCCAGGGTTTTGAGCTGCATTTCTCTGGTTGTTATTGCCTGGCGACAGAGATCGTTTCCTATGAGTGACCACCGGTCGACCCTTGTACTAATCGGGGCCCCGATACTGTTGGAGAGTCTCAGGACAACTCCCTGGAATTTACCCTCAGTTGTAGCGGCCAGAACAAAATCCTCTGCAGTGCGGTGAGATATTGCATAGGGATGTACCGGGCGGGGAATTGTGCTCTCGGTGAAGGATCCTTCGAGTGGAGACCGGTAAATGTGTGCCGTTGAGAAATATATAAACCGGGAGACACCGCATTCCTCTGCCGATCTCACCAGTTTCTGCGTTCCCAGCCCGTTGACAAGGAGCGCCTTCCCGGGATCCTTCTGCGATTCTATTTCATTCAATGCGGCCAGATGAATGACCGTATCCATGTCTCTGCAGGCATTCTTTACCTCGGCATCATTCAAAATATCCATCCCAATGCAATGATCCTTCCCCAACCATGCCGGAAATTCTTGGGACTGCGGATCTCTTGACGTTACGAATACTTCATAGTCCGGATTTCCTGCCAGATACCGTGCAACTCTTCCCCCGACGTACCCAAGGCCCCCGGTAAGAAGAACCGACTGTGTCATTTATTGATGAGCTCCCAGCGATAGGGGATGCTGGCATCCAGGGGAGCCTTCCGTTCAATCTCTGTCGGGTCGTGGGGAATGGTTGAACAATTTGCAACAATCGCAACGCCGGTTCCAACACCCTTGAAGCCGTTCCAGACATGAGGGGGAATCTGGACAAGGCAGTAATTCTCCGGGCCCATGAAGATCTCCTGCACCACTCCCCGGGTGGAGCTGGATGGCCGGTCATCATAAAGAACCAGCTTGATCGTTCCGTACGGGACGGCATAGTTGAGGATCATTTTTGTGTGCAGATGCCATCCCTTGATTACGCCGGGATAGACTGTCGAGAAATAGATTTCACCAAAACTGAGAAAATCTGGGTCATCCATTCGCATCATATGCATTACTTTGCCCCGTTCATCAAGAATTTGACGGAGCGGTCTGACTACTACACCATTGATCATCTTTTCAATTCTCCATGTAATCGGTTATCTGCTGCCGTGTGACAGATTCAGCACTCATTCCATCATTCACCGATTTATACCACTGAGTGGTCATCTCAATCGACTTTTTGAAGTTCCACTTGGGATACCAGCCAAGGAGATGGTGTGCCTTGTCACAGTTCAGGTGCAGAAGGCCGGACTCCGGAGGCTCGTTCTCATTTCTCGTGATCCGGATCACCCCGGCACCCCAGACCGAGATCAATTCCCGGGCCACATCCTCCACGGTGTGCATCTCCCGACTCTCAGGCCCGAAGTTGTAGGATCCCCAGAACTGTGCGGGATTTTCATACAAGCGGGATGCAAGGAGAAGATAGCCGGACAATGGCTCCAGTACGTGCTGCCAGGGCCTGGTGGCATTGGGATTTCTGAGTTCGATCGGTTTTCCGGCTTGGAGGGCCCGGATGCAGTCCGGGACAATCCGGTCCGTTGACCAGTCGCCGCCCCCGATCACGTTTCCTGCTCTAACGCTGGCTGCACCAAACTGGGGCCTGCTGCGAAAGAACGATTCCTGGTATGCTGCGAATATAATCTCTGCTGCTGCTTTTGAGGCACTGTAGGGATCTTTTCCCCCCATCTCATCGATCTCGCGGTATCCCCAGACCCATTCCTTGTTTTTATAGCATTTATCAGAGGTTATCGTTACCAGCGCTCTTACCGAATGAGTAAGCCGCACCGCTTCGAGAATGTTGACGGTTCCGCCAACATTGGTATCGAAAGTAAGTTTTGGTTCATTATAGGATTTCCGGACAAGCGGCTGGGCTGCCAAATGAAAAACAAATTCCGGTTGGATCTTTTCCATATATTCCCGAAGGGGGGAAAAATCCCGGATATCCCCATCCTTATGATGAATGAGATTCTCGAGATCTAATGATCTGTAATGATCGTAATCTCTTTCAGTAGGCAGGGCAAACCCATACACCTCTGCACCAAGGTGATGGAGCCAATACGCCAGCCATGAACCTTTGAAACCCGTATCTCCCGTTATCAGAACTTTTTTCTCACGGTATATCTCGTAGCTGTTCTTCACCAGATCACCCAAGGAGCTCTTATCTGTTCATACATCTGGTTGAGGAGCTGATATTCGCGTGACGTATCCATCGGTTGCCAGAACCCGTCATGTTTGAAGACCATCATTTCGCCATCTTTTACCAGGTTTCGCAGAGGGTCCTGTTCGAAAACATTGTCTTCCCGGTCATCGATATAATCGAAAATCTCATTCCGGCAGACAAAGAATCCACCAGAGATTCTTCCACCGGTCGTCTGAGGTTTCTCATTGAATTCTGTTATGAGTCCGTGGTCATTGCACTGAAGTTCCCCGAACCGACCGGGGGGCCTCACACCAGTGACCGTTAAGATCTTCCCATGAGATTCATGGAAATCGAGAAGCGCACGTATATCAATGTTGCCGACACCGTCGCCATAGGTCAGCATAAAATTGTCTTCACCCGAGAAATATTTCTTCACATGTTTTATCCGGGCGCCGGTCATTGCATTCAAACCAGTTTCAGCAAGTGTCACTTTCCAGTTTTCGGCGATCTGATGGGAATGATATTCTATGGGTGTCTTCCCGCTCACATCGATCGTGAAATCCGTTGTATGGGAACGGTAATTCATGAAAAAATCCCGTATGCAGTCTCCCTTGTATCCAAGGCATAGTACAAAGTCATCATGGCCAAATAAGGAATAATATTTCATGATATGCCAGAGAATGGGGTATTCTCCGATAGGTATCATCGGCTTGGGCATGTTTTCTGCCACATCACGAATCCGGGTTCCGTACCCGCCACATAATATCGCAACTTTCATGTCGTTCGGAGGCTCCTGGAATTATAGTATGATAAGTCTTTCATGATATTGTTCTTCGTCATTAATACGCTTGACGGGATAATGTATTTTATATTATTGTAATATCCCTTTAAAAAGAGATGCTGTATGAAATTCAGGTGCTCAATTTTACCGGAAACTCATCATCAGTAACGGGATATCTGGATGTTCATTAAACAATGGCATGGACAGGTACCGAGTAGAGTAGTAACCTTCCGGAAAATGGTTTCAATGGCGAATCATCGGTTCAGAGAATATATTTTTACTACCCGGTATTGGTGATTTGACAACAATCCGTATTCGAATTTGTATATCAGGTTACCAGCCTATTGGTTCTCCACAATACGGGAATAGAGGCTGGCATATTGTCGTGCAACCTGGTTGATATCAAAGTGGGAAATAGACCGTGACCTGCAATTTTGCGAAAGACGCCTCTCGTTTTCGTTGTTCATCAGGCACCATTCTATACCCTCTGCCAGATCGTCGGCATCACACATCTTGGCGAGGTATCCCGTTGATTTATGGTCGATGATATCCTGGGCGCCACCGGTATCGAAGGCGACTACCGGTGTTCCGCATGCCATTGATTCAAGAACCGTAAGGCCGAATGCTTCTTGGATCGCCGGTGAAATATACACGTCGGATGCCGAATACACAAGGGACAACGCGATATCCCCGGCAACCTTTCCCAAATTCCGGTGAGGGATTCCATATGCATCAATTACCGGTGACATGGTGTCCCCGAAGGTGAGAAATTCGCACTTCGATCCAATTGATGACGGAAGATTTTGCAGGGCCGATTGCAGATACCGGAATCCTTTACGGGGTATGCTTGATGCACCGATCGCTCCGAAGAGGATGAGTTTTTTATCTTTGGGTAAATTGAGGATCTCCCTTGCCCACTGCGGGTTCACGGGCTTATAGACGTTCAGATCCACCCCGTTAGGGATTACGTGAATTTTTTTTTCCCGGAGCAATGCACTATCCCCCGCACACTCCGCCAGCCATCTACTTGGGGAGACAATCTCAATATCGGGGGAGGTCAGGCATTTTCTTTTCCTGTCAAACAGGTAATAACTGAGATCATGTTTTTGCATTGAGGATAACTGGGGGCATGAACCACAATGTGTTCGGTATTTTTCACAATCTCCGGTGTAGTGACATCCCCCGGTGAATGTCCAAAGATCGTGGAGGGTCATCAGCATTGGTTTCTTTATTTTTTTAATCTGGGTGACGGGGAAAAAACCCCCGTTGATCCAATGAAAATTGACAATATCGGGATCCAGATTCTGTATTTTTTTAGTGATATTATAGGGAAGCCACCCCACACTCCAAGAGGTCTTCTGCCGGTTTCTGTAAAAAATGAGGGGGGCTGAATCAGTATAATCCCGCAGCATTGTCGTGCTTCTGTAAAATCGTGAATCAGAAGTGTGGACCCCGGGATCATCCGTGGTTTTTACCTGAACGTACATCTGCGCATCAGAGCCGATATTTTTTAAACCACTGTAAAGTCTTTTGGCAGCGAGCGAGGCTCCGCCAATATCCTCATACGTGCTGACCAGCAGTGATCTCATCAAAGTAACTCTGTTCTTGTTATCTTTTATATCATTCGCGAATCCATAATGGATTTCGGATTCAATTTTTTTTACAGGCTACTCTGGTGCCGCAATCACGGTTTTCCTCATCAAATCACTTTGTTCCCTGGCTCGGCCCGGATTATCCCAAGGTACTTCACTACAATATTTTTCCCTTCCCGCGACTAACTTATCTAAGACCCGGAGTATAACGATGAGCGATCCCGTTAAAAAAATCATATACCTACTCGATCAGCCTCTTGATAAGCGTCTGTTTACTCTCCTCGGAGTGGAAACCCTGATCAATAATGGTTTCGAAGTAGAAATATGGGATCTCACACCTTTTTTTCACAAACTGTTTTTCAAGAGAATTGTTACGGACGGACCGGTTGTTTTTGCAAATTGCAAATCCTTTGATAACAAGGTTGATATTATTAATTCACTATCCGGACTCAATCCAGGTACATTGGTGAATTCATTCCTGTCTTTTCAGGTTCAGACCTATTTTATTTATCGTATCCTCTCCAAAAAACGGATACGGTACTGTGTTGTGCAGATGATATCGTTCCCTGCGCCACCACCCCCACCAGTAGGTGCACGGCTGGATTATGCCCGATCAGTTGTTAAAAGGATTGCCTCGCTAAAACTAACTCATGTAATTCTTGGCCTGTCCAATAAAATATTGTTAAAATACTATTTTCTGTTTGGCATTCGGCCCGCGGATATGGCAATCCTTTCTGGAGAGAGATCATGTGAAATTGATCGTGATCCGATTGCTACAACCACTCATCTTATCTGGGCCCATGCATGGGATTATGATACGTACCTCAGAGTGCGGAAGAATGAGACACCCCCGGGGCAGGCTGAGGGAGTATTTCTTGATGAATATTTTCCTCTTCATACAGACTTGGACTACCTAGGAATTTCTTCACCGATCGGTGCCGACGAGTATTTTGGAAATATCAGATCCTTTTTCGATCACCTGGAAATGAAGTATAACGTTCGGATTGTTATTGCTGCACACCCACGATCTGACTATTCTGATCCTACAAAATATTTTGGTACGCGAGAGGTAATAAAGGGTCAGACTGCCCAGCTCGTTCGAGAATCATCGTTCGTACTTGCCCATGACAGTACATCCATTAATTATGCAGTGCTCTTCCGTAAGCCGATCATCTTCATGACCATGGATAAGATACAGAAATGCGATGCCGGCCGTTTGACAACAGGTTTAGTAATTGAATCGATTGCACGATCATTGAAGAAGATTCCGATAAACATCAATTCCCTTCCCAATTTTGACTGGAATGCGGAATTGATCGTGGATATGGCATCATATACGAGATACCAGAATGATTTCATAAAAAAATCCGGATCTCCGGAGATCCCACTATGGGAGATTTATGCTCAATCGGTTCGGGAAATATATTCGTAATTTTCGAAAATTGATAATTATTCGGCAACAGACCCCAATTACGTTTACAATTTGCAGATCCTTCCTTCACGCACCTTAATCATTATTTACATCCAATTTATTGGAGGAACAATCCATGAAACTGAGACAACGGGTCCGATCGTTTTTACAGAATCATGTCATGGTGTGGCTGATCGAAAAAATCTATGATGTTCAATCCTGCTACAACCCAAATGACATCCTTTCCGGATTAAAGCATGTCGATTCAGTGACCCTGACGGATGGATCCGCTTTCAAAGCAACAAAAAATTTCTGGGTTGTTCTTGACGAAGTGCGGCGGGAATATGACTGGAGTGATATGCGAAGCACAGATATCCTGCTGGATATCGGTGCCCATATCGGTTCCATCACCATACCTGCCGCTCGCAAAGTGAAGCATGTCTATGCGGTTGAACCCTTGTTTACTGACGAATTACGGGAGAATATCTGTCTCAATGGTCTCACTAACGTGACGATCCTTCCATTTGCCCTCGGGAATGGAGGAGCGATTGATATTTCTTTTTTCGAATCCGAGAAGAAGAATATACAGACACGGACATTCAGAGAAATTCTTGAATTGTGCGGAGAACAGATTGATTTCCTGAAATGCGATTGTGAAGGTGGTGAATGGTTCATTAATGTCCGGGATCTGGAGGGGATACGCAGAATCGAGATGGAAGTGCATCCCGTGATGTGGCCTGAAGAAAAATCCAATCCAGATTTAATTCCATACATCCAAGATAACTGGATCACGGAAAAAACGGAAATAAAAACAACATATTCGCTCCATGCGAAAAAAAAGATCAATGTGTCCTAATCGTCTGTGTACCGGATAGAAAATCTAAATAGTTACAAACTAACCTTTTTGACACATTTGCCGGAAAGAATCTATTGTATTGTGGGGAATTTATGTCGATAAAAATGCGTTTTAACTATTGTATCAGGTCAATACTGCGACATTTCAACCTTAAGATTGAAACGTCAGATAAGCATGGACATACATTCACGGAAAACCAGCATATAAAGGCGATATACGAGATAAATTCCCTGTACAATGAATTTGTTTTTCACGCTGAGAAAAAATACGATGAGGACCAGATCTCGCTGCTGAAAAATCTCATCGGCACCGGATTTGGGGAGGGTCTGTATATCCTAGATTTCCTCCATAGATCTCTCCCCTCTGAGGGGGACGTCTGCGAGTTCGGTGTAGCACAGGGAGCAACATCTACATTACTAGCAAATGAAATAAAAAATACCGGTAAAAAACTCTGGCTCTTTGATTCCTTCGAAGGCCTCCCCAAACCCACTGAAAAAGACAGCCTGATCAATGATATCTTCGATCTTGGCTCCATGGCGGCCTACAAGGGGACCATGGCATGCCCCATAGATATGGTCAGATTGCGGCTGGCGGATATTCAATTTCCTACTGAAAGGACGATGATCGTACCGGGTTTTATAGAAACAACGATCTACAATACCGGTCTTCCGGAAAAAGTCTGTTTTGCCTATATCGATTTTGACTTTTACGAACCCATTCTTATTGCCCTGCAGTATCTGGATCGTGTACTCCAACCAGGTGGTTTTGTTATCGTGGATGATTACAACTTCTTTTCAGAAGGAGTAAAAATTGCTGTGGACGAATTTTATACTGCCAACAAGGAAAAATACAACATTCTGTTCCCAATAAAATCTGCGGGATGTTTCTGTATCTTACAAAAGAAGTGATGCCAATCCCTTATCCTTTTCTTCACAAGTATCTGATGCCCGTCTTTCCTCATATCCAGATACCCAGTTTTGTATCTGACTTTTTGATGATATGGTCCCGTGGCATCCCTATATAGACAGAATTGTCTTTCAGGTCCGTATCGATCACCAGCGAGCCGGCGCTGATTTTGCAATTTTCTCCAATATTGCAGTCACCGAGTATTGCTGCGCCCGGATGAAGACTTACATATTTTCCCATCTTCGGAAATTTGTCTTTATTACTGCCGATATTGCATTTCTGGTGGGCTATAAAAAAATCCGAGTATTTTCCTCTCCCGAGCACGGTTCCAAGGGGGTGATTGATCAGGAAGATCTGCGGCAGTTCAACTTCATAGAACAAATCGATCCCGTGAAGACATTTATTCAGTAAAAACAACTTTGTCGATACATTGACATCCCCAGTCTCTTTGAAAAGGAGATTTGACAGCCGGTACAGGAACATCGCATACTGGTCACTGTTGAGATGATTGAACATTGTCCGGTCTCCATCCCGGAAGTATTTATCATTAACGTGGGAGAAGCAATAGTCGAGATCGGCCAGCGCAGCGGGTATATATCCCTCAATCGCCTCTTGGGGGATACGGGTCCGGTCCGGGAAAAAAAGATTCAACTGATCCATTACATATCTCGTTAGATCTTCTTTTTTTAACGACAACTCCATGATTCTGTTTTGATCCTGAAGGAATATTAATTCCTGCCAATTATCTGGTGATGAAGTAACACTGAACTCGGTTATCAACGGGTTTGTTCGCAATATTCCGTTTTTCCGTACATTAAATTTCGGTTATTCAATCAAAGAAGCCGTAACGCCCGGGTAAAAAGATATTTCAACACCGGACTGAAAACTTCTCAAGGGAGAAAATTCTTGAAATACCTTATTGCCGGGTTAGGGAGCATTGGAAGACGTCATCTTGAAAACCTCCGCATACTTGACCCGGAAGGAGAGATAACCATCTGGCATACTCATTCCCCCAAAAGGGCTGGACTGGCCGGGGGGGTTCGTGAGGTATTCAGCTTTGAGGATGCCATCCGGCAAAAACCCGATATTGCAATACTCGCAACCCCCGCATCTACCCATATTCCCCTGGCACAGAAACTGGCCGGGGCGGGAATCGATATTTTTATAGAAAAACCCGTATCCTCAACACATGAGGGTCTTGCCGAGCTCAGGCAGATCCAGGACGCCAATGGTATTCTCATCATGGTCGGGTACAATCTCCGCTTTCACCCCCCATTAGGGGTCCTGAAACAATGCTTAAACGAGGGAAAGATCGGAAGATTGCTCAGTATCCGGGTAGAGGTGGGCCAGTACCTCCCGGAATGGCGCCCGGGAACCGATTACCGCACATCGGTCAGTGCCAAAACGGAACTGGGTGGCGGGGCAATATTAGAACTCAGCCACGAAATTGATTATGCCCGGTGGCTTGCGGGAGATGTTACAACCGTCATGTCCATGGCAGAGCGTGTTAGTGACTTGGAAATCGACGGTGAAGATTTGGCTGAGATCATCCTCCGTTTCTCTTCTGGTGCCCTTGGGAGCATTCATCTGGATATGGTCCAACGGTCTCCATCACGGTCCTGCAAAATGGTTGGAACCTTGGGCACAGCGATATGGGATGGGATGTCGGATTCTGTGCAGGTTTTCACCACAGAGACCCGGCAGTGGACAGAGGTAAACCCTGCAGGGAAACAGGATCGCAACCAGATGTATCTGGATGAACTGGACCATTTCCTCACCTGTTGCAGAACCAGGAAAGATCCGACGATCTCCCTCACGGATGGAGCGAGGGCACTGGAAATAGCACTCGCAGTACTGGAGTCCTCCAGAACGAAGAGGTCCGTATCCCTATGAATGATAATATCATCGGCTGCATTTTTGCCCGGGGAGGATCGAAAGGGATCCCCCGGAAAAATATCCGGCCACTCGCGGGAAAGCCGCTGATTGCATATGCCATCGAGACCGCAAAGCAGAGCCGGTATATCCGAAGAGTGATTGTTTCCACGGATGATCCTGAGATTGCAGAGATTGCAAAAGAATGGGGAGCAGAGGTCCCATTCATCCGCCCACCCGATCTAGCCGGTGACAAGGCACCGGAATGGCTTGCCTGGCGGCATGCAATAGAAGAGATCCGTAAAGAATCCGGAGAAATGCCCGATGTTTTTGTGAGCATCCCCCCTACTTCACCGTTACGATCCGTCTTAGATATCGATCGCTGTATTTCAGAACTACTTGAGAGCGACGCCGATATTGTTATCACCGTGAAACAAGCAGCCCGTAGCCCGTACTTCAACATGGTCACCCTGAATGAAGAGGGATATGCCCGGGTGGTTATGCAGCAGGATAAAACCATCTCCCGCCGCCAAGATGCACCTGTTGTATACGATATGACAACCGTTGCCTATGCTGCGAGGCCGGGATTTGTCATGTGGGCGTCGGGGATCTTCCAAGGCAGGGTAAAAGCTGTGGAGATTCCACCGGAGCGGGCGGTCGATATCGATACGGAACTGGATTTTAGGTTCGCCGAATTCCTGATATCCAGCACTACCAACAAACCAGAGGTGGTATGATATGAAAAACGTGAGTGAACTGCAGGACCTGCGTGGCCGGGTGGCCGTGATTACCGGTGGTGGCGGGCATATCGGATCAGCAATATGTCATGCATTGGCCGAATACGGGGCACGCATTGTTATTGTTGACTCGAATGAGACTCTGTGCAGGGAAACCTGCAGGCAGCTGGAACGCGAATACAAAACCGAGACACTCCCCCTCGCGCTTGACCTGACCGATGAAAAAGCCTTAAGAAAAATTCCGTCCCTTGTAACGCAACAATTTTCAAATCTGGATATCCTGATCAACTGTGCAGCCCTCGTAGGAACTTCTTCCCTGAAAGGGTGGGGCGTCCCGTTTCCGGAACAAAACGCTGATACTTGGAGGCTCGCCTTGGAAGTCAACCTGACGGCTCCTTTTATCCTCACCCAGTGTTGTTCTGCCGACCTGGCAAAATCCGGTCATGGATCCGTGATCAACATCGGTTCGATCTATGGCATCAATGGCCCTGATATGCAGCTTTACGAAGGGACCTCCATGGGAAATCCGGCAGCATATGCAGCCAGCAAGGGCGGGCTGATGCAGCTGACCCGGTATCTGGCCATGGTACTTGCCCCTCAGATCCGCGTCAATGCCATCACATTGGGGGGAGTCTTCCGGAATCAGCCGGAGCCATTCCTTTCAAAGTATATCAGCAAGACTCCTCTTCACCGGATGGCAGTGGAAGATGATGTTAAAGGGGCAGCAGTGTTCCTTGCAAGCGATATGTCCACCTACGTTACCGGACAAAACCTTGTTGTTGACGGCGGATTTACAGTTTGGTAAGAAAAAATAAAAATCAAAAATTTTTTAGAAGATTCCTGATCCGGTCCCTATCAGCGACAGGGGCATTCTTTGAGGAATAGGTATCTCTATCCGCATGCCGGAATCCTCCAGGGACCCTCCATTCATCCATAGTACCGGGAAGAGAGTCTGGCGCAATGACAAACATCTCATCATTCTCGTAGACCCGGTCAGATTCTTCCTCGGTCATCAAGTCTTCATATAATTTCTCGCCGTTTCTCTTCCCGATGATCTTCAGGGGGATATCCTCCGGTCGGAATCCGAATTTTGGTGCATAGTGCTCGATCATCACTTCGGCAAGATCGATGATCTTGAGCGCCGGCATCTTCAGGATAAAGATTTCACCGCCCCGGGAGATTCTGCCTGCGGTCAGGATCAGATTTACCGCGGACGGGATATCCATGAAGAACCGGTTCATTTCGCGGTCGGTAATGGTGACGCATTTTCCTTCGCGGATCTGATTCTTGAACAACGGGATTACCGATCCCCGGGAGTTCAGGACATTCCCGAAACGCACACTGGAGAAAATAGTCCTCTTTTTTCCCTTGTAATAATTTGCTGTTATCGCAAGACGCTCGGCCAGCAGCTTGGTGGCTCCCATGACATTGGTGGGGTTCACAGCCTTGTCGGTACTGATATTGATCACTTTCTCTACCTGATTCTTAAGGGCCGCCTCCAGAACATTCTGCGTACCGAGTACATTGGTTTTGACCGCTTCGAACGGGTTATACTCGCAGAGAGGTACGTGCTTGAGAGCCGAGGCATGGAAGACGATGTCGATGCCATCCATCGCCAGATCCACCCGGTTCTTATCCCTCACGTCACCAACAAGAATCCGGATAGTCGGGGAATGCAGATCCTGTTCGATCTCAAACAGCCCGGTCTCGTTGTTATCGAAGACTCTGATACTGGCGGGATCAAACTTGAGCAGGTTTCTCACTAACTGGCTGCCAATGGATCCCACTCCTCCGGTGACAAGGATCTTCTTGTTTTTGTAGAAATCTGAACCCGTCATGGTGAGCTCCGGTAAAATGCCTTTATTTCTTTGACCACATAGGCAATTTCCTTGTGCGAGAGGCCCGGGAATATGGGAAGACTGAGCACCGTGCCCGAAACCTCATCTGTAACCGGCAACTTTGATACATCCTTACGGACGGTGTGATAGAAATGAGTCATATGGACCGGGGGGAAATAGATTTTGGTCATGATCCCTTTATTTTCCAGATGCTGTATGAGTGCATCGCGTCTTTTTGCAAAGATCGTGAAGAGCTGGTATACATGCGAGTATCCCGGCGGTGCTTCCGGCACAACTACCCCCGGGGTCTCCTTCAATAATTCCCGGTAAGTACCCGCGATCTTCCGTCTCTGGGAGATAATATAATCGATCTTTTTCATCTGCGCAATTCCGAGGGCGGCCGACAGGTTAGACATGCGCATATTATACCCAAGTGAGATGTAGTCCATGACGGTTGTCGTGGAAAAGTAATCACCGTTATCCTGCCGGCCATGTGACCTGAGCAGTTTGAGTTTCTCATAAATATCCCGCGAGCCCGTAGTGATAGCCCCTCCCTCCCCCGTTGTGATGATCTTGTTCTGGCAGAAACTGAGGATCGCCGAATCCCCGAATGTCCCCATCTGACGGCCTTTGATCTCTGCTCCCAG
>Ga0074195_1003240_pt1 | contig 15845 bp, 12 predicted proteins | sample EPASupsiteHSE623_FD_64525 | JGI IMG/M metagenome (GOLD analysis project Ga0074195, IMG submission 64525) | Bioremediated contaminated groundwater from EPA Superfund site, New Mexico - Sample HSE6-23 | ecosystem: Environmental > Aquatic > Deep subsurface > Groundwater > Contaminated ...
TGATATTGAAATAGAGTATTACCGTAAGCTGTCCAATAAGTTGAGATAACCTGGGAGACATGTTTGTCAAAACATGATACATTTTAAGTATTCTTGGTAACGTGGATATCCAATTCTATGAAAAGCTAAGCTGGCAGGGAAGATCCGTTAAACCGGATAGTCTTCTTTTGATAAAGCTTTTCGGAAAAACGAAGATCGTATGTTAAAAAACATAATTTCTTTTTACAGAAAAGTTTATCTTAGTTAGACACTTTAATTGAGATCTATCCTTAATTTGAGGGTTCAACCGGGGGCAGAGGTTCCCGGTTTTTCATTTTCTAAAGTTGTCCGAAATGTTGTCCGAATAAAAATAAAAAACCCTTGTAAATGCTTTATTTACAAGGGTTTCCATTATGAATTAAGTGCCCAGAACAGGACTCGAACCTGCACGTCCTTGCGAACGCTAGTCCCTGAAACTAGTGCGTCTACCAATTCCGCCATCTGGGCATTGTATTTTATTTCCCGACTCAAGTTTGGTACTGACCCTTTGGTCTGCTTAAGCCTGTCCTTTTTGCTAAGGCGATGCAAATATAGAAAAATTTTGTACTGAAACCAGACCTTGAATATTTTTTTCTTCTCGTGGTAAAAATTATTTTGACAGCACTGTTTGCCGATAAATCAGCCGCGTTCATCGGAATAGTTGTGTATCAATACTAATTTATTGATCTCTTTGTATATAAATAAAATTTGCCGAAATAAACGAAATATGGACTATTCTTTGCAATTCACCCGCATGTGGAATGAAAGTTCCAATAGTTTTCCCATTGGACTGCAATTTTTCGACGTCAGCGAGAAAAAGCTGAAGGAAATCCAATTTGAGCATTTCCAGGAGAAACTGAACGCTGAATTGAAGGGGCCGGCCAGACCAATCGCACCGAAGGACAATCGTCACCTGATCCACCTTCTGTCTGTCTTTTTCAAAAATATAGCCGGCTACCCGGAGAACCTGATTGAGGTCATGTTTTCGGAGGGAATGACAGACTCCACTTCTTCCTTTATCCGTACGGCAAGGGAATTTGATCCTGAAATCAGCTTTCCAGATCTTTTTCAGGCAATTCGCAACGTGTGGATCATGAATGGTCTTCAGTTCGTGATGGGCAATAAAGTCTGTCTGACGCCGCCCATCTACGCGTACAGCATGCTCTATCCCTATACCGATAATTACCTGGACGATCCGTCTGCTTCGTTTCAGGAGAAACAGGAATTTTGCATTCGTTTCGGAAAACGGTTAAAAGGGGAGGATATACGGGCCCGGGATGAACAGGAAAGGAAAATTTTCAGGATGATTGAATTCATTGAAGCGCACTGGGATCGCGCACAGTACCCTAAAGTTTATGAAAGCTTGCTGGGGATCCACGATGCCCAGACCCGCAGCACCCGGCTAATCACAAAATCGGGTGATCTGGAGTTCAACGATATCTTTTCTATTTGTGTGCAAAAAGGAGGGATGTCGGTTGTGGCGGATGGATACCTGGTTTTCGGAGACCTGAGCCCGGACGAGGAGGAGTTTTTCTACTATTACGGAGCGTACCTTCAATTGCTGGATGACTTGCAGGATGTGAGTACAGATTTGTCCGATTCATTGATGACGGCGTACTCCAGCGCGGGTCAAAAGGAAAAACTGGATCTGTGGCTGAATAAAACTTATTACCTGGGATTAAAAATCATGGGACAAGCCGACAGGCTTAACTCGTCGAAGGTTGATGTGTTCAAAGCCCTGATGAAACGAAGTATCGATTTATTTCTGATAGGAGCTGTGATTACCAACGATCAATACTTTAATAAACAGTTTGTCAGGGAATTTGAAGCTTTTTCGCCCGTGAGCTTTTCCTTTATCCGGAAGAAAGACCGCAGCTTGTCGCCTTATCAAAATAGTTTGATGGAGCAGGTATTAAAAAGGATGTTGCCGGAGAAAGATGGATTAATGCCGGAACCTGAAGTTACCGGCGGACCATTGGCAACCAGAAGGTAACAAAATGATCCATGCGGGAATCTGCCGGCTGAAATCAGGCAGGCTCCCGCATGAACTGTTATCTCAGATTGGTCTTTAAAAAATCGGTCATTTTCTGATAGAGGTGCATGCGCGTGTTTCCACCGTAAATTCCGTGATTCCGGTTGGTGTAAACAGCCATCTCGAACGGGACACCAGCCTGTACCAATTCTTCTGTAAATTCAAGGGTATTTTGGGCATGGACATTATCGTCGGCCAGTCCGTGTACAATGAGCAGCCTGCCTTTGATGCCTGACGGATTTTTCATCGGCGCATTGTCGTCATATCCTTCCGGATTTTCTTTCGGAGTCCTCATGTACCGCTCCGTGTAAACGGTGTCATAGAACTTGTAATGTGTAATCGGGGCAACGGAGATGCCTGCTTTGAAAACCTCTCCGCCTTTTTCCATACATAAAAGCGTTGTAAACCCGCCAAAGCTCCATCCCCATACAGCGATCCTGCTTTTATCGGCATAGGGGAGAGTTCCCAGGTATTTTGCTGCGTCAACGAGGTCGTCCGATTCGTATTTGCCAAGCTGCATATAGGTGATTTTCCTGAAGTCTTCACCGCGGGCAGCTGTTCCGCGCGGATCGACGCACGCGATCAGAAATCCTTCCTGCGCCAGGTAATGTTCCCAGTCAACCGACCATTTGTCGGTTGCTTCCTGTGAATTCGGACCGCTGTATTGCGTCATGACAACAGGATATTTTTTTGATGGGTCAAAACCTGCCGGTTTCAGCATCCAGCCGTTTAAGCTCGTACCATCAGCCGTGGTGAACGTGAAAAATTCTTTTTTGCTGATCTGATAGGAGCTAAGCCTGTTTTGCAGTTCCTTGTTATCTTCCAGAACACGAATCTGATTCCCGTCGCTGCTGTGCAGCGTAACGGTATTGGGTGTTGTTGCATTGGTGAAATAATTGATGAAGTACTGGAATCCGGAGCTGAATTCCGCGTGGTTTGTGCCTTCATTTGAGGAGAGCTTTCCTTGTTTTTTCCCATCGAGGCTTATGAAGTAGACTTCTCTTCTTAACGGAGACTCCTTCGCTGCCTGATAATAAAAGATCTTTTTCTTGTTATCGAATCCGTAGAAACCGGTTACGTCGAACTTTCCGTCGGTTAGCTGCCGCACGAGAAATCCCTGCCGGTTGTACAAATAAAGGTGAGAGTATCCGTTACGTTCGCTGTTCACAATAAAATAATCGTTCGATGGTAGAAAAATGAAATCGTCCAAAAACTCTTCAGCAATATAACGTTCATTTTTTTCGGTATAGAAAAGCCGGCTGTCACCTGTAAAAGGGTTGGCCAACAAAACATTCAGTTCATTCTGACGGCGGTTGAGCCGCATGATGGCAAGCTCTGATCCGTCGGCTGTAAACTTCAGCCGCGGCACATAAATATCCTTTTCTTCTCCTAAATCTGCTTTGACGGTGGTCTTCGATTTCAGATCATAAACATGGATCGTAACAACGGAATTCTTTTCACCGGCTTTCGGATATTTAAAGGGATCGATCGAAGGGTACAAGTCGTTTTTGCTTAGCTGAGGCATCTTTCCCCTGAACATCATGATCGGGAATTCCTTAACGGCAGTTTCATCAAAGCGGGTAAAGGCCAGAAATTTCGAATCGGGCGACCAGGCGAAAGCCTTGTTGTAGGAGAATTCCTCTTCATAAACCCAATCGGGAATTCCATTTATAATTTCATTTTTCCTGCCGTTGGATGTGACCTGGCTTTCGGTCCCGAATTTGAGGTTCTTAATGAAAATATTGTTGTCGCGGACAAATGCAACACGTTCACCATCGGGAGAAAAGGTGGCCACCTGCTGCGGTCCTTTTGCTGATAATTCGGTCAATTCGCTCGTTACAGAATTCCAGACATAATATTGAGCGGTATAGGAACGCCGGTAAATTGGTATCCTGTTGGTCGTCAACAGCAGTTTTGTTTCATCGTCACTGAACTCATATGACGAAAAATTTTGTATTGGCGCTTTTTCGATTTTTGAAAGATCAAAGAGAACTGAAACCTTTTCACCGTTCTTAAAACTGTATTTAACGACTTTATTCCCATCTTCCAAAGTAGTATAATGTAACCCATCGTTCATCGACCTTAAGCCATACACAGACTCCTGTCCGAACGTGTTTTTAAAGATGAGATCATCCAGGGTAATCTTTTGTTGGGCCCAAACAGCAACATTCACTCCCGAAAAAAGAATAAACAGAATAACAAGACTTCGCATAACTGATATTTTAAATTAAATGAAAGGCCAAAATTTAAAATTTTCTTCAATAAAAAAGCTAAATGAGGCATTATTTTTCCCAATAAGTAGAATTATAACCTGTCCGTTACAATGAGTATTGTTACTTTTTCTTAATTTTAGCGTAGAAATGGAGCTAAGTCAGGGAAAACCTGTCAAAGAGGAATAATAAAGCGGAGAAATGAGTTTTTCAGGTAACCAAGAATTGGTTTTGTGTCTGTGTGGGATAACTTTCGGTGAATGATTTAAGACTTAACCTAACTAATACATATCTGTATGAAAAAAAAGGTATTACTTTTTGTTGCATTGTTTTCTTTTCACGGAGTTTTGTTTGCACAGTCGGATGTTGTTGGTTTTATCCAGGCAGGAAAGGCAGATGCTTCCAAATTGGCGGAAGCTTATCTGAATCCCTACGTGCTGGGTCTTGGGGACGGACTGAATAATGGTTGGTTTAACAGTGCGGCCACGCATAAGATACTGGGAATGGATCTGGCCATCAACGTCAGTGCCGTTCAGATCCCGACTTCTCAGCAGTCGTTCAATGTGAATAATCTCGGTCTTACCCGGACCAGTCTGGTTTCCGAAGATCCCAATGCTCCCACGGCCGCGGGTAAAGAAGAAGACGGACCAAGGATGAAGGTTGCACTTGACCCCAATGATCCTAACAATCCTTTAAAAACCTTAGAATTTGATTTACCTCAGGGTTCAGGTTATGATCTTGTTCCTGTGCCCATGGCCCAGCTTACAGTGGGCGTGCTGCCTCATTCCGATCTTTCGATCCGTTACGTGCCGGAGCAGTCGTTCAATGACGACGAGATCAGCTTCGATATGTTCGGGCTCGGTGTCAAGCACAATTTCATGAGATGGATCCCGGGATTAAAACTGCTCCCGTTTGATGCGTCGGTTTTTGTCAATTATTCAAAGATCAACGCTGAAAGCGCACTCGATTTTACTGTCGAAGACTATAACGATGCTTTCGTCGCGGCCTCGAGGAACGACTATGTTCATGATGAGAACCAACGTTTATTAATCGATACCCGTACGTCAAGCTACGGACTGATCGTTTCCAAAAAAATGAGCGTGCTGACCTTATTCGCCAGCGCGGGACACAGCTCCAGTAAATCGGATATTGACCTGAAAGGGCGTTACCCGTTTGCAACATATGAAAGCAACCAGTCGGTTATTTACGGAGAAACGGATCCGATCGCGCTTGAGTATGAGTCTTCGAACGTCGCGCTGAGTGCCGGATTCAGGCTTAGACTGGCTTTCTTCAGTCTTTACGGATCTGTTAACCGGATGGAATACACTTCGTACAACGCCGGCATTGCTCTCGGATTCCGGTATAATTAAACGAACCGGTTGACCGGGAGGAACAGCCGCGGAAACAGGGATCTTTACGCAGGGTAAGGGTCCCTGTTTTTACAGGATGAAGTCCGGCTAAATTTACATCTGAAAAAATAAATAAAAATATTCCCGTCAGGTTAATTATAATTATCTTTGCTGCCTGAAAAAAGTTACAACATAACAGACAGATGATTAAAATAACTCTTCCTGACAATAGCATCCGGGAATTTGAGGCGGGTGTAACCGGTCTTAATATCGCTAATGCCATTAGCAATCGCCTGGCGAAAGATGTTCTGGCAATCTCGGTAAATGGTGAAGTTTGGGATCTGAACAGACCCATCAAATCGGACGCGAGCATCAGGCTGTTCACGTGGGACGACAGGGAAGGCAAGGAAACATTTTGGCATTCATCTGCGCACCTGATGGCCGAAGCGATTGAGTTTTTCTATCCGGGTACCAAGTTTGGTATTGGACCTACGATCGATACCGGTTTTTACTATGATATCGACCTTCCCGAAGGGACACAGCTTACCGATAAGGATCTGGAGAAGATTGAGAAGAAAATGCTGGAACTTTCCCGGGAACGGAATGAGATTGTCCGCAGTGAAATTTCGAAGGCCGGGGCCATGGCCATGTTCACAAATAAGCAGGATCACCTGAAGCAGGAGCTTATCAGTGAGTTGGCCGACGGCACCATTACGCTGTACAACCAGGGTAATTTCACCGATTTATGCCGGGGTCCGCACCTGCCGAACACCGGATATATCAAAGCTGTTAAACTGACTTCAATTGCCGGTGCTTACTGGCGTGGCAGTGAAAAAAATAAGATGCTGACCCGTGTGTACGGCGTAACTTTCCCCAAACAGAAGATGCTGGAGGAATACCTGATCCTGATGGAGGAAGCAAAAAAGCGGGATCACCGCAAGATCGGCAAGGAGATGGAACTGTTTACTTTCTCTTCGAAAGTGGGGCAGGGATTGCCGTTATGGCTTCCGAAGGGAACCCAGTTGCGTTTGCAACTGGAGGATTTCCTGAAGAAAGTGCAGAAAAAATTTGGTTATGAACAGGTGATGACTCCCCATATCGGGAATACAGAATTATATCGGACTTCAGGTCATCTGGCCAAGTACGGCGCCGATTCGTTCCAGGTTATCAAAACACCTGAAGAAGGAGAGGAATACATGCTTAAACCCATGAATTGCCCCCATCATATTGAGATTTATGCATCCAAGCCACGCTCGTATAAAGATCTTCCGGTGCGGCTTGCCGAATTCGGTACCGTTTACCGGTATGAACAGAGCGGTGAGTTGCACGGGCTCACCAGGGTAAGAGGATTTACCCAGGACGATGCCCATTTATTCTGCCGCCAGGATCAGATCAAGGATGAATTCAAGAAAGTGATCGATATTGTATTTATCATTTTCAACGCGATGGGGCTGAAGGATTATACCGCCCAAATCTCCCTGCGTGATCCTCAGAAGCCCGAAAAATATATTGGATCGGTCGAAAACTGGGAAAAAGCGGAAGCTTCGATTATTGAAGCTGCCGGTGAAAAGGGCCTGAAAACAGTAACCGTGTTGGGTGAGGCGGCTTTTTACGGCCCCAAGCTCGATTTCATGGTGAAGGATGCGCTTGGCCGGAGCTGGCAGCTTGGTACCATTCAGGTCGATTACAATCTGCCTGAGCGCTTTGAACTGGAATATATCGGAGCCGATGATAAACGCCATCGTCCGGTTATGATCCATCGTGCACCATTCGGATCAATGGAACGGTTTGTCGCTGTGCTGATTGAACACACTGCAGGGAAATTCCCGCTTTGGTTAACGCCCGCTCAGGCCGTGATCCTCCCGATCAGTGAAAAATATAATGAATATGCACAAAATGTTTCAGAATTTCTAAATAATTCCGATATTCGCAGCTTGATTGATGGCCGCAACGAAAAGATAGGCCGCAAGATAAGGGATAACGAGTTGAAACGCATCCCTTATTTGTTGATAGTGGGAGAAAAAGAAGCTGAGGCAGGTCAGGTCTCCGTTCGCAAACAAGGCGAAGGAGATAAGGGAACAATGACAATAGAAGAGTTCGCGGATTTCATTAATAATGAAGTTAAAGAGCAGTTATCAGGATTTTATAAATAATAAAAAAGAATAGGAGGTTTTACTTATCGCTGTCAAAAGACCATATCGAGGAGGAACACGAGTAGATACAACCCCTCAGCACAGGATTAATGAGCATATCAGGGTTCCCCAGGTTCGGCTCGTCGGTGAAAATGTAGAAAACCAGGGTGTCTATACATTGAAAGAAGCTTTGGCAATGGCCGAAGCTCAGGAATTGGACCTGGTTGAAATTTCTCCTAGTGCCGATCCTCCTGTTTGTAAAATCATCGATTACCAGAAGTTTCTTTATCAGCAAAAGAAGAAACAAAAGGAGATGAAAGCCAAAGCGGTGAAAGTCGTGGTAAAGGAAATCCGTTTCGGACCCAATACCGATGACCATGATTTTCAGTTCAAGCTCAGGCATGCCGAAAAGTTTTTGGCCGAAGGGGCAAAAGTGAAAGCTTATGTCTTTTTCAAAGGACGCTCCATTCTCTTTAAAGAACAGGGCGAAATCTTATTGCTCAAGTTTGCAACAGCCCTTGAGGAAGTTGGAAAAGTTGAACAGTTGCCACAACTGGAGGGAAAAAGAATGACTATGTTTATTTCACCAAAAAAGAAGAAGTAAGTTCTTTGATAATTAAAATTAGGAAAGATGCCAAAAATGAAGACGAATTCCGGTGCAAAGAAACGGTTTCAAGTAACCGGTACCGGTAAACTGAAGAGGAAGCATGCTTTTAAAAGTCACATTTTGACCAAAAAAAGCACCAAACGCAAAAGAAATTTGACTCACAGCACCTTGGTTCACAAGACCGATGAGCACAATGTGAAGCTTTTGCTTTCGATGAAATAAGCCTTTGATGGCGAAGATTGTCGTCCTTTTCACAAGAGTGTGAGTATATAGAGTTTAAAAACCAGGTGATTCAGCAAAAAGATCCGGCAAAGTTCCGGACGCTAACCACCAAAAAATTGTAATTATGCCAAGATCAGTAAATCATGTAGCATCACGGGCTCGCAGAAAGAAAATCCTCAAGATGACAAGAGGTAATTTCGGCGCCCGCAAAAACGTCTGGACGGTAGCCAAAAATACCTGGGAAAAAGGTATGCAATACGCTTATCGTGACCGGAAAACCAAGAAAAGAAACTTCCGCGCACTTTGGATCCAGCGTATTAACGCTGCCGCACGGATGGAAGGAATGAGTTATTCTCAGTTGATCGGTTTATTGAAGAAGAACGATATCGAAATTAACCGGAAAGTATTGGCTGATTTAGCAACCAATCAACCTGCTGCGTTTAAGGCAATCGTTGATAAGGTGAAATAACCGTCAGATAAAAATACAGGTGAAATAAATACAGAAGGCTGTCTGCTTAAGCGGATGGCCTTTTTTGATTCTGGCAAAAAAATTTGCCGGTTAGGAAGCCTTATCGGTCAAATTGTGGTAAATTAGTTTAAACTATAAAAAATGCCAGTTGTGGAATCGGAAATTTCAGGTATACTCTATCATGCAGTTTTATGTTATGACCATAACAAGGGACTGATTCTGCCGGATAAAGTGCCTTATATTGGGATGGGATCGTCTTATTTTGCTGCTTTGGTACTGCGTTACCTTGGTAAAAAGATTTATCCTGAATTGGCTTCCGAGTATTTTAATTACCTGGAAGATGTAAAGCAGTTTGAAAAGGCTGTTTTGATTTCCCAATCGGGCGAGAGCAGCGAAACATTATGGTGCGCCGGACGGTTTGAAAAATTCGTTTGCATTGTAAATGATGTTGAAAGCCTGCTTGGACACCATTCCGGAGCTGATATCGTGGTTGATCTGTGCGCGGGAGAAGAAAAGTATTCTTCTGCAAAAACATTCATTAATTCTTTGATTGTGCTTTTCCTGGGGCATGGTATTGATCCTGCACCTGTTCTGGTCCGTATGCGGGAAAACTTCCCGTTGTACTGTTCACAGGGGTATGATTGGGGTAAACAGATTTATTCACTTTTAAAGAAAAGAAAATATAAAGGTTTTTACATACTGGGTGCGGGCCCTAATCTTGGAGTAGCCATGCAGGCAGCACTGGTATTAACCCAGATCACGAAATACCCGTTTTACGGGATGTCGATGGCTCAATTTGATCATGGTATAAAGGAAGCTTCCGGGAGATCGGTCGTTTTTGTAATAAGTCCTGATGGTATCCGCGATGAGCGTCCTGCCATACTTAAGCAAAAGATCAAATCGGCCGGAGGAGTTTATTTCGAATGGAATGAACCCGGAATACCTGAGTACCTAAGCCCGGTCACCTCAGCAATCCCATTTTTCTTTTTGTCCGCTTTCCTGAAGAAAAAGCTGAAAATTAAAGACCCGTTCCTGGTTGGAGATAAAATCACCCGAACCCGGGGTTAAATTTCAACTAGCTGATTTTTAATAGCATACATCACGAGTTGTGCCGTATTTTTGCATTGGCTTTTTTCAAGGATATTCGCCCGGTGTTTATCAACCGTTCTTTTTGAGATAAACAGTTGTTCTGCTATTTCCTGATTGGATAATCCCTGGCAGATGAGGATGAGAATTTCAATTTCCCTTTCAGAAAGTTCTACAAGGAGTTCCTTGGACTTAGAACTTGTACGCAGACTGTTTACAAGAGTCTGAAGTAATTCTGATGAGAAAAAATTTCCACCTTCATAAACGGCTTCAAGCGCATTTTTTACTTCGGTCATATCTGAATTTTTCAGCAGGAAACCTTTTACGCCGGCATCGACCATCTTGTAGTAGTAGTCTTCTTCTCCATACATTGAAAGCGTGATGATTTTCAGACCGGGCCATTTTTGAAGAGCAAGCCTTGCAGCTGTGATCCCATCCATTACAGGCATATCGATGTCAAGTAACACCAGATCAACCTCGGTTTTCTCCAGAAGATCAAGAAATTCCTGTCCGTTGGCTGCTTCGGCAACAACACGGTAGTTGTTTAAACTGTTGAGCAGGATCCTTAATCCGTTTCGAAATAAAGTATGATCGTCAACAATGATTATTTTCCGAATAGTGCTACTCATTTTCTATTTTAACTTTAATTGTTACCATCATTCCTTTTCCTGGTTCACTTTCAATCGCAATTTCCCCCTTCATCGAATTGATTCTGGAGAAAATATTGGAAAGCCCCATGCCCCTGTTGCCTGGCCGGTCTGTAAGCTTGTTTTTATTCATGCCTTTACCGTTGTCCTGATATACAATTGTAATATTTTTTCCTTCTTTAACCAAGCTGATATCGATCTTTTTTGCTTTGGCATGTTTAATTGTGTTATTCATAAGCTCACACAAAACCCTGTACAGTACCACTTCCATATCACTGTCGAAACGTTCATCTCCCAGGTTGGATTCCAGGTTAATATACATGGCTTTTGTGATATTGATTTTATTAATGAAGTTGCGAAGAGCCCGTAGCAAGCCGAAATTATTAAGAACATGGGGACTTAGGTTGTCGGAGATCTCTTTCAGTGATTTGATGGCTTCATTGATGATCATCTCGGTATTTTTTACAATTTCATCAGAAGCCTGATCATGCTTCAACTGGGCCAGCGACGATACTGACATTTTAACTGTTGAAAGTAACGGACCGAGTCCGTCGTGAAGATCTTTGGCAAAACGTTTCCTTTCTTTCTCCTCTGTTTGAATAATAGCTTTAAGGAACATTTTTTCGGTAAGGCGCCTCGAATCTTCAACCCGCTGCATGTATTTAAAAATCTTCTGGATCAGGAATACTCCAATGGCGAAAGCAAGCGCGATAACAACACCGAACCAGACCATCACCTGTCCTAATTCCTGCGCTTCGAAATTACTGATATAAGGCAGAAACTCAACCAGACGCTGGCAGGCCATCAGAATAAATCCAATTGTGAGCAGGATCCACGAAAAATTGTATTTGGTGACCTTTGTGAGCTTGACAGCCACGCCTACAGCGAAGAATTGCAAAACAATCGAAATAACCAGCAAAACCTGAAGTATCATGATCGTAATATTTTAAGCTAAAGGTAAAGGTACAAAAAAGCTTTTACCTGTGAGCTTTTAGCTGTGAGCTCCCTGCGCTTAAGTTTTAAAACTAAAAGCTCATGGCTAATAGCTCACAGCTTTTTCTTATTTTTAACAAAAACTTTGGCATGTCGGAACTTCAAATATATAAGGCTTCAGCGGGCTCGGGTAAGACCTTTCGGTTGACGGTGGAATATCTAAAAATTGCTTTAAATAACACTCTGAATTATAAAAACATACTAGCCGTTACTTTTACCAATAAAGCAACTACAGAAATGAAGTACCGGGTGGTACAGGAACTCTACCGCCTGGGGCAGGGAGAACAAACGGCTTACCTGGATGAATTAAAGAAGGACATGGGTTTGCCTGGCGATGTACTGGCCATCCGCGCACAAAAGTGTCTGAAAGGAATTCTGCACGATTATTCCCGCTTGTCCATCAGTACGATTGATAGTTTTTTTCAGAGGGTGATCAAGTCTTTTGCCAGGGAAATGGGGATGAATACCGCTTACCAGGTTGATTTGGACGACGAGCAGATACTGGATGAAGCGGTAGATGAACTGCTGCTGTCAATTGACGGGGACCGTGATTTGCTGGAATGGCTGAAACAATTTGCCCGCGAGAAAATCCAGGAGGGAAGCGGATGGAACCTGAAAGGAGAGATTTTGCGGCTGGGCAGGCAGATCTACAATGAAGCTTTTAAGGAACTGAATCAAACCCTGCATGATAAACTGAACGACAAGATGTTTATCCGGTCGTACAGGACTGATTTACAGCAAATCATATTTCAGTTTGAGAACCGGTTAAAGCAAATAGGACAGGAGGGGTTGCGACTGATCGGTGAGGCCGGCTTTACCATTGCCGATTTCAAATTCGGGGCCGCAGGTGCCGCCGCCAGCTTCAATAAAATGCTGAAAGCGGAATTTACGACCGGAAGCCGTATTTTGGCTGCTGTTGATGATATTTCAGTACTCTGTAAAAAGCCTGCGTCAAAAGAACTGGAGGCCACGGCCTTAAAAATACAGCCTTTGCTTGCGGAAGCGGTCAGTTTCTATCAGAAAAAGATCAGGGAATACAATACGGCAAAGCTCATCGTCGATCAGCTGTATACATTGGGGATTCTCGTCGATCTTCAGGAAATGGTGAGAAAAGTCACGCGTGAAAAAGGGGTGGTGCTGATTTCCGAATCAGGCTCGATGCTTAAACAAATCATTGCTGATTCGGAAACGCCATTCGTATATGAGAAAACCGGCGTTTATTACCGGCATTTTATGATCGATGAATTTCAGGATACTTCGGGCCTGCAATGGAGTAACTTTAAACCCTTAGTGGGCAATTCCCTGGCTGAAAATAACCTGGGAATGATTGTGGGTGACGTAAAACAGGCGATTTACCGATGGCGCAACGGCGACTGGAATTTGCTTGCTTCACAGGTTGCAAAAGCATTTCCCGCCAATGGCTCCTCCGAAAAACAGCTTCTCAGAAACTGGAGAAGTGCGGGACAGGTGATCCGTTTTAATAACCGTATTTTTCAGCTGGTTCCTGCTATCCTGGGACAGCACTTTAAGAATGAACTTGACGATGCAGGGCAGGATCGGGCATTTGCAGCCGACGAGATCGTAAATATCTATGGAGAAAGTGTTCAGGAAGTGGGTCGAAAAGAAGCGGATCAGGATGGCTATATCCGTATGCGTTTTTTTAAAAATGAAAAAAAGAAGAGAAATGGTGAAGCTGAGGAGGATCAGGATGAAGAAAATGAAATCAAGCAGCTCATCCTGTCTGATTTAATCGAACAGATTAAACGGGTGCAGGAAATGGGCGCTCCGGCCAATGAAATTGCCATACTGGTCAGACGAAAGGATGAAGCTGCACTGGTCGCGGACAAATTGCTTACAGAAAAGGCAAAGGCGGAGGGTCCGTGGAACTTCAATGTCTTGTCAAGTGAATCACTTTTTGTGAAAAATGCCGATTCCGTTTCGTTTATTCTGTCCCTGCTTTCCCTGATCATTGATCAGACTGACAGCCTCGCACTGGCCCGCACCAATTATTTTTATTACAGTAAAATTGAGCCCAGGCTGACAGCACTTGGCAAAATGCCGGATTTAACACCCCAAGATAACCAGGAACAGCTAAGTATGAACTTCAAAGACCCTTATGCTCCCGGCCTTCCCCGGCAGTTTGAGTCATTCCGGGAAGAAGAAAATGCACTTTATTCTTTTTTAAAAAGCGATTATTTTACTGAAACGCTCGGCACGCGTAACCTGCAGGAAGCAATATTTAAGATCTGTGAAATCTTCAGACTGTTTGAACTAAAAGATGAACTGGCCTACCTTCAGGCCTTTATCGATCAGGTCAATGCATTTAAGCAAAACCGGAAGACAGACCTGTCAGCTTTCCTTTCCTGGTGGGAGGAACAGGGGCAGAATAAAACCATTGCTGTTTCAGAGGATCTGGATGCCATTCGCATTCAAACCATTCATAAAGCCAAAGGGTTGGAATATAATTTTGTATTTATCCCTTTCTGTGACTGGTCACTGAATATTTCAGGAAAACATGCTCCCGTTTTATGGTGCCGTCCGTTGACCGAACCGTTTAACCGTCTGGAATTGGTGCCGGTAAGATATTCCCCAAAGATGGGCGAATCGGCGTTTTCCCGCGAATATTTCACCGAAAGGATGTGCAATTATGTGGATAATCTGAATTTGCTTTACGTGGCATTTACCCGTGCCCGTCAGGCACTTTTCACATGGTCGTCCTATAACGAAAAACTGTCTTCGACAGGCGATCTGCTTCTGGAAAGCATCAGGCAAGACCGGGAGATCACGCATCAGGGAAGGGAGCTGTGGACGCTGAACCTCTCGGATTATTACCGGGAAGAAATGCAATTATTGGAAGCCGGGACTCTGAAGGCAGCAGGTACAAGCGCAAAAAAAACTGAAAAAAGCATTCATCTGCATGACTTTGGGTTTACTGATTTCAGCAGCTACCTGAAGTTGCGGAAAAATTATGAGGACTTTTTCGAAACGGGTGGTCATACCGTGCGAAATATCAATAAAGGGCGACTGATCCATGAAATCCTGGCCCGGATTAGACATGTCAATGAGCTGAGTATGGCGGTACGCGAGCTGGTATTCCAGGGAATGCTGAGCAGGACTGAGTCAGATCAGATTGAAAACCAGCTCAGGGAACTTCTGTCGGATCCTGAAGTAAGACGCTGGTTTGACGGAAGTTTCAGGGTCGTGAACGAACGGAATATTTTGACGGGCAAAAATGGATTGAAACGCCCCGACCGGATCATGTTGTCAGACAATCAGGTTATTATTGTAGATTATAAGTCAGGAGAAAAGGAACTGGAAAAATATCACTACCAGGTCAGGAACTACATGCGGGCATTAAGTGCGTGCGGCTACAGAAATATCTCCGGATTTATCTGGTATACAAGAACTAACAGGAGGGTAGAGGTAATCCTGTAGTCAGTCGCTAAAGCAGGAAGCGTTTGGTCTTCTAAGTGAAAAAGCAGGCTTTCGCAGTCCGGGGTTTGTCTGTTCTTTTTCAAAAATGTATTTTTGCAGGAAAATAACGGAAATGATACAGAGAATACAAACAGTTTATATCCTTTTATCGGCCATCCTGACTGGCTTGCTTTTTTCACTTCCATTTGCGGAAATCGCTTATAATGATCAGCTTTTTCTTTTTGACGTCCGTGGAATTGTAAGAAATGATACTGTACAGGAAAACGGTTTGCCACTGGGGTTATTGATCGGGCTGATCCTGGTCCTGCACATATATACGCTTTTCATTTATAAAAAAAGGATCCTTCAGATCCGGATGCTGGTTTTCACCATTATATTGATGATCGGTCTTTTCGGTCTTTTTTATTTTTTTACGTATTATACGTTCGATGATGCGCAGATCAGTTTTAAAATGGCTGTGATTTTTCCTCTTATCGCTGTGATTCTTGATTACCTGGCGATCAGGAATATTGGTAAAGACGAAGCATTGATCCGTTCAATTGACCGGATCAGATAAGCCATAGGCAGATCCTATTAGTTGACGTGGTACATGGGAATGGAGAAGCAAAAGGTATTTGTATTTTCTCCGGCGATCAATTCGATCGT
>Ga0074195_1003241_pt1 | contig 15835 bp, 12 predicted proteins | sample EPASupsiteHSE623_FD_64525 | JGI IMG/M metagenome (GOLD analysis project Ga0074195, IMG submission 64525) | Bioremediated contaminated groundwater from EPA Superfund site, New Mexico - Sample HSE6-23 | ecosystem: Environmental > Aquatic > Deep subsurface > Groundwater > Contaminated ...
TTTTAGGCCGGTTTTGGTATTCTCACTAGAGGGTATGATGTGGATCGGATGGGGGCAAGCCAGTTTAAGAATTACTTGCGGCAATATATGGCCGAGAACGGGGCTACGGAAGGAGAGCTGAATCAAAATCCGCTTTTTGATGCAACCTTGCCCCAGTATAACAGCAACACGAACTGGATGGACCTGATTTCACGGAATGGAAAGTTTAACGACTACCATTTAAAGCTGAAAGGGGGAGACGGAGATGCCTCTTACCTTTTTAGCGTAGGCTATACTAAAAAGGAAGAAACCATTGAAGATTCCGATCTGGAGCGGATCAGCCTCCGCTTCAACCTGGATTACAAGCTGTCATCCAGGATTTCGATCTCCAATAATTTATCGTATACCTACACAAACTCCCATTATGCGGAGCAGGGAATGAACTATGCGATCCATCCTGTTTACGTAGCCGCAACCAAAGCGCCGTTTTTAAGTCCTTACCTGCATTCATCGTCGGGTGAACGGACCAGTCAACTGGCTAATACAGACGCCCTGGGGAAAAGTAACCCCGTGTCGCTCGTTTCGGGAATGGAAAACAACAATGAGGAAAACCGGATCGACGGGATCGTGGGTCTGAAATGGCAGATCGCGAAACAAACCTTGTTCCGGTCGGCCTTTGCATTTAACTATTTCAACCTGATGGAAAAGCAATACCGTCCTTCGATGGGGATCGTCAATGACCGGAACCGTACTCGTCAGAATGCAAAAAGAACGTCAAGCGAGCTGATGATTTCCTGGAATTCCTGGCTGGAAAAATTTGGCAAGGCCGGTTCCAAGGGGAGCTATAATGGTAAAGCCGGATTGATGGTGGAATCGCATGAGGAAAAATCGGTATTCGTCCGGAAGATCAATGCCGGTTCTGACGATTATGAAACTCTGGAACAGGGAACGGTTGACTCCACTTCCAATGTGAACTACGAATCCAATCTTTTAACTTTCTATATAAACGGTAATGTTGATCTGTTCAGACGATTGACCCTGTATGGCAACCTGAATGCTGAGGGTTCGTCCAACTTTGGAAGTGAAGGGAGATGGGGCGTTTATCCCGGTTTCAAGGGTGTTTTTGATCTGCTTGCACGGGACAGAGCCAGCCAGATCGCGCTGCGGGCCGGATGGGGCAGGACCGGCAATCACGATTTGCGGGGATATTATCATTATAATCTGTATTACCCATCCAATTATTTTGGTTATGGAGGTGTTTACCTCGGAAATGTGGCCAACGAAAAGATTAAGCCGGAAGTAACCGACACCTGGGATGCCGGAATAACCTTTAGCCTGTTCCATAAAAGGCTGATCCTTGAAGGAGGATATTATTCAAAAGAAACCTCTGATTTGATCACCCGCCGAAATGTGCCGATCGAACTGGGTTTGGACCCGCAGTTGGAAAACAACGGTGTCATTTTATCGGAAGGCATCGAAGTGAGTCTGAATGCACAGATTCTTGATGGCAAAAAACTGAAATGGTCGGTTTACGGCAATCTGTCGACACTCGAAAACGAAGTGAAGGAACTTGATAACGGTGATATTACCAGAAGTCTGGGAAATGTGAGTACCATTGCCCGTGAGGGGGAAGCAATCGGATCATTCTACGGATACAAAGTGCTTGACGTCTTTCGGTCAGAAGCGGACGTTGACCGGCTTAAACCCGATGGAACAGCCTACCGGGCAGGCGACTATGTGATCCAGGATATCAATGGCGATTTCAGGATCAACGAAAACGACCGGCAGATCATCGGCTCGGCTCTTCCTGATTTGTTTGGAAATTTCGGGACCTCCGTAAACTACAAAAGGATTTCCCTGAATGCTATGTTTTCCTGGACTTCCGGAAATGAACTCTACAACAGCTTTAATCAGCAGATGCACCTGATGCGTGATTATTCAAACCAGTCACCTGAGGTGCAGAACCGTTGGATTTCAGAATCGCAGCCGGGCAGCGGACTGAGCCGTGCGGCATTCGATGATCCTTCGGGTAACGGAGTTGCGTCAAACTTATGGATTGAAGACGGCAGTTATATCAAGCTGAAGCAGGTTACGCTGAGTTATGAAATACCCGTAAAGGGCTTTTTAAGCAGGCTGAATCTTTATTTTACAGGCGAAAACCTCCTGACGTTCACCGATTACAGCGGACTTGATCCCGAAGTGGTCACTTCTTCCGATCCGTTACTGCGGGGAATTGACTTTGGATCGTCTCCGGCTCCGAAATCCTATGTTTTAGGAATCAAGATGTCGTTTTAATTAACTTTTAAACCGCAAATGATGCAAGCAAATAAGATATTATCTGTACTGGCAGTATGCCTGATATTGTCTTCCTGCTCCGACTTTTTCGACGTTGCTCCTGATGACGCCGTGAACGAAGAGGATTTTTATAAAAACAGGGAGGATCTGAACGCGGCCGCCATTGGCATGTATGAATCCCTTGCCCAGGAGGTGCATAAGTTCCTGTTATGGGGCGATGCCCGGGCCGACATGGTAACCACCGGGCAAAGCGAACCAAGCCCTTACATCAATGAGTTTGTCATGAATAACATCAGTACGATTAATCCCTACACCGATTATTCGGGGATTTACAGGACCATCGCCCGGTGTAACCGGCAAATGGAGCATGTGTATGAAGTTCTGAAACTGGACGAAACCATTGCTGACCGGGATGCCGGGGCATACTATGGAGAAGCTTTACTGTTGCGCGCGGTTTGTTATTACATGCTGGTTCGCACCTTCGATCAGTTCCCCGTTATTACAACTGATTTTGCCGAGCAGATCACTTACATCAATGAACAAGGCGACACCATTGTGGAACCGACCTTAAGCCTGACCCCTGAGCAGATCAGGGCTATTTACACTATGCCTCAGGATAAGCAGGAAGTATGGACCCTGATTTACAATGACGTGCTGACATCGCTTGGTATTATTCCGGTCAATTATGAATGGAACGGGTATAATCTTCCTGAGAAGGAACGATTCGGAAGGATTTCCCAGCCTGTTGCTGCTACATTGGCGGCCGAGATTGCCTTATGGTTCGGAGAGTATCAGACGGCCTCTTCCTTTTGCGATCTTCCGATCAGGAATAATAAGCTGTCGCTTGGCACTTCGGGTACCTGGATTACCCAGTTCACCGGATCGTATGCCAGTCCTCACTCTTTGTTTTTGTTGGGGTACCAGTACGATAAAAGCTTTGATACGAATAAACTGCAGGAGTTTACCTCGCCCTTACGCGCCGACGGAGGGAAATATTATCTGAAACCGGTTTCCCCGGTTGTTAACGCCATCTTCAGTGATCTGGTATCAGATGAAGATTTTGATATCAGGCAACAATTCAGCTACAAGGCTGTGGACGGTGACCTGGTCATTTGGAAATACATCGGACTTGACAATGTCTCTTCCATGCGCCCGGCTTATCAAAGCAATGCCAGTTGGCAGGTGATACGAAGCGCTGATGCCTATTTGCTGAAAGCTGCGGCTGACTTACGTTTAAACAATTTTGCATCAGCCTTCAATTTTGTCAATATGGTCAGGGAAGCCAGGGGACTGGAGATCCTGGATGAGGAAACCTTCGACTATACCAATGTGGAACTCATGGACAGCATCATCTTTAAAGAGCGGGCAAGGGAATTTGCCTTTGAAGGGAAAAGATGGTATGACCTGATGTTGCAGTCAAAACTGAACGGGAAAAATGTTCTGGCTAAAACGGTTGCAGCCAAATATCCCGAAGAACAACGGGATGAACTGATGGCCCGGCTTGAGGATGAGAAGAACTGGTACATTCCGGTTGATCCGAAATTGTGGGAATAATAAGTAATCTGATGAATAAAAATTTGAACGATGAAGAAAATTAAAATAACCCGATATGTCGTGTTTCTTCTGTGGATCAGCTTGATGGTGACAGGCTGTTATAAGGAAGAACACTATAGTTTTCCCGGACCGTATGAAAACGATGACGAAGCTCCGGTCGATAGCCTGCCTTTTCCCTTCGATAAGAATAAAGAGGCTGGTGTCTGGCTGATGAAAGACGGTGTACCCGATTACAGCAAGATCCTGTTTAAAGGTTATACCGATTATTATGCCAAGGGAGACACGCTTTCCTGGGTAACCAGGCCGGATGGTCTGCACATGGTACCCCACTATAATTACTATCCGTTGTCGAATGCCGACCATTTTGCAGGAGATGTTAATTGTTATAAATACAATTGGGCCTATTCCAAATATTTTGTTCCGATGGGCGCCGGCAAAAGTTTTTATTTTTACGCGAAAGTGACTTTTGGGACTCTGAATGGGACCGCTGCCGGAATGGTCATGGGCAAAAGCTGGGATACAGGAGGAACTTTCCTTTTTGGAATGGATGGAAACTCGACCAGCGGAGAACCTCTGTTTTTTATTGACTTATACGGTACCCTGGGCGGCTCTGTTGATCCGGATCTTGGTTGGCCAACGGTAGCCCAGGTCCTGATCCCCGGAGTACCCGCCGACATGGAAGTCGTCATTCATGATGAACTGTTTTACGCCAAAATTAACGGGACCCTGGTCTTTTCATTCAAACTTCCCCATGAACAGAACTTCTTTTTTACGCCGCAGGTGCGACCCTGGCGTAACTTCATATCGGTTCATGATATGTATATCGAGAGTAGCGAGATGTATACCATTGACCATGCCATGCATCAGCAGGAACAGGGATACAACAAGATTCAGGCCCCGGCACTGGCCCGGGCGGCAAACGGGAATCTGCTTTTGTTTGCTGAAGGACGTTCCAATCCGGCATCTGCAAAGGAACGGGTTGCTCAGAATACCATTCCGGTGGGGGACTGCGATATCATCATGAAGCGATCGATCGATGGCGGAATGACCTGGGATGACCAGATCCAGGTGATCGCCGGTGCTTCCGAAAGTTCCACCTTTTGTTACCCGCAGGTGATCACAACAACCGATGGAAAGATTATTCTGCAGTATTCTGTGATCTCCGGGAGTTTTAACAAAAATACCTATGTTTATGATAAAAATTCCCAACATATTTATCTGACCGAATCATCCGATAACGGAACCACCTGGTCGTCCCCTGTCGAAATAACTTCTTCTGTTAAAGATGTCGCGGGTTATATCAAAAATGGCAATGCGCATGGCATCGAGTTACAATCGGGCGCCTATTCGAAAAGGCTGCTGATGCCGCTGACATACAGCAATAACAGCATTCGGGTCGCCATTTCAGACGATCAGGGACAAACCTGGAGACTGAGCAAAGCGGTAGGCGGCAGCAAATTGCAATACGGATCAATCGTGGAATTGAACGATGGCCGGATCATGATGATCTCGGGACACGCCAATACCAGCCCCAAAAATAAAATGGTTTCTTACAGTACAGACGGTGGTGAAAACTGGAGTGCTGCAAAAAACATCGCGGCTGACGTGGCCACAGGAAGTTACGGACAATTATATCCCGGTGTTGTTTTAAAAGGCAGAAACAACGAAATCCTGTTTGTCAACTCCACCAACAGGGAATCGGACCCGGAGACCAAAAACAGTCCGAATTACCCGGTAACTCCCGTGATGTTTACCAGCACAGATGACGGATTGACATTTGCTTCTTCCTCACCGCTTTTTATGAGGGAAGCCTATACCGGGTATAACGCACCCTTTGGATTTATGGACGCGGTCGTTCTCGATGACGGCTCAGTTGTCATCGCCGGCGAAGGCGGAGTGGAGAGCCCTGCCGAAGGGATTGTGATTTACAGGAAATAAAAAGTTGGAATTTTGCAGACGGCAATAGCGGTTTTATTGCCGTCTGTAGTTAATTTTGATCTTATTTCTTTAACTCTTTAGTAAAATGAGAAACCTGGATTTTATTGTATCATTCCTGATGGTGTTTGTTTTTTGCACAACCCATGCCCAGACCACCGATGAAAAACTGGGAAAAGCAAATAATTATCTTTTCGAAAATAATTACAGTGCTGCGCTGGAATTGTATAAAGAACTGCTCAACGAAGTGACCGACAGTGTCGATCTTTCGCATATCTACAGTTATGCAGGTATGTGCAGCGAAAGTCTGGGAGATCAGGATGCGGCTTTGGACTATTACCGGAACGCTGTGAACTATAAAGTTTTGGAAGAATCGGTTTACAATAAGGTTTTATCGCTCGCACGCGATAAAAAAGATACGGACTGCCAGGAGTTTGTCCTCCTGAAGAAAATGGAGGTGTTTCCGGCGGCAAAGGAGAAGGCCCTGGAGGATCTGGCCCGGGTTTATATGGCCAGTAAGCAATACGCGAAATTGTCGCCTCTTGCCGAACGCCTGATCTCCATCGATCAGTCCAATTACCGGTATCACTACACATTTGGAATAGCGTCCCAGGGCCTCAGTAAAACAGATGAGGCGATTGCCGGCTTCAAAAAAGCGCTTGCGTTGAATCCGGATGATCTGGGGTCGAATCTATCCCTGGGATTTCTGCTTTATAATCAGGCGACTGTTCAGTTTGATAAGGAACAAAAACGCTATGAGGCGGTTTCCAAACCAGTGTGGAAGGATTACCTGGTTTACCTTGACCGGATAAAAAAGATTCAGGCAGTTTACCGCGAAGCCGAACCTCTGCTGGAAAAAGCCTGTCAGATCAAATGCAATGACCAGCTTGAAAAAGCGCTGTCAGTGATCCGGTCACGAACCCGGCAAATAGAACCGGCTGAAGGATTAAAGGCCAATGAATAAACTTAAATTTAAAAAATGACAAAATGAATAAACTGACAGAAATGCTGTTTCTTCTGGCGACCCTGTTCCCACCATTGTATGCTTGCAGCAATGGACAAGATCAGGCAGAAACGGGACCGGTGGTCATGATCACCGCTTCCCGGCCACAAGTGCCGGTATTAACGGTGAAGGAGGATAACACCATTCTTAAAATAAAACTCCAATCTGACGGAGGAGCCGTTCAAGCTATAAAAATAAATATGAAAGGGACTACCGATCTTAACGATGTGGAATCAGTCAGGCTTTTCCACAGTGAAACGGAAGAAGCATTATGGAATGATCCGAAACCCTACGGCAAAACCAGCGCTGCCGCCCGGGAGATCATCTTCGCAGATCGGCTCGTCCTTGCAAAGGCTCCGGTGTTTTTTCGCCTCTCCGTCCGGTTAAAGAGCAATGCCAATATTCTTCATTTTATCAATGCTGCATGCGAATGGATTGAAGTGGACAAAAAGCAGTTCTTTCCCGAAGTGAAAACGAATGAAAGAGCATTAAAGATGGGCATCGCCCTTCGGCAACATGGCGATGATGAGGTTCACACTTACCGGATCCCCGGACTGACAACTACTAATAACGGTACATTACTGGCGGTTTACGATGCCCGGCGCGAAAGCAGCCGCGATCTTCAGGGAAATATTGATATTGGTTTAAGCCGGAGCACCGACGGCGGTAATACCTGGGAGCCGATGCGTATTGCTTTGGACCGGGGACCCTGGGGAGGGCTGCCTGAGAAATTCAATGGGATAAGCGATCCCTGTATCCTGATCGATAAAAAGAATAATACGATCGTTGTTGCAGGGCTTTGGATGCATGGCGTTCTTAACGCTGACGGTCAGTGGGTCGAAGGATTGACCGAAGCTTCTGATGACTGGAATCACCAGTGGCGTGACAGAGGGTCTCAGCCGGGTTTCGATGTAAAACAAACGGCCCAGTTCCTGGTTACCAAAAGCACGGATGACGGTCAGACCTGGTCCGAACCAATAAACCTGACCACCGTGTGCAAGAAAGAAGCCTGGTGGTTGTGGGCTCCCGCGCCGGGACACGGAATCACGCTGGAGAATGGGACACTTGTCTTTCCGACCCAGGGAAGGGATGAAAAAGGACGTAGCTTCTCCAATATCACCTGGAGTAAAGACGGTGGAGAGACCTGGACGACGAGCAACACGGCCAGTGCCGGCACAACCGAAAATATGATTGTACAACTAACCGATGGCTCGATCATGATTAATGCCCGTGACGGCAAAAACAAAGGGAACACCTCCAATACGAACGGACGTGTCATTTCAGTAACAAACGACATGGGCAAAAGCTGGACGGAACATCCTACATCGCGAAGCGCCCTGATTGAACCAGCCTGTATGGCCAGTTTGCATAAGCATGAATACAGGGAGAACGGGCAGAAGAAAAGTATCCTGCTCTTTTCCAATCCCAATTCGAAAATAAACCGTGATCATATGACGATCAAAGTCAGTTTTGATGACGGAAAAACCTGGCCTGAAAAATACTGGATGCTACTGGATGAGGGCAAGGGGAGAGGCTACTCCTGTTTGACGTCTATTGACGAACAGACGATAGGGATCCTTTACGAAGGAAGCGGAGCGGACTTGATTTTTCAAAAAATTCTGCTTTCAGAACTAATTGGGAAATAGCAATTCTCATACAGTACATGCACGTTTTGCCATTTCTAATCCTGATTGATGAGACTAATTGCAATCATAATCATGCTGTTTGCAGTAATGCCTAGCCCTGTCCTTGCGGCCGGAAATGAGCCGGATTCCCTGCACCGGGTGGTGATCTGGGAAGCCGGCGAAAATGGAATGGAAGGCTACCGGATCCCGGGAATTGTTGCCACTGCAAATGGAACGCTTTTGGCCTTTGCTGAAGAACGGCCCTTGTTTGGAGATGAAGATCCCAAATCGCTGGTCACGAAGCGGAGTACCGACGGGGGCCGGAGCTGGTCGAAAAATCATTACCTGGAAAAATGCGACGGAAATTTCTGGAAAGTACATGCCGGTCAGATCGATCGGTTGGATGACCCCAATAAAAAGGAAGTCTGGACGAATGTTGCGCCGATCGTTGACCGGATCACAGACCGGATCTTCTTTTTCTATGCGTTAAGCGAAGGCGCCGTGGCAGGGGAAGATCTGCAGCGATATACCAGGGTCTTTTATAGATACAGTGATGACGACGGCTTAAGCTGGTCAGCGAGGATTGAAGTCACCGAAATCATGAATTGTAAGGAAGATGGTTCGCCCAATCAGGATGATCATGGAAATTGGATAAAAGATGTGAATGGTTTCCCTTGTGATTTTCTGGGAAGAGCCTTCCATATGCCTGGTCCGGGCCACGGCATTCAGCTTTTAAACGGGCGTTTGTTGCTTCAGGTCTGGCACCGGACTCCTCTGGCTACGCTGAACGGCAGAGAAATACCTGCAGCCGACAGGAACTACGGTCTTAGCACGATCTACAGCGATGATCACGGCAAAACCTGGAAACAGGGCTCAGCATTTGGCCATGGCGGACTTTATATGAACGAATCGCGGATGGTTGAGCTGGATAATGCCGATATTTATCTGAATGCCCGCTACGTACCTGTGAAGCAGGGCGAAAGGAATAACTTCAGAATGACAGCAATCAGCCATGACTTAGGAATTAGCTGGGAAGGCATCTCCATTGACCGGAATTTTCCGCTGTCAAATCCCTGTGATGCCGGATTAGCTTGTTTGCCGGGATCCGGGGAAAAGAGAAGCGTTTTGCTGTACAGTAAAAATGAATCACCCGGGGGCAGGAAAAACCTGGTACTCCGTATGAGTTGCGATCAGGGAAAAACCTGGCCGGTTGCGAGGGTGATTGATGAAGGACCTGCCGGATACAGCGACCTGGCTGTTTTGCCTGATCAGTCAGTCTACCTGATTTATGAGACCGGCAAAAACAGCCCGGTTTACGGAATCCGTTTAAGTCCGGGACTGATCCGGGTTCAAGCTAACGATCAATAAAGAAAATGCTCCCCGGGCGAAAAAATCTCAAATAAGTTATGAAACGACTATTATCGCAGGATATTTTTGGCAACTGGGCAACCTTGTTGCTGGCGACAGACAATTCCGGGGCAATTGACTATACGCGCATGGCCGATGAAATCGATGTGCTGATTGCTTCCCGTCCGAGCGGGATCTATTCAAACGGGACGGCAGGTGAATTTTATGCCCAAACGGAAGATGAGTTTGACCGGATTAGCCTCATGCTTTCCGAAAAATGCGAAAGGGATGGCATTCCTTATCAGATCGGCGTGAGCCATATGAGTCCGCAGATCTCGCTCGAACGCCTGCGAAGAGCCAGATCTTTACGTCCGGGCGCTGTTCAGGTCATTCTTCCTGATTGGTTTCCGGTAACGATGGAGGAAGCGGTCGATTTTTTACAGGCAATGGAAGCAGAAGCCGATGGGATCAGTCTGATCCTTTACAATCCGCCTCATGCAAAACGGCAGTTACAACCGGAAGATTGGGTTGAACTAAAGGAAAAGATCCCGACGCTTCAGGGACTGAAGGTTTTTGATCAGAACGGAAGTTCTGGTTGGTATGCCGGAATGCAAAAATGCGCGAACGGATTATCAGTGTTTATACCGGGACATCGTATGGCTACAGGAATTCAGTCGGGCGCGCACGGAGCCTATTCGAATGTGGCCTGCATCAATCCGTTTGCTGCACAACGATGGTCTGATCTGATCCGCGCCGACATGCCGGCCGCATTGGAACTGGAAAGCCGTATTAACCAATTTATGAGCGAATGCATTAGTCCCTTCATCACGGAACACCACTATCCGAACCATGCCTGCGACCGTTTTATGGCGCTGGTAGGGGGGTGGGCCGATGTCGGTTCAAAGCTGCGCTGGCCCTACCGGTCAATCCCCGAATCCCTTGTTGAATCCGTCCGCCAAGAAGGGATAAAGATCATTCCGGAATTTATGTATTTTACAAAAGAATAAGTGTGCTAATTATACAAAACTGACTATGAGACTATTATTGGTTCTTTGTTTGTCGCTGGTTTCCGTTTCATTAAAAGCGCAGTACGGACCTTATGCCAAAGAAGGTAAAGGTTTCAATTCTGTTTTTCAGAAACTTGAAAGTGGAAGTTTTCAAGGTCAGGTGAGTGGAATATTAAACATGCACCATATCAATGGTGACCGGTTTACCTATTCTTTCTTTGAAGACAGTATGTCTTTTAAAGTGGAAAAAGATCCTGATGTCCGCTGTGTTGGCTAAACCAGTAACCATGAAGCTAAAAAAAGAAATACAGTTTATCTGTTCTGCCGGTTTATGCTGTTTAGCTGTCGCAAACAGTTTTGGCAGCGAAAGCAGCAAGCCCAACGTCATTTTTATCTGTGTGGATGATCTCCGTCCAAATATGGGGTGTTATGGGGATAGCCGGGCAGTAACCCCTCATCTGGATAAACTGGCCGGCAGGGGGGTCACCTTCAATAATGCCTATTGTCAGCAGGCCGTTTGTAATCCCTCAAGAGCTTCTGTGATGACAGGTCTGCGTCCCGATCAGATTGGTGTGACTAACCTGGAGAGTCATTTCCGACAACGATTACCCGATGTGGAGACCTTGCCGCAGGCATTCATGCGAGACGGATACCAGTCTATTGGCATTGGTAAAATTTTCCATGGGCAGAAAAACACCCAGGATGACGTGTCCTGGTCGAAACCTCCGGTCATGAACCTTTCTCAAAAAAAGAATGAGTACGTTCTTGAGGGGAACAGGGAAGGGGGAAAGGCCGACGCTTACGAGTGGAGCGACGTGGACGATGAGGCTTACGAAGATGGACGAATTGCAAAAGAGGCCATCCGGGAGCTGAAAGAATTGAAAAAATCGGAAAGTCCTTTTTTCCTGGCCGTCGGATTTAAGAAGCCCCATCTTCCGTTTTGCGCTCCCAAAAAATACTGGGAACTCTACGACGAGAAAATGTTCGCTGTGGTTTCCCACCCGCAAAAGCCAACCGATGCACCGGCAATTGCCTTTCACGACTGTCAGGAGTTGCGGGGGTACCGCGACATCGGGCAGGGAGAAATTGGCGCGGCTAAAGTCAGCAAGCTTTGGCAGGGGTATTATGCCTGCATCAGTTACGTGGATGCGCAGATCGGAAAGATCATTGATACGCTTGATGAACTTGAGTTAACCGAAAACACGGTCATTGTATTGTGGGGAGATCACGGATATCATCTTGGAGAGCAAGGATTATGGTGCAAATCGACCAATTTTGAGCTCGATGCGCGGACGCCGCTCATTATTTCTGCTCCAGGCGTTTCAAAAGCAGGCGTACATTCCCAATCGATTGTCGAGGCACTTGACATTTATCCGACACTAGCCGATTTATGCGGACTGAAAACTTCGGGTAAGCTCGCAGGGCTCAGCTTGAGACCGGTTCTGGTCAATCCCAAAGCAGAAGTGAAGCAGGCCGCTTTCAGCCAGTTTGTGCGACCTTATGCCGCTTTGCGGAACCAGCCGCCTACCCATATGGGATATTCTGTCCGAACAAAAGAATGGCGGTGCACAGCCTGGTTCAACGCTCAAAGCGACTCCATCGAATTTTCGGAACTTTACCGACTCAATGATGGTCGTATTGAAGTTAAAAATTGTTCCGGGGAGAGCAGCTACAGCAAAACCGAAAAAGAATTAACAGATCTGCTGAAGGCATATATAAAATAAAGAGACTGTTTTGTCTTAAATTTTGTACTTTTCATATTGATCTTTTCGAAAAAAAATGATCATATTTATGGTCTAAACTAAGGCCTGTTTTTATGAAAATGCTAACAAATAGCATGAATATTAAGATCTGGAATCAATTTATACTAACCGGTGATCTGGATGCTCTGTCCACGATCTATTTTGAATATTACGGTTTTTTATTTGATTATGGCATGAGGTTGACAAACGACATACATGCAGTTGAGGATGCCATACAAAGCGAATTTATCAATATTATCAATTCCAGGAAAAACATGAGCCCGGTGAAAAATTTACCGGGTTATCTGGTCAGTTCATTCCGCAGACAACTATTCCACGACCTTAATAAACAGCGTAAGATTGTTCTTTCTGAACGACCTGCAGAAGGACAATTTGAATATTTTAAAAGCCCGGAGCACGACCGTTCAGAATGGGAATCACGCGAACAAATTTATGCAGTCGTGAAACGATGCATTAGTCAGCTTACACCAAAGCAGCAGGAAATCATCTTTTTACGTTTCGAAAAAGAGTTATCCTATGAGGAGATCTCGGATATGCTGAATATCTCGGTCGAGTCGTGTTATAAATCCAGTTACCGAGCCATAAAAACGATCAAAGCAGAGGCGGAGAAGATCCTTAAGAAAAATGGGGATATTTTTTTCTGTTTTTTATTCAAAGGTGGAGATAGTCTCCCAATAAAGACTATTGATTTTTCCTGAAAAAAAGTATTATTTTCTGTCCAGATTTTTCTTTTTCTCTCTCATAAGGGTATAAAGGGATAAAAAAATGAATTTCGGGAATTTTAGTGATTATTCAACGGAGGATTTTGTCTTGGACCAGGGATTCCGACAGATCGCCAGAGACGCGGAGTCAGAAAGGCTGTTGCAGGATTTAATGGAAAAGCTTCCTCCGAAGGAAAAAGAAATCCGCGCCGCTGTTGAAATAATAAAGGGATTGCATCCGGAAAGCATTCTGCAAACGGAAAAAAGAAAAGAGGAACTTTGGCAACAGATCGTTCAGGTACAACAACAGCGGCGGATGCGTATACCTGGTTATGTTATCAGGATAGCTGCATCGTTACTTATTATAGTCGCAATTGGAAGTATTATCCTCTATCAGGTGGCTCGCAATCATCCTTCTGAAATTTTAGTTTCACACGAAGTATCTTCTGATGAGACCCGTTTGGTTTTGGGCAATGGTCAATCGGTTTCCATTAACAGCAAACAATCCACTGTACATTATAATGCTGACGGGTCAGGAATCATGGTGAATGATTCTTCCGAAATCAAACAGTCTGTTTCGGAAAAAATATTGAATGAAATGATTGTTCCTTTTGGCAAGCGCTCTTATATTACGCTTTCAGAAGGTACCCGGGTTTGGTTGAATTCAGGCTCAAAACTGATTTTTCCTCCGATCTTTAAAGGGAAGACCCGGGAGGTTTTCCTGGAAGGTGAAGCATTTTTCGACGTTGCTGAGAATAAAGAAATGCCTTTTTTGGTGAAGACAGACCTTTTTAATACGAAGGTTTATGGGACGCGTTTTAATATTCAGGCTTATGGATTTGATGAGGAGTATAAGATTGTGCTGCTGGAGGGGAAAGTCAGCATGAATTCCAGTGCCAACCCGGATTCGAAGGAGCTGTTTCTAAAGCCCAATCATATGGCGTCCATTTCAAAGAATACCAAAACATTTGAAGTGCGTCATGTCGAAAACGCGGAAGCGTATACAGCCTGGACAGACGGGTATCTGGCCTTTACCAATGAGGATGTTTCAGCGGTATTGAAACGTGTTTCGCGGTACTATAATGCGGAGATCATTTGTGAGTTACCTGAAAATTTTGAAAAAATTTATGGCAAGCTCGATTTGAAAGATGAACTGGAAAGAGTGTTGGACGGAATCGCTTTCATTTCAAAGACAAGATATAAAAAGGCGGGGAATAAGTACATCTTCTATTTCCCACAGCAAAATTGAGCCAAAGCAACAGGTTTATTTCGCGCTTTTAACCCTTGCTATTTCGTTGGCTGAATGAAGTTAAAGTCTGAAGACCTTGGTCTGAAGCCCGGCTTGTTACGTACCATCACCGCGCTAAAATTCTTCCTTTTTTAAAATGTATATATTTGATAGCCAATTAATTTTTGATTTATATAAATGCTTTAAACAAACAGACCAAATGCAAAAACTAAAAGGACTGATTGCCGCACCTTATACGCCAATGAACGCAGATGGTTCATTGAACTTAGCGATTGTGCCCCAATATGCAGCGAAACTGAAAAAAGAGGGGGTCGGCGGTGTTTTTATCTGCGGAACAACAGGCGAAGGGATGCTCATGTCGCCGGAAGAAAGGATGTCTGTGGCCGAAGAATGGATCAGCGAGCAGACGTCCGGTTTTAAAGTGATTGTTCATGTAGGCACAACGGCCTATGTCCAGTCGAAAAAGCTTGCTGAGCACGCCCAAAGGATCGGGGCTTATGCCATTGGATGTATGGGACCTGTCTTTCTCAAACCGGAACGGGTGGAAGACCTGGCGCTTTTTTGTGCTGAAGTGGCTGCTTCGGCTCCGGAACTGCCTTTCTATTATTACCATATCCCAACCGTATCGGGGGTGAGTTTGCCTATGCCGGAGTTCCTGCAAAAAGCCGGAAACATGATTCCGAATCTTGCCGGAATTAAGTTCACGCATCACAACATGATGGAAATGTTACAGTGCAGCCAGATGGATGAGGGGAAGTGGGATATTCTTCATGGGTTTGACGAAGTGCTGCTTTGCGGACTGAGCATGGGGGCGAAGGCGGCTGTTGGCAGTACCTATAATTACATTGCCCCGTTATACAAAAAGATCATCGAAGCTTTCGAAGCAGGCGACATCGAAATGGCCCGCCAATACCAGTATCAGTCGGTGAAATTTATCGAGATACTGATCCGCTACGGCGGAGGCGTCATTGGCGGGAAACCGGTGATGAAACTGATTGGCCTGGATTGCGGTCCCTTGCGTGCGCCGGCACGGAACCTTTCATCAGAACAAATGAAGCAGTACGAAAGCGAACTGAACGGGATCGGTTTCTTTCAGTGGAACCAGAAGAAAGAAGTATCACTGGTAACTGGCTGAAATTAAATAACAAACTATTATTTTATTATATGAAGAAGAACGCTACATTTTATTTCTTAATTTTTTTCTCGCTGGTGAGCCTTTGTAGTTTTTCTCCTGTAATGGGAAAGGGTTTCCGTGATCAGGTATTATGGAGGGCGGGAGAAGGAGCTTATAAAGGATACCGCATTCCATCCGTTATCGTAACAAAAAAAGGGACTGTACTTGCGTTTGCAGAAGGTAGGAACGAAGGAGGCGATAGT
>Ga0074195_1003242_pt1 | contig 15832 bp, 12 predicted proteins | sample EPASupsiteHSE623_FD_64525 | JGI IMG/M metagenome (GOLD analysis project Ga0074195, IMG submission 64525) | Bioremediated contaminated groundwater from EPA Superfund site, New Mexico - Sample HSE6-23 | ecosystem: Environmental > Aquatic > Deep subsurface > Groundwater > Contaminated ...
TTGTTTTCCTGCTCAATATAGCTAATTCCATGAACAGATAAAAGGATTAAAAATCAATATTTGGTGAAGCGGGAGCAAAGCCAAAGCTGTTTGGGCTTTGCCGGGCGTGAGGAATAAACATTAAATATTTAAAAATGAATATTAATTTTGTTGTCAACCTTCGAAACATAGTCAACGTTTGAAGCATGGAAAAGTTTGCATTGATAGTCGCCGGCGGGAGCGGATCGCGAATGAAAAAGGATATTCCGAAACAGTTTCTGGATTTGGCAGGGAAGCCTGTTCTCATGAGGACCATGGAACGGTTTGCTGAATCCGATCCTTTGATCAGGTTGGTTATCGTTTTGCCTGCTTCATTTAGATCCTATTGGAATGACCTTTGCCGAAAGTACCAGTTTAGCCTGATACACAATCTTGTAACAGGGGGCTCAAGCAGGTTTCAGTCTGTACGGAACGGACTGGCTGAACTACCCGAAGAAGGTCTTGTCTTCATTCATGATGGCGTCAGACCATTGGTTTCCATACAAACCATTCGAAATTGTGCAGATACAGCGATCAGGAAAGGGAACGCCATACCGGTTATGCCCGTGACCGAGTCGCTCAGGCGGGTAACTGAGAAAGGGAGTGAACATGTTGAGCGTAAAGATTTTCTCCTTGTACAGACTCCCCAGACTTTTCTGATCAGGTTGATTAAAAAGGCGTATCTTCAGCAGGAACGTGAAGACTTTACAGATGATGCTTCAGTTTGTGAAGCCATGGGTGAGGAAATTCACCTGGTGGACGGGAACCCTGAGAATATAAAACTGACGTGTCAGGCCGATCTTCAGGTGGCTGAATCTCTGTTCCGGTTGGAAAGTGCCTCCATTCCTCGATAAATTCGTGACATTTACCGATTCCCGTGTTTTCCGGATATTTGGAAACAAGTAGTTTTATGCCTTGATTACAGAAAACAATTAAATGATGTTCAGAATGAAACGAGCCATTAGCTTCATGATGCCCATATTCTTATTCCTCCTGGCGGTTGGACCGTGTGGAGCTCAGGATGTCCTTAGCTTTTCACTGGCTGAGGCGAAGGAATATGCGTTGAAGAATTCTTATGTTGTCAGGAACAGCGGACTTGACGTGGAATCAGCGAAGAAGAAAGTGTGGGAAACCATCGCGACCGGGTTACCCCAGGTAACCGGAACTGCCGACTACACCCACAATATCAAGGCTGGGAAGAGCCCTTTCCCCGTTGCAATTATACCAAAAGAGTTTTGGGGCGAGCTGGGAATACCTGAAAATACGCCATCTGATGCGGTATACCCGCTTTCATTTGCCCAAAAGTATAACAGCACTTTTGGTTTTGGCATCGACCAGCTTATTTTCGACGGCTCCTACATTGTTGGTGTTGGATCTGCCAAAATTTATCTCCGTCTGTCCGATCAGAACAAGGAGAAAACAGAGCTGGATGTCGTGCATGCTGTGGAGGAGGCATATTATTCGGTGCTTGTGGCAGAAGAGAATCTGACCGTTATGAAGGAGAATCTGGCCAATTCCAAAAAGCTGGAGAATGATACCCGGCTGATGTACCAAAATGGTTTTGTGGAAGAACAGGATGTGGATCAGATGAAATTGTCGGTGCAGAAAGCCGAAAATGAGATCCTGAAAACAGAACGGGAGATCCGGGTAGCCCGGATGGTATTGAAATATGCCATGGGTGTGGATATGGACATGGAAGTGAAATTAACCGATAAGCTTGCGATCTTTGTTGAACCCTTGGTTGCAAATAAAGAAGCCGCTGCTTCCGGTTTTGACCATGCTTCTCATATCGATTACCGGTTGCTGGATACCCAGCGCCAGGCCAATAAGAAATTATTATTGAACGAGAAGGCCGCGTACCTGCCAAAGATCAGTGCCTTTTATGACTGGAACAAGACTGCTTTTGGCGATGCGGCCAACCTGTTTAAAAGCAGCGTCCCCTGGTTACCCTCTTCGATAATTGGACTCAATATTACTGTGCCCATTTTTTCTTCCGGTCAGCGGATGGCCAAGGTCAGGCAGGCTCAGTTTGAATATGAAAAAGCAGAAAACAATCAGAAGCAAGCGGTTCAATTGCTTCAAAAAGGTTATATTACCGCAGTGGGCGACATGCAAACTTCGGTCGACCAGCTGAAAAATGATCAGGAAAATAAACAGCTGGCGAAGCGGATCTATGAAAAGACCGTGATCAAATACAATAACGGGATAACCGGCAGTACTGATCTCGCACAAACCGAAAGTCAGTACATCCAGTCTCAGGCTGCCTGGGTAAGCTCAGTCATGCAGCTTTTAACCGCAAAAATCAATCTTGATAAAGCAACCGGAAAATAGTAAACACATGAAGACAAAAACTTTTCTCAGAATGAAAACATTCAACCAGCTTTTTGCAGGGGTGCTGATCATTGTTTTGACAGCTTGTTCGGGCGCACCCGATAATACTCCGGAGGCCAAACGCAAACAGCTAACTGTATATAAACAGGAACTTCACGATTTGGAGAACAAGATATCACAGTTGGAGGCTGAGCTGGATTCGGCCCGTAAAATTGAATATGTAAACGTGAAGATATTGGAGGTAGTACCCCGGCGTTTTGAGCATTTCTTTGAGGTTACCGGAAATGTTGAGGCTGATCAGGAAGTGAACGTGAGCCCTGAAAGTTCAGGCAAGATCATGGATATTTTGGTCCGCGAGGGTCAGCAGGTCGGGAAAGGAGCAATTTTGGCAACCCTGAATACCGATATGCTCAATCAAAACATTGAAGAAACCAGGATCAGTCTCGATCTGGCCACAACAACTTTTGAAAGACAGAAGAACCTCTGGGATCAGAAAGTTGGTTCAGAGCTTCAGTTTTTACAAGCCAAATCGAACAAGGAATCACTGCAGCGCCGTTTGGAAAGCTTACAGGCCCAGCAGGAAATGACCGTGATTAAATCTCCGGTTGACGGCATAGTTGATATCATCTACCAGAAAAACGGTGAAATTGGAAATCCGCAAACGCCTTTTGCAAAGGTAGTTAATATCAAGCGGTTGAAGATATACGGAGATATAGCTGAAACCTATCTGACCAGGGTCAGAAAGGGGGATCCGGTCAACATCCAGTTCCCGGCCATTTCTAAAAATGCGAAAGCTTCGGTCACGCAGGTAGGGAATTTTATTGATCCCAATAACCGGACTTTTCGGATCCGCATTGACCTGTCAAATCCGGACGGCATGATCAAGCCCAATATGGTAGCCATACTGGAATTACGGGATTATGTTTCTGATTCGGCGATTGTCGTTCCGTCACTCGTCATTAAACAGGACTTCCGTGGCAATTACACTTATATTGTAAACGGATCCGATTCCATACAAAGGGCTGAAAAAATATATGTCAAGACCGGTGTATCCAATAATAATATGGCCGAAGTCACTGAAGGCCTGAAGTCCGGAATGAAGGTCATTTCCGAAGGATTTGACCAGGTTGTTGACGGATCGGCAGTGAAGCTTTGACTGATGATTTTAGAATTACTGAAAACCAATTGTCATGGATAAATTAAAAGATATTGACGCAAAAAATACACACCGGAAATTTGGTTTGACCTATCTGGCTCTTAAGAATAAAACAACAGCTTTTATTTTGACCGGGCTGCTGGTTTTCTTCGGGCTGTTTTCTTATAACCAGATGCCGCGCGAATTATTCCCGGAAATTGTTGTCCCCTATATTTTTATACAGACGCTGTATCCGGGGAATTCGCCTGTCGATATTGAAAATCTGATCACGCGCCCCATTGAAAACGAGCTTAAAGGAATGCAGGGTGTCAAGAAATTGTCTTCCGCTTCCTATCAGGATGCCAGTATTATTATTGTTGAGTTTAATACGGATGTGCCGGTAAAGGTGGCTCTTCAGGATACCAAAGACCGGGTCGATAAAGCGAGAACCGAGTTACCTGAGGACCTGGACCAGGATCCGCTGGTGCAGGATCTTGATTTTTCGGAATTTCCTATTTTGAATGTCAACCTCTCGGGCGACTTTAACATGCGCGACCTGAAAAAATACGCGGAGGATCTTCAGGATGAATTTGAAGGATTGAATGAAGTATCGGAAGCCACGATCAGGGGCGTGGATGAGCGTGAAATACAAATCAATGTAGATCCGTACAAGCTTGAGGCCAGCGGGATGACTTTCGAGGATATTGCCACGGCCATCCGGATGGAGAACCTGACGATAGGAGCAGGCGAACTGACGGCAGACAAGATCAGGCGGGTAATCCGTACCGAGGGCGATTATACCGATATGGAACAAATCCGGAATACCATAATTAAGGTAAACAACGGTAAACCGGTCTATATTCGTGACGTTGCCGAGGTTGTTGACGGGTATAAGGAACAGTCGACCATTTCCAGGCTGAATGACAAGCCGGTGGTCACCCTTTCGCTGACCAAAAAAAGCGGGGAGAATATCCTTTCGGCTACCGATAAGGTCAGACAGGTGATTGATGAGCAAATCGAAAGTGGCTATTTGCCTCCAAACCTGACGGTGACTATCACCGACGATAACTCCTATTATATCCGGGACCAGATTGCCAACCTCGAGAACAGCATTATCATGGGGATGCTCCTCGTGATTTTCATTCTATTCCTGTTCCTGGGATTCCGGAATGCTTTGTTTTCGGGTATATCCATCCCGATGTCGATGTTTATTTCATTCGTCATTCTTCAGCAGATGGACATTTCGCTGAACAACATGGTTTTGTTCGGACTGATCCTGGCCCTGGGTATGCTCGTGGATAATTCAATCGTTGTGGTGGAGAATGTTTTCAGGTTATACAGCAGTGGCCATCCGCTATTAAAGGCGACAAAAAATGGTGTAAGTGAAATTGCTGTTCCCATTATTGCCTCTACGCTTACAACCCTGGCCGCTTTTTTCCCTTTGTTATTCTGGGAGGGAATTATGGGAGAGTTTATGAAGGTCCTGCCCCAGACCCTGATCATCGTGTTATCGTCATCGTTGTTTGTGGCACTGGTGCTGACCCCGCCATTTATGGTCGATTTTATGCGAATTGATGACATCAATAAACGGGCGAACGCCGGGAAAGTATTAAAAAACTGTGGAATACTGATCGCGATATCCATCCCCTTCTACCTGCTCAGAGTATACTGGCTTGCGAATCTTTTGGTGGCGGCTGCCTTGCTGATGCTGCTTAACCTGGTTGCACTCCGGCAAATGGCAAGGTGGTTTCAAACCAAATTTTTGGTCTGGCTGGAAAGTTTCTATGAGAATCAGTTACGGACCGCTTTAACCGGCAAAATGCCTGTCGTGTATTTTGTGGGAACATTTTTGATGTTGATCGGCTCGCTTTTATTCTTTGCAGCGGTGTCGCCTAAAGTGGTTTTCTTTCCAGAGTCTGATCCGCAGACCGTGTATGTCATCACAGAACTCCCTTTGGGAACAGCGATTGAACGGATGGATGAAGTAACCGGCGAGGTTGAGGAAATTGTAAAGAAAACGCTGGTGCCTTACCAGCATATTATCAAATCGGTGACCACCAATGTAGGTAATGGAAAAGCCGAAATGTTTGAACAGGAAACCAGTCCGAACAAATCGCTGATCTCGGTCTCCTTTGTCGATTTTCCGCTTCGGGAGGGCATCAGCACCTCTGATATTATGATCGAATTGGCCGAAGATCTGGATGGGGTCGTCGGAGCAAAAATATCGGTCGAAAAACCGGACGAAGGACCCCCGGTGGGCGCTCCGATCAATATCGAAGTATCGGGTGATGAATTCGACCAGTTGCTGATGGTTTCAAATGATGTGATCAACCTGATCAATAAGGACCGGATACCCGGAATTGAAGGCCTTGAAATGGATATTGATGTGAATCAGCCGGAAATGCTGGTGAAGATTGATCGTGAAAAGGCCCGCCTCTATGAACTGTCTACTTCCGATGTGGCGATGGCCATGCGCAATGCCCTTTACGGGTATGACGTAGGTGATTACAAAGAAGGCGAGGATGAATATGATATTTTTATCCGTTTGGGTGAAGAATTCAGGAACGATGTGTCCACGCTGATGAATCAACGCCTGATCATTGATGATCATAAGGTGCCGCTTGCGGCTGTGGCCAGTTTTGAGTATTCCACGACTTACGATAAGATTAATCGGATCGACAATAAACGGGTCATTACGGTTTCCTCGAACGTGCTCGAAGGATATAATGCCAATGAAATTAATACCCGGATCCGCCAGGTATTAGCCGACTACGAACCACCCAGAGGTTATAAACTGTCGCTGACAGGGGAGCAGGAAGAGCAGGCTGAAAGCAGTAGCTTTCTGTTTGCTGCCCTTCTGATTGCACTGGCGCTGATCATGTTAATCCTGGTTACTCAGTTCAACTCATTGATCCGCCCGTTGATCATAATGACCACTGTTCTTTTCAGTACGATCGGCGTTTTCATCGGACTGGCCATTTTTAATATGGATTTTGTGATCATTATGACCGGGATCGGTATTATCTCGCTGGCAGGGATCGTGGTCAACAACGGTATTGTGTTGGTTGACTATATTGACCTGACCCGGCAACGCAAACGGGAAGAACTGGGACTTTCCGATAAGGCGTTCTTAAGAGCTAAAGATGAAGTTGATTGTCTGGTCTATGCAGGGAAAACGCGTTTACGGCCGGTTTTACTGACTGCAATCACCACTGTGCTGGGGTTGGTTCCCCTGGCTATAGGCTTTAATTTCGACTTTTTTACCTTATTCAGCAAGTTTGACCCGAACTTTTATATAGGAGGCGAAATGGTTGCTTTCTGGGGACCGATGTCCTGGACGGTGATCTTTGGGATGATATTTGCTACCTTCCTGACGCTGGTTATTTCGCCGGTGATGTATATGCTTACGATCAAAATCAATTACAGGATCAAGAAAATGATGCGGAAGCTTCCTGAAGACAGTATGAGATAGAAGCAATAAAAAAGCCGGGAATTTCTTTCCGGCTTTTTTTATTATCCTTTTTATTCTCCGCGGACAGCTGCGATTCCCGGAAGAATTTTTCCTTCGAGGTATTCAAGCATGGCGCCTCCCGCGGTAGAGATATAGGAAACTCCATCGGCAATGCCGAACTTGTTTACAGCTGCAACAGAGTCACCGCCGCCAACCAGTGAGAACGCTCCTTTTTTAGTTGCTTCCACAACGGCGTCACCAATTGCTTTTGTTCCTGCGGCAAATTTTTCCATTTCAAATACTCCGGCAGGTCCGTTCCAAAGGATTGTTTTCGAGTTGCCGATCACTTCCTTGAATTTGGCAATTGTTTCAGGGCCCACGTCCAGACCCATCCAACCTTCTTTAATATCTTTTGTTTTGCAAACCTCGGTATTAGCGTCCTCAGCAAATTTATCGGCAGCTACACAGTCTGACGCGATAATAAGATTCACTCCCTTTTCTTTGGCCTTTTTGATCACTGTTTTGGCCAGCTCCACATAATCGTCTTCCACCAGTGATGAACCGATATTTCCGCCTTGTGCCTTTACAAACGTAAAGATCATCCCGCCGCCAACGATCAGGTTATCCACTTTGTTCAACATGTTCTCGATGATCGTGATCTTAGTTGAAACCTTCGCTCCACCCATAATGGCGGTCAGAGGACGTGCCGGTTTGGCAACAACCTTGTCCAGGCTTTCCACTTCGCTTTCGACCAGGTATCCGAACATCTTGTCGTTTGGAAAGAACCGGGCGATGACTGCTGTAGAGGCATGAGCGCGATGTGCGGTACCAAAGGCATCGTTGATCCAACAGTTGCCGAGTTCGGCCAACTGACCGGCAAATTCCACGTCTCCTTTTTCTTCTTCTTTGTGGAAACGGAGGTTTTCGAGCAGTAATACTTCACCCGGCTTCAAGGAATCAGCAATGGTTTTCACTTCCTTTCCGACACAATCAGGAGCGAGTTGGACTGTTTTTCCCAGAAGTTTACTCAGATGACTAACCAGATGCCGCATGGAGTATTTGTCTTCCGGCCCGTTTTTCGGACGGCCAAAGTGTGACATAATGATCGGAGAGCCACCCTTTTCAATCACTTTCTGAATGGTTGGAAGGGCTCCACGGATTCGTGTATCATCTGTAATCTCAAAATTTTCGTTCAACGGAACATTAAAATCCACGCGGATCAATGCTTTTTTACCGGAGAAATCATAAGTTTCAATTGTCTGCATAAATGGGATATTTTTAGTTTTGTTTTTAACAATCGTTTTCAGCATACGGCAAAGCGCAAAACATTTTTTAGCTTTGTTCTCACTTACTGGAAACGTTTTTTATTCTATACGTCCAAAGATAGGAAAAAGATAACTTTTCACTTGCAGGGCTTTCGGTTTAACGGCGTTTTTTAATAATGAAGTAAAGTAATTTGGCAGGGAACGGACTTTTCAGGCGGGGATTATTATTTTTGTATATCTTAAATTTTACCTATGTTTTTTCGTGACGTAATTGGACAGGAGACTGTGAAAAACAGGTTGATACAATCGGCAAAAGAGGAGCGTGTAAGCCATGCTCAACTACTGGCTGGTGCAGAAGGGTCAGGAAATCTGGCCCTGGCCCTGGCTTATGCCCAATATGTGTCATGTTCAGATAAGCAGCACGGTGATTCATGCGGGGAGTGCCCGTCATGCAGAAAGTACATGAAGCTGATCCATCCCGACCTTCATTTTGTTTTTCCGGTAGTGAAGACGCCGAAATTTAAAGATCCGGTGAGTGATCATTTTATTGAGGAATGGCGAAAAATGAATTTTGCCAATCCTTATTTTAATCTGGACGACTGGTTTGATTTTATCGGGGTTGAGAATGCCCAGGGACTGATCTATTCGAATGAGAGCGCAGAGATCATGCGGAAGCTCAACCTGAAGTCGTTTGAATCGGAATACAAGATCATGATCATCTGGATGCCCGAAAAAATGCATGTTGCCTGTGCCAATAAACTGCTGAAACTGATTGAAGAACCTCCTGTGAAAACTTTGTTCCTTCTGGTTACGGAGAATGAAGAGGAAATTATAACGACCATCCGGTCCCGCTGTCAATTGATTAAAATTCCTGGTATTGAGCCGGAAGCAATGGCCGGAGCGCTGGAACGAAAGCCTGAAGCAGCAGGAAAGAATATCAAAAATCTTGTTCACCTGAGCCGGGGCAATTACCGGAAAGCACTGAAACTGGTCGAATCAGCAGGAGAAGGGAATGAGAACCTTGATTATTTTAAAGAACTGATGCGCCTTTCGTATGGCCGGAAATTCCTGGATCTGTTTAAATGGGTCGACGAACTGTCCGGGATTGGGCGGGAGCGGCAGAAAAGCTTCCTGCAATACGCGCTGATGCAGGTGAGGGAGAATTTTATCTTTAACCTGAAGCAGCCTGAACTGGTATTCATGGATGAGCAGGAAGCTTCTTTTTCTTCACGGTTTTCACCATTTATTAATGAGCGCAATATCGTTTCCATTGCCGAAGAACTTGAAAAGGCACATCTTCATATTAGTATGAACGGGAATCCACGGATCATTTTTACGGATATGGCGTTAAAAATAGTAAAGCAGATCAGGAAGTAGCTTTTAGCTATTAGCCTTTAGCAGTTAGTTGCAGTACGACAAACCTAAAAGCTCATAGCTCATAGCTTTTTAGCTAATATTATATATTTTTGTAGTCATTTTAGTTGTCAGGTCATAGAGGCCAGACAATAATTCATTCATTATGGATAATTTATCGATCGATCGGGGATGCTGCATGAAAGAGGGCGGCAGTTGCTGTAAGCTGGAGGTATACGACTGGCTGAATGATGTGGAGCATATGACCGATCCCGAAGGCATTGTGGAAGTCCGGTTTAAAAATACACGCAAGGATTATTTCAGGAATATCAATAATCTGAAATTGAAGGCAGGCGACCTGGTTGCAGTTGAAGCTAATCCGGGGCATGACATTGGAATTGTCAGTCTTGTCGGAGAGCTGGTAAAGCTTCAGATGAAAAAACACAAGGTGACGCTCATTAACGGCGATATAAGGAAGGTATACCGGAAGGCCAAAACAGCAGATCTGGAAAAATGGAGAGAAGCCATGGCCCTGGAACATCAGACCATGATCAAGTCCAGACAAATTGCAGCAGAGCTAAAACTGGATATGAAAATTGGCGATGTTGAATATCAGGGTGACAAAACCAAAGCGATCTTCTATTATATCGCTGAAGGACGTGTCGATTTCAGGCAACTCATTAAGGTATTGGCAGAGACCTTTCACATCAGGATTGAGATGAAGCAAATTGGTGCGCGCCAGGAGGCGGGGCGGATTGGGGGAATAGGCCCATGCGGAAGGGAGCTTTGCTGTGCCACGTGGATCAGTAGTTTCGTTTCAGTAACGACCAACTCGGCCCGGTATCAGGAAATTTCTCTCAATCCTCAGAAGCTGGCAGGGCAATGCGGAAAATTAAAATGCTGCCTGAATTTTGAGCTGGATTCCTATATTGATGCCCAGAAAGATTTCCCTTCGGCAAATATTCCTCTTGAAACAGAACAGGGACAGTACCGGTTTATGAAGGCTGATATTTTTGGACGACTTATGTACTATATCGAAGATTCCAAAAATGGAAGCAGTCCGGTTGCAGTTCCGGTTGACCGGGTTCGTGAGATTATCCAGTTAAATAAGAAGGGGAAGAAAGTTCCCCAGTTACTGGACAACAGCAAGGAAAATGTAAATGAAAAACAAAAGGAATATGAGGATATTCTTTCTCCGGAAGGATTAACCCGTTTCGATGCTCAAAAAAGCCGGACACGAAAAAAGAAACGACACTCCCGGAAAGACCCCGGCGGCAGAAATCCGAATACTATTCAGCAATGAGACATGTCATCATATTGACAGTAACGCTGTGTATTTTTATATCGTGCGACCCGAAACGGATCTTCGAGGAGTACAAACCTGTAGAAAGCAAAGGTTGGCATAAAGATTCTGTAATGGTCTTTGCCGTTGATTTACAGGATACTTATGGTTTATATAACATGTACCTGAATGTGAGGAACAGAGGGACTTATCCGAACAGGAACATCTGGCTTTCCATATCGACGCACTTTCCGGATGGACGGCTCAGGACTGATACCGTTGAGATCTTATTGGCCGATCCTTCAGGAAGATGGAAAGGCTCCGGAATTGGTGATTTGTTTGACAATCAGATCCTGTACCGGAAAGATATGAAGTTACCGGTCCGGGGGGAGTATCAGTTCGTGATCAAACAGGCCATGAGGCCCCTCCGGCTGAAAGGTATTCAGGATGTAGGCATGCGTTTGGAGAGAAATTAGGATTTAGTAGTGAGTAGTAGGTATTGAGTAATGAGAGTTAGTAGCTGGTAGAAGTGGGAAAGAATAAACTGAAAAAATTTGCCGAAATGGCCTCTTTTGAAAACGTCATTCAGGCACCCTTTTATAATTTTGATCAACCTGATCATCAGTTGAAAGGAAACTGGAGCAGGGATTTTTTTAAAAATGACCGGCCTGTTATTCTTGAACTTGGCTGCGGAAAAGGTGAATATACCGTTTCGCTGGCCAGCCGTTTCCCGGACAGGAATTTCATCGGGATTGACATTAAGGGAGCCCGGATGTGGAAGGGGGCAAAAGATGCACTGGCCTGGAACATCGGTAATGTCGGGTTCCTCCGAACGAATATCGAAATAATTGAGAAGTTCTTCGGAGCAGGTGAAGTGGAACAAATCTGGCTGACGTTTCCGGACCCTCAGATGAAAAACTCGCGCCGCAGACTCACCGCATCCAACTTCATGGAAAAATACAAAAGGATATTAAGCCCGGATGGAATAATTCATCTGAAGACTGACAGCAATTTTCAGTTCCGCTACACGCGCGAGATGGTAAAGGAAAACAACCTAAAGGTTCTGGTCTGTACCGACGATCTCTATCACTCCGGATTGCTCGATGATGTGCTGTCGATCCAGACTTTCTATGAGAAGCAATGGCGTGAAAGGGGAATCCCGATCAAATACCTTGCTTTTCAGTTAAACAACAGTGAACCGCTTCGCGAGCCGGTTGTTGAAATAGAAAAAGATCCGTACCGCAGTTTCGGACGCTCGGCCCGGGATTAAGGATGGAACTCGTTCCTGCAAACGCCGGGATCTCATAAAAGACAGGAAACTCAGCCAGTAAAAGACTTCTGCTTCCGCCGGAATGGATTTAATTGTCACGTTATGGACGACTTTTTCGAAATGGTTTATGAGGTAGTTCGTCTGGTTCCGTATGGACGGGTAACCAGTTATGGTGCAATTGCCCGCTATTTAGGTACCGGACAGTCGGCCCGCATGGTGGGCTGGGCCATGAACAAGGCATCAAACAGTGTTCCTGCTCACCGGGTGGTCAACTCCGCGGGGCTGCTTACGGGTAAACATCATTTCGGACCGGGAAGCGTGATGCAGGAATTGCTTGAGAATGAAGGGATCCGTGTTGAAGATGATCAGATCGTGGAATTTGAAAAACTGTTTTGGGATCCTTCACGGGAATTGGAAATTGACGATTTTGATTGATTGAAGATTAATAATTATAAATAAAGAACCATGAGTGACGTACCTCGTAAACTGATAGTACCTAAGAACATCACCGATGTACTCAGACAGGTGAACTATCCCGGCTCGAATCAGGATATTGTATCGATGGATATGGTGCAGGAGATCCGGATAGCGGGTAAGAAGGTTAGTTTTTCGCTGGTTTTTCAGCGTTCGGACGATCAAAACATCCCATCGCTGGTTAAAAGCTGTGAAGATACCATTCTTCGCGATCTTGGACCTGATGTTGATGTTCGCGGAAATATAAGTGTGAAGGCGATCCATCAGATGGAACGCCCTGTCCTCCCCGGAGTAAAGAATATTATTGCTGTGGCTTCCGGCAAAGGAGGAGTTGGAAAATCAACTGTCGCCGTCAATCTCGCCGTGGCATTGGCAAAGACCGGCGCCAGCGTGGGACTGATCGATGCCGACATCTTTGGTCCTTCAATTCCTAAAATGTTCGGTGCCGAAAATATGACGCCTGCAGGGGATAAGGTAGATGGGAGGGAAGTGATTCAACCTTTAATCCAGTATGGCGTGAAAATCCTTTCAATCGGTTTCTTTGTTGCAGTGGAAGATGCTCTTGTTTGGCGCGGTCCAATGGCTTCAAATGCTCTAAAGCAACTGATCACACAAGGGAATTGGGGCGAGCTCGATTATTTGCTGATCGATCTGCCTCCGGGTACCAGCGATATTCACTTAACACTGGTCCAAACGGTCCCGGTGACAGGTGCTATTATTGTCACCACTCCGCAGGACGTAGCTTTGGCCGATGTGGTAAAAGGGGTGAATATGTTCCGCAGCAAAACGGTTGATGTTCCTGTTCTTGGACTCGTCGAAAATATGGCCTGGTTTACCCCTGAAGAACTTCCTGGGAATAAATACTATATTTTCGGCAAGGATGGCGGTAAAAGACTCGCGGAACAAATGGAATTGCCTCTGCTTGGGCAAATCCCGCTTGTTCAGGGCATCCGGGAAGGGGGAGACGAAGGGAAACCGGTGGCAAATGACGAGAATTCACCCATGGGCAGAGCATTCTTCGATCTGGCTGCCAATACCATTCGTCAGGTAGAACAAAGAAATGCACAGATTGACCCAACAAAAAAAGTAAAGGTAGCACGTAAATAGATCGCCCGAATATGAAGAAAATCAGTATTCTCTGGATCGACGATGAGATCGATATCCTGCGGCCGCATATTATCTTTTTGGAACAGAAAGGATATGATGTGACGACTGCTACAAACGGTACCGATGCCATTGACCTGGTACAGGAACATCATTATGACATGATCTTTCTGGATGAGAATATGCCGGGCTTAACCGGACTTCAGACTTTGGGAGCAATAAAAACGATCGATCCGAACGTGCCGGTTGTAATCATTACCAAAAGTGAAGAGGAGGATATTATGGATCAGGCAATCGGATCAAAAATTGCCGATTACCTGATCAAACCCGTCAATCCCAATCAGATCCTGCTTTCGGTGAAAAAGAATGTGGATCAGCTTGAACTGGTTACCAGGAAGACGACTTCCGATTATCAGGAGGAGTTCGCAAGAATTGGAATGCGACTGAATGAAAAACTGGATTTTGATGATTGGAAAGAGGTTTACCGTAAATTGATATTTTGGGAACTGGAATTAAGCGACTCGCAGGATCCTGCAATGGATGAAGTCCTTAAAATGCAAAAGGAAGAGGCGAACAACAATTTTGGCAGGTATATTAAGAATAACTACCTCAGCTGGTTTAAAAAGGGAGCAAAGCGTCCCGTTCTTTCGCCCGATCTTTTTAAGCACAAAGTATTTCCGCTGCTCGACAAAAAGGAGAAAGTGGTCGTTTTGCTCATCGACAACCTTCGATATGATCAGTTCAGGGTGTTGGGGAAGGTGATCAGCCAGTATTTTTTAATTGAAGACGAAGACCTTTATTACAGTATCCTGCCAACAGCAACCATGTATGCCCGGAATTCAATTTTTGCCGGACTCATGCCATCAGAAATTGCCCGCCTGTATCCGGATCTGTGGGAGGAAGATGATCATACCGGGAATAAGAACATTCATGAGAAAGCTTTGATGCAGGCTCAGTTGGAGCGCCTGGGCAGAAAAGAGAAGTTCTATTACGGGAAGGCCACGAACAACAAATCGGAAAAGAAATTGACCCAGAGTTTGGAAAGCATCCTGCAGCACGATCTGTCAGTGTTGGTCTTTAATTTTGTGGATATGATGTCGCATGCCCGGACTGAAATGGAGATGATCCGCGAACTTGCGGGCGATGAAAAAGCTTACCGTTCCCTGACACTGAGTTGGTTCAGTCATTCGCTTTTACTGGAATTACTTAAAAGTCTGGCTGAATCCAGGATCAAGGTGGTACTGACTACCGATCATGGAACAATCCGCGTCAATAATCCGGTTAAGGTGATCGGCGACCGGGAAACCAATACCAATCTGAGATACAAACTCGGACGGAACCTGAATTACAATTCCAAACAAGTGTTTGATATTTCACAGCCGGCTGAAGCATTTTTGCCAGGACGGAACGTCAGCTCAACGTTCATTTTTTCACTGAATAACGATTTCTTCGTTTATCCCAATAATTATAACTATTACGCCCAGTATTACCGCGATACCTTCCAGCACGGCGGTATTTCACTGGAAGAAATGATCGTCCCAATGATCACCCTGACGCCAAAATGAGTAATTTAGGCATCGCGTCTTTGCGCCTTTGCGTGCAACTTACAGTATCTTTGCGTCTTTGCATGCAATAACGAATAACCAACAATTTGTAATTAAAATCAATAATCATCAATCTTCATTATGAAACATTTTCGACTACTTTTCCTGGTCCTCATTGCAGGAGCATTCAGCATTTTTGACCCGGTGAGCGCTCAGCCGGCCCAAACGCAGGTCACTGTCCTGGTCAGCCCCGACCATAACGATTGGAAATACAATACCGGCGAACAGGTGGTTTTCCGCATCGAAGCGTTTGAATTCGGCAACCCCCTGGATCAGATTTCTGTCCATTACCGGTACGGCCTTGAAATGCTCGATCCTATGAAAGAAGGGACTGTAGAATTAAAAAACGGCGAAGCTACCATTAAGGTTCAGGGACTTAAGGAAGCTGGCTTTTTAAGATTTTATGCCGATGTGGAGAAGGACGGGAAAACCTATACCGGTTACGCAACTGCCGGTTTTGCGGTCGACAGGATCCAGCCAACCACCACTTTGCCGGCCGATTTCCAGGAATTCTGGGAGAACGGCAAAAAAGAGCTGGCAAAGAT
>Ga0074195_1003243_pt1 | contig 15831 bp, 4 predicted proteins | sample EPASupsiteHSE623_FD_64525 | JGI IMG/M metagenome (GOLD analysis project Ga0074195, IMG submission 64525) | Bioremediated contaminated groundwater from EPA Superfund site, New Mexico - Sample HSE6-23 | ecosystem: Environmental > Aquatic > Deep subsurface > Groundwater > Contaminated ...
TACACTGCATATCATTTATACCATCAACACACTTTTCTACGCTATCTAGTGGTCCAGGAGGAGTTTGCTTTATCGCCTGGTTCAATTCATCAAGAGATTCAAGGACTTTTCGAGATTCAGAGCTAGAAAAGTCCGAATACAAAGTGAAAAACTTTTGATTTAAACCGTTTTTAAGCTGGACAAGATCAGTTGCCGTCTTACTGAGCTCAAGAGACCTCATAAGCGAAGATGTATCCCCAAATTGCAGTCCTTTAGCTATATCACTGGTCCAATATTTCTCTGTGAATGGATTATTTTCTCCAAAGCCCTCAAAAGCGCTAGACATGTCGCTCATGAAAGTATTTTCACCATCAAAGAGTCTGACTTCCTGGCCATTTACACCCATTTTGAATGGAATTTCCCATCCTTGAGTAGCGGTTTGTTTTAACTTTGCAGCTTTCCTTTGCCAACTCTTATATCCTTCCTTAACTCCCATTCCTTCACTGAAGAATTTAACAAACTCTGTGAATTTATCTTTTACGGCCTGCCATGAACCTTTATTACACCTCGTGTATGAATCTAATCGATCTTCGTATTTCTGAACCATCCCGTTAAAGAAATTATTAAAGTCCTCTGCGTTATCGAATTTCTTTTTGTCTAAAAACTTCGCCTTCATCTCTTTTTTGAGTTCCTCTGGATTTTTTTCAGCCGCATTAAGATTTGAGGAATCGAAAGGAAGAGTTGCAGCCAAATCGGCATCCACGGCATTCCTAACGTAATAGATCTCAGCTGACATCCTATTGAATGCAGTTTTTAGCTTAGGAATTTTTTGGTTTTTACACATTAAATAGGCATCCCTAATGGCACTTCTTATTTTATCCTGTTGTTTCACCAGTCCTAAAACGTCTAGCGCATGACACTGATTTCTGAAAAGTACATCTTTCCAAGGTTCTATTACGGAGTCAGAAAATCCCTCACTAAACATTGTACTATTCAAGAATGTCATGAAATCTTGTCCGCCTTTTTTGAAACATTTCCAGTTATTTGCTCCAGAGCTATCTTTTGCTTTGCCGGCATCCGGATCAGTTGTTGCGGCAAAAGCGCTTCCATTTAATACAAATACTAAGAACACAGAAAACAATCCAGCCGTGATGGCATTTTTTAAAGAACTTTTTTTAATTTTTTTATCTCGCATTTATATTAATTTTATGAGCAACTATCTTTTTTTGCGGCTTCTTGGCAACCTTTTTTGTAAACATCGTTTTGGAATATTTCTTTGTATCGAATAAAAAATTCTTTCATTTGTTGAACCTCTTTTAATATACTGCTAGCAACAAGTCCAACCTGAGCAGCTTGATCGGATAATTTTGTACTTTCGAGACTTTCGGAAATAGAAGAGGTGTTTTTAGCAACCTCCATTTGTAAATCCGTGACAAGTTGATCATAAGGAGCATTTGGCTCAGCATAAGTGGTAGAATACTCTAAAGTTTGCTCTGTATTAGTTGTCCTGCTAGACTCCTGCCACCATCCGGATTGTTTCTGTATGTATTTATTCCATTCATCACCGGCGTTTCCACCGAACATAACATCATCGGTTCTTGGAAGAGGAATAGGATTACTTATAGCCAAAAATTTCATATCTATTTGATCGATACTTATCAAAGATTTTTTACAAGTCGGAGATTCAAAAATATTACCGGTAGTTTTGCTAGGAGAGAGACCATGTGCCAAAAATTTGGTAAACACTTCATTCATTTTCTCAATCTCGCAGAGCACACAGCTGTCGGAAGGGTTGTAACTGGCAACGGTTTTCCAGATAAGTTCCAGAGTGATACAAACATTAACTTTAAAATTTATACCTCCATTGAGCAGACTTGCTCCATAACTTGCTCCGATAGTTTTCGCTCCACCAAGAAGACTGGTTACAGCATCATCACTGGCCATATCATTACTGTCAGGCTGAGCATTCGGACAGAATGGCTCTTTATAATCTTCACCTGGAGCAGGTTGTATTCCATCATCTCCACCGGAACCACCTTGATCGTCTCCTTGATTACCTCCAGATCCACCGGCTTGATTACCACCAGGAGCCGCACCAGGTCCATCGCCATTATCAGCTGCACCAATTCCACCAGGACCAAGTACACCAGGTCTAGGTTTAGGCTTATTTTCTTTATCAAACTTTTGTGCAGCAGCCTTCAGTGGATCAGGAGTTGGACATATATCTTCGTCCATTACCTCTGCGGCAACTTCTTGATCGCCAATCATGAATTTTGCTGTCTTTTTATCTTCACTGAGAGTAAGTGGGGACTGAATTTGAGCAAATTGAGAAGAAGGCTGTGAAGGACTAGGTCCCTCCTGAGGAATATCGTCGTTCAAAAGAACAGCGGTTTTTACATCACCGGGAGATTCAACATAAGGTGAAGGAAGAGACAAATCCCAGTCCCCACCAACAAAAGTTTCAGTAGTATCTTTAAACAGTATTTTCTCAATCTCTGTTAAGTCTTTCACTAAATCAAATCCCGAATCTGCACTGTTTCCATTAGAGAAAACCTCACGTGGACCAACCTCCAAATCAATATAGGACTGCATATCAAAAAGCTCCTTGTACTCTTCATAATCTTTCTTTATTTCGATAAGTAACTTTGAAGCATCATCATATGATCTGGCGGTATTAACCTTTTTACTTTTCATAAGAGCGGAAATGCTTCCATTCACAGCGGCTTCAGCGCTTTTCATGTCCAGTCCATAGTTTTGCGCAATAATTTCCAAAGCTTTGCTGCCAGGCTGATACTCGATTTTACCAATAACGAAATAGTACAAATCAAGAGGTACGGCCGTTTTTATTTTTCCATATACGGAATTCCAAGAAGAATCCGCCTTGAATCTCTCTTCCCAGTCGGCCCAGGATTGCTCGGCATCAGATACGGCCTTATGCCAATGTTCATCGGATTTCCACTCTAGAGAATGTTCTTTTTGAAGTTGCTCTGTAACCTTGTCATCCGCATAAGTGGTCTCGGTATAGTTGAAAGAAATACTATCTTCATATATGAGAATGGAGGAGACAACTACTCCTAAGAAAATTCCTATAATGATTGAGATCACATTTTTCATTATTCGCATTTAGTTGATGTAGCATCGACAAACTTGCCGGGGAATCTCTCTATCTTCTGACGAATCCTCTTCAATTTATTTTTATAAGTAATTAATTCTTTTTTTGTCTCATCAAGTTTCACGTGAATTGGCCAGTTAAACACGAGTTGGTCATACAAAAACACAACAGCCTCCAATTCTTTACGGGAATTATCGATTTCTGCAGCTATTGATTTCTCACGGTTATTTATAAAATCACTTAACGTATTTAAGGCTGGAGTCACTACAGTCGCCGCTCCAGGAGCCAGCTGTACTTGAATTTGAGCTTCTATGGGAATATTCCCTCTTATGGCTTCAAGAGTAGCTCTATACTTGATAAATCTATCCACTGCCTGAACTGAAACACAAAAAGTACTTAGATTGTCTTCAGCCTTCCTGCATTTATCAGCCATTACACAAGATTTGTCATAGTTGCCAGAATCTTTGGGTGTCTCACAATCGGCAGGGCCACTCGTAATAGGCTCTTTCACTTCAGGCGGTCTCATTCTTGGATCAGAAAAAGCACTAGTTCCCTTAGCCGCATATAAGTCCATGAATGCAGAAGTTTTATCATTGAAAATTTTATTCATCTCCTCTCTATAAAAAACTTGTGCAGACCATAAAAATTTCTCACCTTCAAAAGTATACTTATCAGCAGCATATATCGTATATCCTCCATAGATCATCATCACAGTTAGCACTGCGCTGACGAAGGTTACTATAAGTCTTTTATATATTTTCATAGTGAGTAATGAGTTTTATAACGCCATACATTTATTGGCCTCAAAACAAATTATTTTATTGCTGAATGTCTTAAACAATCCATAAAGAGTGGTGATCTTGCTGTTCATCTCTCTTAGTCTATTATTGATAGCCTGTAGTTTTTCCATCAAAATTACAGATTTTTTTCTGTTTGCGCTGTCGGTTATTTTATTTAACATATTGTCCTTTGCCATTTGAACATATTTTGTTTTAAGCTGGCTGCATTTTTGTGCACTAGCAAAAGAATCATTGTAGGAAGTGATTCCCTTATAAGTAAAAAATTCTTCCGCACTCTTCCATCCGGCCCAGACATTTTCACTGTAATTCTTTTTTAATAACTCGACCTCAATGGCATCGAGATCCTTTTTGAACTCACGAAATTTCGCAAGTATAGTATTTGAAAGAGAGCTGGTGTCGCTAGGATTGGAAGTGGTTTGTTGGAGGAAAGTAATGAATTTTTTAGTCTCATTCAAATATATGGTGTCCAGATTATTTTCTCCGGAATCCGCCCCGGCATCAACGGCCTTTTCTATATTGGCTGGATCACAATCTTTTATGCTTACATCTTTTACCAATGTTTCTACAGTGCTTTTGCTAAGCTTTGCATAGGAAACCCCGGAATTGACTAAAAATATGCTAACAAGCAAGCTGATAATCATACTTCTTCTAAAAAATTTATTTTTAATATTCATTTTTATTGTTGTTGTTGATTAACGGATTCTATCTGGATTTCTTCACTCTTAGAGAAGAAATAACTATCGTCATAAGTAGATATTGTAGAGAAGAAGGTGTCATTCACAACTACGTCCGCTTCATTTAAGAAAGTAGAAACGCAAGGACAAGTATTGCACTCGGCAGGGACTATAAATATTCCATGCTCACCTTCTTTATTTATGTCTCCCTCTTCTTGATCATCTGGTTGATATAGAGGGTCGGTACCACGTTTTACCTCAGCGCCATCCTTTATGCCTCCGCGATCCGTATCCGGATCGAGAGGGTCGGTCTTGTAAACTAGAATCTCGGCTGCATCCGTTAATCCGTCACCATCGGTATCAACAGGATCATCGCTGGAATTGAGTCCATTTGTACCCAATTTTACTTCAGGTCCATCGAAAACTCCACCATTATCGGTATCCTGATCCTTTGGATTTAATCCATAAGAACATTCTTCAAGATTGCTTAGTCCATCATTATCCTCATCAGCAGTTGGATCCGTAATTCCATATTTTTGCTCACAGAAATCAGACATGCCATTATTATTTGCATCGATTAAGTAACAGTCATAGATAGACAATACTCTCGTGACCATTGTGAAGAATTCTCCATAAGTAATTTGCTTGTTTGGTTCAGAGGCCTCTTCATCAGTAATGATGAAATTATTTTGAAGAACAGAGCGATCTTTTAGGTAAGGATTCAAATCCATACCAGCTTCTATAACAGGCATATACCAAGGAATTCCTACCGAAATTTTACTCAAATCCAAAACGCCCTTATATTGTAATGCATTCAAGATAACTTGAGTTGCCTCAGCTCTGGTAATAGGATTTTTAGGCCTGAAGAAATGTTTTCCCGTAACCGGATCTATATCTACTTCTCCGCGATATCCATGTACAAAATCAAGTAGGGAAGCTTCTTTGATGTATGGATAATATGAATCTAAATTTGTCTCATTGTAAATTTCATCGGCATAACCACCGCCGGCTTCATCTTGAGCATAAGGTTGATATGCTGCAGGCTGTCTAGGAATAATACAAAGAATATTAAGCAGAACTTTTACAAAATCCTCTCTCGTTACGGCATTATCGGGAGCGTAGTTAGCCAAGTCGGCTTCGTCTAGCATTCCTTTTCGGAGTAAATCTTCCAACATACTCAAGAATTCATCATCAGCTGTCGTGAGTTTACCCTTGGCCTTTAAGTCTTCAACAGATGAGTTGTTATATAGTCCGGCATGAGAAGGGGATCTAGGATCTGCAAATGGAACGTCATTAGGTCCGACGATGATAGCCATTTGACCACCATACAGACTGGAGATATATACTTCAGCAACAACATTATTATTAAATCTTAGCTCAAGGATTAATGGATCTTTCTTGTGGTCATTTTTCTTTTGAGTCATGGTCATTCGGTTGTCCAAGAGTAGAATATTCCCCCCGGTATCCACTAAAACCATTTCTTTATTTTCGGTCATATATATCAACGCTGCTCCACCCGGATAATTTGGATCATCGGCACCAAACTTCTTGAATTCAAAAACATCTTTTTCATTTATATCATTTACATGAACTCCAGCCATAGACTTAAAGTCAGCTTTCTCAAAATCGAAGTTCTGGTGAACAGTTACATCAACATTTGAATCCGCAACGGAATAGACATCACCAAGAACGCTGCCTTTTGAGTCTACTATGTGGATTTTCGTAGGACTCTTTGGAGGACGTGCGGCTTCAACAGAAGTGCTGTAGCCAGGTTTCAATTCTCCGATATCTCCAGTTTTCGGATTTATTTCAGCAATGACAGTACCATCTTTATTCTCAACTAAAATCATGTCCTCCAAATTAAAGTCATTAATCTCATAACTTCCATCAGCCTTTGTATTGTATTTACCAAGAGCATCGAGGGAAGGCGTTTTGACCTTTTCATATCTAGGAGCAAGCTTTAAATCCCCATCATAAGTACGATACACAAAACGATTTCTCATTAATGAGAATGGCATTTTATCTACACTTGGATCAGTTTTTCCGGTAGCAACACTTGACGTTGCGAAAATTTCATCCAAAGAAATATCTGGAACAAATACGGTCACAGTGAAGTGCTGAGCAGAACTAAACCCTACTTCATTAACAACATGCAGAATAAATTCGTGATCTCCGGGATCCCCCTCATTTATAAACGGACCAAGTTTAAACAATGGCTTATTCTGCTGATTTCTAAGGATTTTTGGCAACTGCGTGACTTTCTTGGTGCCATCTGCATAAGGAATAGTTTCAATATAATAATCTACAATTTCCGTATTGGCATCAAAAGAATCACTGGCATCTATCAAGATATCTTTCATGATAGGAACTTTGTAGAGAGTATCGATAGTTGGGAATGGTGGATCTTTTACGGCACAAATTTGCGGAGCAACAATCGTACTGTTTGACATCAATGTTCTTTCTGCCTGGCTATTTAGAGCAAATACGCTAGCGTAATAATTTCCGTTTTCAAGATTTTTAAGTGTCACATTTGTAGTATTAGGATCAGGAAGTTCTATCACAAATTCATTTGGCTTGTAGTCAGTAGGTATTTCCATCCCAAGTTTGTTCAAGAGATCGATAGACCTTTGATCAGTTACTTTATTGGGTAATGCGATGAATCTATATTTCGCGTCGTCAAAATCATCATATATGGAATTTCTAATAAGAATCTCATATCCGGAAACATCATCGCTATCTTTCTTTGGCATCCATGTGATGCCGGCAGCCTCATTATTCTCATAGTCCGAAGTGACGCTCTGAACACTACTATCAGGGTATATATAATGACTTATAGTATTTTTATTTGTGATAGATAACAAATCTCCATGAGGATAATCGATATTTTTCTTATGGTTTTCTTTCCAGTAAACGTCTCCACCGATCGAATAGATAATATCATTATCATTGTCGTGCTCAACATCGCTGAATACCATATTTACAGTTCCGTTTAATTCCTCCATATAGTTCAAAATATTTTCATTTTTATCTCCTACAACAATGAACATTCCCTTAGGAGGCATTGAAGGAGCAGAAGCTCCATCGCCGGATGCAGTGGCCGCATCAACTTGGGAATTACCAGTAGGAGCGCTGGCTGCAATCCATCTATCTTTTGTTCCTGATACAGCGGAATCCATTAATTCAGAAATACCTTCAGAGAAGAAAGGCATCTTTAAAGCATTCGAACTTCCAGAGATTTTTACATCACTGATATTAGATGCAATCCTAGAAGATGAATCATCAACTTCATAAGACTCTTTAATCAAATTTGCGACTCTAGCGCTGTCTTCACTTTCATATGCAAGTCTGTCATACAGATCACTGTAATCTTCGATATTAGCGAGCATTCTGTTGGAATTCTCCAGGTTCTTTGTATACGCAATCATAGAATCTCGTAAATCTGCATATTTCCTTAATTCAGGGAATTCCGGAGGAAGTTCTTCGGTTCTAATTTTCTCCTCTATCTCGGCAATGGATCTGTTCAAAATAGGATGAGACGAATCTATAAATGTTTGAGCCGCAATCAAATTATACTGCTCAGGGAATTTAATTTGTGCCATCTGATTACTGTATTCATTCATAAGTTTACCAACTTCGCTCAGTCTACTTTGAACTTCCGAATAAGGTTGATAGTTCAACATGGACAACCATTCTTTTTCTCTGGCCTGGGTCAATTTTTTAATGGCATCTTCATCTTTCTTATCCAATTTATCTCCAGGAGTTACAGGGACTGGAATTCTACTTCCGCCACCTTGTATGGTTCCAGAACCACCAGCTCCACCGGTACTCTGATCGCCACTATTCCCATCAGTTCCTGCGCCGGATTGTTCTCCAGAAGAACCGGAAGAAGAACTTCCGGATTCACTTTCTGCCTGTTCAGCCTTTTGTTTATCTATTAATTTTTTCAAAGCTTCAGCAGCTTTTTGAGCTTCTTCGTCGTTGTTCTGCTTGATGGCGTTGTAGGCCTCTTCCAAAGAATGTTTAGCCGCTTCAACAGCCATATTTATGACTCCATCCACGGCATTCTGAAGGATATTCATTTCGGTCACTTTATTTATCGATTTTACAGAAGCTTTTACGAGTTTATTCCAATATCCGAGTGCCGCATCTATTGCTGCATAAATCACTCCTATCTCAAGACTCATATCGACTTTTGCGGTGAGAACGATTTTTTCAACATAGTTGTATTGGATAGCAGGTAACTGAATAGCTAGAGATGCGATGAGCAATAGTACTATATCTAAATTCGGTTGAGTTAATGTTTCAATTTCTGTCTCCAGACTGGTTTCCATAATTGGAATAAATCCACGTTTGATCAAACACAATATGAGGAATATAGGTTTAAGACTTACGGCCAACTGTACAACGATATCCGGTAGAGCAGGAATTTTTGGAGGACGAGGTAGGTCAGGAAGTTTAGGCAACGGCAATGGTGGCAAATCAGGAAGATCAGGTAGCTCGAAAGTAGGAATGTCGAATGGGAAGCCAGGAATTTTTATTTTTAGATCAGGAAGATCAGGTAATACCAAAACAGGAGGACTCGGCAGCTTTATTGGCATTAATTTAAATGTGATATCAGGCCAAATAATTTTCATGCCAGCTTGTATTTGAGAAAAATCAAATACGAAATCAGGCCATTTTGGTAGAGGAATAATAGGAGGACTAGGAATTGCGACAAACAATTGTAGAAGTAAACCAAGCATACTGAAGCGATCGTTTTTACATTCATCGCATCCAACTTTATAAGTGACAATAAGATCAAGAATGGCTTTCCAGCTCTTAATAATTCTTATTATCTCTTCCACGGTTCCAATCCACGCTTCCATTATTTTCATCTGACGCTTCAGATATCCTCCAAGGAACGTCATGATGGCATCCATGTAACAGATAATTTGTTGTGCATACTTCGCTTCGAAATATCTCCATGTTAAAATTTCTTCTGGCAACCGAAGTAGCTGATCAATCAAGTCCAGCATCTTCTTTATACTTTGCATCGCCTCGTTTATATCAAGCTTGAATTTGTCGCAAGGATGTTTCGTACCATCATCGGCACAATCCCATATTTTCGCATTTTCTTCATACCATCTAGTCCCTTCTTCTTCCCATTGTTTAAGCGCAGCTTCCCACTGTACCTTTTTCTTCATAAGTTCACCCTTTGTGACCATCGGAATATATATAGGAATCTTTTTAGATTCGATCTGAATGAATGGGAATGCTGCAATTGATCTTAGGAATTGATGAGCAGAAGACCAGCTAACACCACTGTAACTACTATCTATTTTTGAGAATTGTTTAAATTGATTACTAATAGGAGTTACATCCGGATAAATCAAAATAAAGTCAGGAAGATCAGAAAGTTTTCCAACGATCTCCATCAATTGGTTATGTACCCATTCAGTAATGACGGATGGGAATCCAGGGATGTGTATATTTGTCAGGACTCCGGCTTGAATAGGTGAGTCCTTGTCAGTTGTATTATTAGTTTGAATGGAATCGGGATCGTTTCCATCGTTTACCATCGCTGCTTCAGGAGGTTCTCCGCCTACACCAACTTTTGAAACGGCAGATTTAGCTTTCGCTATAGCTTTTTGAACCATTCCAAGTAAATCAGGGCAAACTCCAAGCATTCCAAGCGGAACGGAGAATGCAAAACAGATCCCAGCGTGTCCAGGACCGAGACATAGTGCCATTCCAAGTCCGGCATCAAGAGTAGGTGACAAATAGAATCTTCCAGCGGAAGGTGCCATGGACGGCCACATCGGCATTACCGGAGGAAGCATAGGAATTCCCCAAGCGACTATGGCTGTTCCAGGGATAGCGTCTTTTGGTACCAAGAACGCATAGTTCCATGGAATAGGAAGACATCCTGCCCCGGCACATCTAAATGCGTTTAAAACGCCTTGTATAGCACCAGCCATCTTACCTGCAGCATCTCCAGCTGCATCAAGAGCGGCGCCTACTGCTCCGGCCGCACCACTTAACGCATCTCCAACAGATAAGTCATCACCTCCATCGGAACTTTCCACTTCAGCTGGATCGGTAGTATCAGATGCACCGGCTTCCGCACCGGCACCTCCAGTAGGTGGTTTTGGTGCAGGCTTATATGAAGTTTGAATGCCAAGTCCACCAGGAAGATAATTATCAGCAAGCCCGTCTGAGTCTATGTCGGCACTCATAACACTAAATACTTTTTGAAGTTTTTCTTTAATTGCTGGAGATGGAGGAGGAGTCAGAGTAATAGGGAATTTAGTCTCACCCCAATCCAAATCCTTTGTTTGTTTATAATAATGTTTATATAAATCATATTTCCCGGCAGGGATAGGCAAAGCATTAGCTACGGCAAAATTATGAAGTCCGGCAGGAGAAGAAGGAGGATCAAAGGCATACTGCAATCGAATAAGTTTCCATAAATTATCGATAACGAATTTATCATCATCTTTTGGAATTGTGGCGGTCAAGTCATCGAGAGGCATTCCTTGACCATCAAACATATCAGACATCTGATCCGCTTTAGACCCGGAATCTGCAATGTTTCTTTGTACAAACTTTACGTAATTTTTTGAGTTAACTCCGTTAGAATACAAATAAACCAAAAGAATTCCAGGATTTACTTTTGATTTAGGCCTGACCAATATATCTGTATAAGGATCACCCTTACTTGGGAATTCCTCGAAATCATTTCCGAGATCAAAGCTGACGGAGACAGGCGCATTTATTTTCATCGTATATTGAATTGTGCGCTTGCCATGAGCTTTTACAGAAATACCTTTTATTACATAGGCTCTCAGACTTTGAGATGTTTCAACCCAACTATCCTCGGAAAGATTATCAGGACAATTATTATCCAAACATTTCAAAGACGCCTTATCCAACTTAAGCTCAGGAGGAGTTCCATCAGAGATTATGAGATTACTTAAATCACTATCAGTATTATTTTTTATTGTTACAGTATACAAAATGTCATCTTCAAACTTGGAGGTGCTTCCATTTACATCAACGCCATATTTAGAAGATCCAAGGAATGAGAGATCATCCTCGATCTTGATGAAAGGAGTTGTCTTAGAATAAGTTTGAATAGGCATTCCGGTGACTTTCTTGCCACTTGCATCCACTCCGGCTCTTATACCAATTTCAGTATTCGTTCCAATAGATTGTTGTAAAGCTTGAGCATCTTCATTGAACTTTTGTGATGATAACGCCCCGTCTTCAGAAGCAGGATCGATTGTTGGGGTATCACTGTCTGCCTGAGATTCTGGAGTTGGAGGAGGAGTAGTACTAGGAAGAATAAACGTAATAAATTTAGCGGCATTAACGGCGATCTCCTGCTCCAGTGCTTGTTGTTGAGCAATAATGGCAGCCTGTTCTTCAAGAAGTTCCATCTTCTCACCTTGGTCATCTGTTTGGTTTACCTGTGCACCTTTCTGTGCAGCAAGTTTACCAAGAGTTAACGATTGTTTCTCTTTATCGGTTACTAAAGTTTTATATTTTTGAGCCACGGCAGGATAACTAATGAAAATACTCTTTATAGTATTTTTTGTACTATCAAGAGTGAACCCGAAACTCTTTGACATTCCGGCATTAGTTTCCATTCCCGTACATTTATCGTCTCCGACAGTGTTATAGAAAATCTTTAAGTTTCCGGCAGAATCCGTAAGCGCCAAATCTGCACAACCATCTGCATTGATATCTGCAGATTTCATAATCATGGCTTTGCCTTCGAGTTTTAGATTTAGGGTCTGTCTCTCAAAATGACCATTTGTATTGGTATATTGGGCGATACATTCCTCGCCAACTTTACAGCTCTCTTTTGTACCAACCACAAGATCATCATAGCCATCATTATTCCAATCTATCTTGGTGAAACTATAAGCTCCACCAGGAATTTTCAATACATAGCCGCGATCGATAAACCTCTTATTGCTATTTTCATTTTCAAGAAGACGAACCAACCCCTCTTCATACAGTAGAAGTAAATCGTCGTATCCGTCTCCATTAAAATCAAAGTCGACCAAGTTTTTTACAACCGAAAGATCAGAGAAAATAGCTTTTCCCACGTCTTTCGAATGTCCGGATATTTTACTTATAAATCCGGAAACATTTTTATTTAATCTTACAGTAGGATCTCCGAAAACTATTCCGACTTCGGATGCATAAGGAATGTTTGCCTCTCCTACAGAACTTCCACCAGTAAATAGAAGCATATGTTTATTTTGTCCTTGGAATCCAAGACCGGCATTCTCTTCAACTTTCTCCAGGGAAGTTTGGGAGAATCCAGGGGCTTGATTAATGCTAATTTTCTCTTCAGTGTTTACCAAATAAATTCCTTTCTTCTCGAATGTAGAGTTTCCGGAGAAGAATTTTACAAAATCAAATTTTCTGGATGATGAAAATAGTTTTGCATATATCCCAGGAGCAAATGCCGTCTTTGCGCTGTCGTAAGGAAGAGTTTGTACATCATAAGCATAGTTTTGTTTGTATGTAATAAGAAGCACAGGGTCTCCATTATTCATTACAACAAAAGAGAAGTTAGACACCTCGACCTGATTGAATTCCTTATTTGGTAACTCCAGAATAAATCTAGGATCACCAATAGAAATTCTTCCGAACTTATCAACTTTTATCTTTCCTTCCCCGCCTTGTTCCAAATATATGCCATCGGACCTCTGTACAAGATCCAGCGGACTCTTGTCATCTTTAAGTAGTTGTTGAACATAAATGCCATCTTGTTCAGGAATAGGCAAGACCCTTACCTCATCCTCAGTTTCAGCAGAGGATTCACCTTGAACTTCTTCCAATATTTGTAACTTAACATTATTTTTAGGAACCAAGAATACGGAAGCAACTTCGTTTTTCTTTATGTTGTCTGAGAAAATAATTTTTTGATAAGGGAATTGTTTGGTAGCCTCAGAAATTTTTATATCAATATTATCGGCATATTTTTCAATTTTTCCATGAGCATCTACAGACGAAAGTCTCTGGAAATCATCGATAGACGCAGTAGTTGAACTGACAGCCTGTGTCTGACCACAATAAAGCAAACTCATTGCCAGGTTCTTGTTTTCTGTATAGCTGCCGAAGTTCCCTCCCAACAAAGAAATGTATAGAGTTTTAGGATTAAACGTTTCCGCAACAGAGGTAGATACATATTTATCTACCTTTATATTCAAGAATCCGGATCTTATTTCAGACGCGCTGCCACAAACAGTGCCTGCATCTGCAGAAGGATCATACGGTCCAATCTTCGCACAGAAATGAGCCTCTCCGGAGGACTTCTCTCCTACAACAGTTGTAGAAGCTATGCCCTTCAATGCCTTTGCCATTTGATCACCGGAGAAGGTGATTAATTTTGCATTAGGATCAGTTTTTGTACCAATATTATTTGAATCGGGAGTAACTATAAACGTAACCAGCGTATTATTATCTGTATCCACCAAATTGTCATACAAATCCAATAACTTAGCCTTAAGAATGACAGTATTTTTATGATTCGTATAAACGGAAGGGTTATCACTGGATAACTCAATCTTATAAGGAGCTCCAGGGAGAATTCTAACTTTAACGGTATCAGATAAGAATCCAGGAAGGGTCACTTGGATCTCAGCTTCGCCAGCTTTATCCTTGGACTTTAATTTCACGTTTGCTTCGTGAAGCACTCCATCTGTTAATTTACCAGGGGGAGTTGCATGGAACGATAAGAGTTTATCATTCAAGATTTTGAATTGAACGGGACCATTGTAGCCGTTGTATCCGGATTCTATATTTTTTGAAGAAACTACTTTTCCATTGTAGAGCAATTCAGTTCTCAATTTTGTGCCATCAAAAAGATTGATTTGTTGTTTATCAAGAAGATCCAATTTCAAATTTAATTTGTCCGGATCCACGACTTTAAATACCTTTGAACTTCCAATTACGTTTGAAAAATCAATCTGAGACCAATTATTCCCAGCGACCAAGAATAAATCCTGAAGTTCGGGAGATACCAAAATAGCAATAACTTTTACGTCCCCGATAATATCTTTAGCAAGCAGATTCACGTTAGCGAAACCTTCTGGAGCAGAAAGATTAATACCAGGAATATTTTTGTCTTCATCAACCTTAGTATCAAGAACCGCTCTATCCATTTTCGCAAATACGGCTACTTTAGAGAATGAATTATTACAAAGATTTCCATATTGATCCTTTACTGAAACTCTCAATTGCATCTGTGACTGATTATTTGCGGCCAAAATCCCGGTGTCGGAATCAATATCGATTCTGTATGGAGGACCAGCGACAAGTGCCAAATCTTTTTCTGTAGTAGGGAAGGAATTGTCATCGGTTATTTCAGATATTACCTTAAAAGGGGTTGCCTTGGTTCCAGCACGAAGATACACAGTAGCAATTCCATCCACAGTTTTTACGGTAAGAGAATCGTGTACGGGATCTCTTTGTATATTCTCTTCAAACGTAACTATATTTGGAAATTCAGATTTGATAGTAAATTTAACAGTATGTTCTTTCTCGCGATCAAGTGTTCCATCTTCTCTCAAAGCTTCAGCTTCTACTCTCATGATAGACTGTCCATCCGCAACCATTTCGGTACCGGTCTGAACCATATACTTCGTATTTGGGTTTACTCTAGCATCTATAAATGGATTATCTTTATCCGGAAGATATGACAAATATCTGGCAGAGTCAGATCCAATGTCAGAAGATATAGAAGCCAGAAGTCTTCTTTTTACACTTTTTCCCCCACTTATTAAAAGTCCGGTATATTTTTCATAATAGCCGTCTGAGTATTTCTCTTCCCACTGAGTGTCATCCTCTCCGGATCCGGAGGCATCTTCCTCGTCGGTAGAACTGCCTACATACTTATCATAGTAGTCCACAGAAGAGTAGTACTCTTCCCATGAGTCATAGGTGTTACCATCGTCATCTTCAATAGGAGTAGATTTTAGAGTTACTTTTTCAACAGGTTTTGAAACAAGCACCTCGATGTCTTTATCATCTTTTTCCTTATCATCCTTAGTTGCAACTTCTACTTTGTCTGAAGTTTCGCCACCAGTATCTCCCGCAACATCCTTAAGATCTTTATCCAATTGAGTATTTGTAGGAACTTCACTATTTTGATCGCCGGCAGTGGTATCGTCAGTTTTAGTTGAATCTTCCACTTTATCATTTTTATCATTAGATTTAGAAGTATCCTGTGATTGCTTATTTTCTTGAGGGTCATCTTGTTATCCCGACT